>Ga0307378_10007277_pt1 | contig 14941 bp, 14 predicted proteins | sample UN1MG_FD_202238 | JGI IMG/M metagenome (GOLD analysis project Ga0307378, IMG submission 202238) | Soil microbial communities from Risofladan, Vaasa, Finland - UN-1 | ecosystem: Environmental > Terrestrial > Soil > Coastal area > Acid sulfate soil | place: Finland: Risofladan, Vaasa | collected...
CTTCGATATCCCAGTACTTTTTGACCTCGACCCGGCCGTCCTTGTAGGCGAGGATATGCCCGGCCGGAAGCTTGTTAATTCCCTGGAAGATGCTCAAGGGCGCGGGAACATATTCCAGCGTCATGAAGAAGTCGAGCGCCCGCGGCTCGACTTCCCGTCTGATCCGCGGGTGGACGAGGACGGCCTTGAGTTCGGAGCCGAAGACGAGCGTCCCGTCGTCGAGAAGGGTGTAGTAGAGAGGCTTGACACCGAGCCGGTCGCGCACCAGGAGAAGCCGCCGCTCCTTTTCGTCCCAGAGGGCGAAGGCGAACATGCCGCGGAGCCGGCGGACGAACTCCCTGCCCCACTGTTCGTAACTGTGGATGATGGTCTCGGTGTCGGTCCGGGTCGAAAATTTATGGCCGCGCGAGATGAGCTCCTCGCGGAGCTCCGGGAAGTTATAGACCTCGCCGTTATGGACGACCCAGATGGACCCGTCCTCGTTGGCGAGCGGCTGGTGGCCGCCTTCGAGGTCGATGATGCTCAACCTGCGGGCGCCCAGGCCGACCGTTTTTGCGGCGTAAAAGCCTTCGTCGTCCGGGCCCCGGTGGACGATGGTCCGGCACATCGCCTCGAGCAGGGATCGATCGACCGGCTCGGCTGAGGCCGGAGTGGCGATTCCGCAGATGCCGCACATTATTCTTTGGGGACGAGCTCGAGCTCGAAGAAAACGCCCAGGTACCTCCGCTCCAGGTTGGACGGGTCCTCGTAGTAGGGGATGGCGCCCTTGGCCGCCTTGATCTTCATCCGGTAATGGTATCGCTCCTCCATCTTGAAGCCGTTCCCGACCGGGAAGCGCAGGGTCTCCCATTGCTTGGACTGGAGGACGATCTTCTGCTTCTGGCCTTCCACCTTCACGGTGATCTCGTTGTTGCTCCGGGGGTTGTTAAGGAGCCGCACTCCGATCTCCCGGAGCGGATAATAGGTCTTGAGGATGAACTCGCAGGTCTTGTCCCCGCGGGTCCAGATGCCGGTGGGCTCGAGCTTGGGGCAAAAGTTGTCATCCAGGAAATGGAGGAACTCCCTCTGGGGATGGGGCTTGTCGGGCCAGATGCTGACCCGGAAGGCATCCGGATTGGTGTTGGTGGGGAATTGGTTGACCTGGGTCATCTCCAGGGGCAGGGCCTTGATCGGGAACTTCTTGGCGTGGGTGGCGGGCTGGGCCGATGACCGGAAGGGGCTGACCAGAATCTGGGAGATAAACACGGCCGCCACAACCCAGATCAGGACCACCTGCCGCCAGCTCTTTTTAGCGCTCGGCAGGAAGAGGAACAGGGGGTAGATGTTGAGGAAATACCGGTTGGCCAGCGACCCCCCTCCACCGCCGTAGAACTCGGGAGTGAGGACGATGTAGATAAGGATTCCGCCTGCCAAGGTGATGAGGGTCAGCCAGTCGTAGACCCGGCGCCGCGAGCGGAAAAACAGGATCAGGGCGAGCACAGCCGGGAAGAAATACCAGGCGATCCCGGTGAAGCGGCCGAAGAAATAGTAGAACATGTTGAAGAGGATGAACTTGGGGGGGATGAGAAAGCGCTGGAAGTAGTTCTCCGAGGTCATGGTACTGCCGAGGGAATCGAAGGTCGCATCGCCCTTTTCGAGAGGGAATTTTCCGATGAAGGTCTTCCGCTCGCCCCCCTGGTAGTTCCAGTCCGAGGTGAGGAGGTAATTGGCCCCGAAGAGAAGCCCGATGGTCAGGATGAAAACGACCGCCAGGACAAGCCCCTTGAAAAATTTCTTCTCATAGAGGGCGAAGAGGACGAGCGGAGCCATAAGGACGATGTTGGGCGGCTTGGAAAAGACCGCCAGGCCGACGAGACAGGCCGCCAGATAATCCGTCCCCGGCGAGAGGAGGAAGGACCGGGACGCTTCGGCCGCGGGAGCGGCGGCCGGAGCCTCCCGGCGTTTGATCTTGTAGATCCAGAGGAAAAAGATGATGAAGACGAGGCAGAAGTTGAAGAAGTCCGGCGAGATCCAAAGGTAGTAAACGCCGGCCACGGAGCCGAAGAGAAAGGTCAGGAGATAGGAGATCGAGGCGAGCGGAAAGTTGGCCAGGGAGAAGTAGGCATACCCCAGCAGCATGACGATGAGCAGGAGGAACGAGTGGAAGACCAGGAAGCCGTTGTACCCGAACACCCGGACGAACGGCGCGGCGAAAAGCGAATAGGCCCATGACTTGGCGTAGAAAATATTGTCGTTCCGGGCCTTTTTCAGGAAGATGCCCTGCGGCCCGGCATTGAAATCGTGGTAGTATCGGATCAAGTCCTTCTTGGTGTATTCCAGGTCGAGGTCGTAGGCGATGCTCTGGGTCAGGGCATAGTAGACCGCCTGGTCGGCGAAGAGAAAATGCTGGTCGATGACCGGCAGGTTGAGGAACAGGGAGAACCCGAGGAAGAAAAGGAAGACGACGAGGATGATCCTGAAGGCGGCCTTTTTTTGGGGGATATTCTCCGCGACCATGCAGCGAACCTGTCCCTAGTGAATATCACAGTCCCGGGCAAAAAACAATCAGCGTTATCTCTTGAAGAGGCTAAGGTAGGCATTGATGATCCGGTCCCCCCAGACCAGGGCGAAAAATGCGGCCGGCGCCAGGAACGTCCCGAAGGGAAGGGCGAACTGGAGGTCTTTCTTCCGGAAGGACAAAAGGAAAAGACCCACCAGCGCCCCGACGAACGAACCGACGAGAAGCGTGAAGAACGCCTTCACCCAGCCCAGATAGGCGCCGACGAGGAGCATCATGGTCACATCACCCATACCCAGGCCTTCTTTCTTCCTCAGCAGGAGGTAGGCCCCGTAGATGACCAGCAGGAAGCCGGCGCCGGCGACCGCGCCGACCAGGGCCTGCCGCAGAGTCATATCAGGGCGGAAGCCGGAGTAGAGGAGAGCCAGGGCCAGGCCCGGCAGGGTGATCTCGTCGGGAAGGATCTGATGGTAGAGGTCGATGAAACAAAGGGCGATGAGGGCGCTGGCAAAGAGGCAGGAGGCGAAGAAGGAAACGCTCAGAGAGAACCGGGCGTAGAGGAGCAGGAAGCAGACCGGCGTGAGGAGCTCGACAAGCGGGTAGGCGGCCGAGATCTTCAGGCCGCAGGCGCGGCATTTCCCCCGGAGCAGGAGGTAGGAAAGGACGGGGATGTTATCATAGGCCTTGATGCGCGTCCCGCACTGCGGACAGGTGGACGGGGGCCACATCAGGCTCAACCCCCGCGGAAGCCGGTAGATGACGACGTTGAGGAAACTTCCCCAGACCAGACCGAAGAGGACGATGACTATCTTTTCCACCAGATGCTCGGGGGCGTGATCTCGCCTGTCTTGGGATTGTAGATGTAGTCCTTGCCGTCCAGGTCCTGGGGCAGCGCCGAGACGATCCCGAAGCGGACGAGCTCGCCCAGTTCGGCGGGCAGCCGCTGGTACCGCTCTCTGAACCGCCGGACCGCTTCCTTGAGGAGGTTCGTGTCCGCCGCGGTTTTTACCTGGTAAAGATGCTTGCCGGCGATCTTCTTGGTGCGCTCGTCCGTGGCGGTGTTGTAGACCTCGAGCCAGGTCTCCCAGGATTCTTCGAGGTCCATCACCTTGAAGCCCGCCGCTGCGTAGAGCCTCTTGGCGATCTCCGGCGCGCCCGGGATGTTCATCGTTTTTTCATAGTACTTCCGGGCCGTCTCATAATCTTTCGCGCGTTGGGCGTAGTGCCCCGCCTCGAACGGGAAGATCCACTGGTCGGGATTCTTGGCCAGCCCCAGGTCCAATATCTTGTAGGCGAGCCGGAGGTCCTTGGCTTCGTTGACGGCGATCAGGGCGCCGACCTCGTAGGGGTCGGTGTAGCGGGGGTCGAGCTCGGCGATGATGGAGAAGATGTGCTCCAGGTTCTGGAAGCGGTCGACGATGGTGTAGGTCGTGTAATATTGGATGGCCCAGATATAGACGAGGTCGGCGACGAGCGAAGAATAGCCGAAGGTGGCATATTTCAGGTATTTGCCCGAAGGGATGTAAATGATCGAGGCGCCGGGGATCTTTTTCCGCGGGATCCGTTCGATGGCCAGCTTGAGGGAGACGATGCCGGCGCAGAAGAGGAATAAGAGCGCCACCAGGGCGACGGCGGCTGACCCTTTTCTCCGGCCGGACGATCCAGTCATCGGCTTCAGACGAAATCCCTCTTTTTAAAGATCAGCACGGCCAGGGCCAGGATGAAAAGCGTGTAGACCAGCCCGTAGACGGCGGAATAGAGGTAAAACCTGGGATCGATGGCCAGGCCGTGGACGATCTCGGTCTTGAAGTTGAAATTCTCGAGGTCGGGGAGGACGGCGGAGAGCCCGCGGAGGGCGATCCTGGACATTCCCGGCCGGGTTTTCTGGATGAGAGTTTCGAGCCCCCAGGAGAGATGCCCGATGAGGTAGAAGGAGAGCGAGAAGATCGAGCTCAGGATGGGGGTGGAAAAGCAGGAGAAGAGGATGGCCACCGCGGTGATCAAGACGAGTTCGATGAAAATGAACAGGATGGCCAGGAGCATAGAGCCCTCCAGCCGCCCCGTATAGAGAAGGACGATGACCAGGAAGATCAGGCTCATGGCCAGGGTCATGATGAACAGGGTGAGGACCAGCCCGAAGAACTTGCCCAGCAGGAACTGCCAGCGCTGGATGGGCTTGGAGAGCAACGTGTAGATCGTCTTCTTATCGATTTCCTTGTACACTAGGCCCGTGCCGATCATGATGGCCATGAGCACGCCGAAGAGCGAGATCGAGGACAGACCGACGTCCTTGATGATCTTGACCCGGTCACCCACGGTGAGCACGGCCAGGACCCGCGAAAAAACCAGGGCGACGGCGGCGAAAAATAAAAGCAAGTAGAGGATCCGGTCCCGGATGGCCTCCTTGAACGTGTTCAGGGCGATGGCTTTGATCTTCATCCTTGTTTGACCATCTCCACGAAGATGTCCTCGAGGGTCTCGGTCCGGGGGATGAGGGAATGGATCCTGCCCTTCTGTTCATGGACGAGCGCCATCAGGTTCTGGATGGTGTCCTCCTGGAGGACCTTGAGCAGGATCCTGTCGCCGTGCGTCGAGACCAGCTCTCCCAGGTCGACGAGGCAGGCCGGGTCGATCCCGGACAGGGTGATCTCGGTGAACAGGACCTTCTCCGAAATCAGATCCCGGAGGCTGCCCTGGCTGATGACTCGACCGCCGACGATGATGGCCACGCGCTCGCAAATCATCTCGATGTCCTGGAGGATGTGGGAGCAGAGAAAGATCGTCTTGCCTTCCTGTTTCAGCCGGACGATGATGTCCCGGAGCTCCTTCCGGCCCAGCGGGTCCAGCCCGCCCAGCGGCTCGTCGAGAAAGAGGAGCGTGGGGTCGTTGATCAGGGCCTGGGCCAGCCCGACCCTCTGGAGCATACCCCGGGAGAACTTGCGGAGCTGGAGGTCGCGGGCCTTTTCCATACCGACCAGGCGGAGCAGGCCGGCGATCTTGTCCTCCTTGTCCCTTTTCTTCAGACCGAACAGCCGGGCGTAGAAATCGAGGAACTCGGCCGCCGTGAGATAATCGTAGAAGTAGGGGTTCTCCGGCAGGTAGCCGAGGTGCTCTTTTCCTTTCATGGAAAGGTGCGGATGGCCGAAGATCTCGATTTTCCCTCGGTCCGGGAAGATCAGGCCCAAGATGCATTTCAGAGTCGTGGTCTTGCCGGCGCCGTTGGGCCCGAGGTAGCCGAAGATCTCCCCGGCCGTGACCGAGAAGGAGACACCTTTGAGGATTTCCCGTTTTTTGGGAATGAATCCCGGTGTGAAGGCTTTCGCCAGGTTATCGACCTGCAGGACTGTGGCCATGGGATTCCCCATAATTATATGGAATTAGGGGGCTGCCATCAAGACGGATCAGTCCGGCACGATGTGCTTGAGGGTATCCGGGTCGATGGTGAGGTAGAAATCGGAGCCCAGATAGAGCAGCGGGTGGACTTTCAGGGGGTTGAGGACGCCTTCGGAATTGAAGGCCTGGGCATCATGGTGGACGGCCAACACCTCTCCGACGAAGAGGTCGTGGTCACCCAGCGGGCGGACCTCGGCCAGCCGGCATTCGAAGGCCACGTAAGCCTCTTCGATGAGCGGCGATTTGATGACCTTGGCCGGCTGAAGAGAGACTCCGAACTCCTTGATCTTGTCGACCTCGTGGCCGGACTTGCGCCCCATCTGGGCTGAAAGCCGGACCCGGTCGAAACTGAGAAAGTTGACCGAGAACTCCCGAGCGGCGGAGATGACCTCGTGGGTGAGGCGCTTCCTGGCGATCAGCACACCGAAGAGCGGCGGCTCGAAGGACAGAGCCGTATGCCAGGCGCAGCTCATGAAATTCACCCGGTTTCCCGCCCGGGCCCCCACCAGCGCCACGGTATAGGGATAGAAATACTGAAACTTTTTGAACTGGGTCTTGATGGATTTCATGGCCTAGGACAGCCCTTTGATGCGGCCGGCGTTCTTGAGCAGCCATTCCTGGGTGAACAAGTGTTCCCTCTTGAGGCCGAGTTGAAGACTGAGCTGGTCGCGGATCTCGCCCTCCGGGAAGAGGGGGACGAGCTTTTCGTACTTGCCGATGAGTTCCTCCTCGGCCGGGACGAGCGACTGCAGGGCGGAGAGGCGGTCCCGGCCGCTGTAGAGGGAAGGCATGGGGCTGCGGCTGATTTCTTTTCCATCGGGTTCGCGCACGGAGTTCTCGATCCGGATGACGCTGCCGAGCTTCACCAGGATTCCCGAGTTCTTGTCCCAGTGACGCATGTGGTTGATGGAATTCTTGTACAGCCGCTGCGACAGGTCCTGGTGTTCGCTGAAGAGCAGGACGAAGCGGAGATAGCGGTGCATCAGTTCGTTTTCCATCCGGGTGATCTCGTGCAGAAGCCGGACCTCCGGCTTGGCGGCGGCCTCCTCGCTCTCCTGGAAGCAGAGGGTCTCCGCGGCGCCCTCCTTTTCCATCGTCCGGATCATGGTCTGGAACTGCCGGCCGTGCCGGACCTCATCGTAGGAGATGTTCAGGACCATGTTCTTGATCTTGGAATATGCACCCTCCTTCCACTCCGCCGACTGGTAGAGGTCGGTGACCAGATCCTCGGTCAGCTTGTCCCTCTTCAGGTTGTCGAAGACCTTGGGATAGCGGATGACCTCGTCGGTCTTGAAGGACGGATCTCCGCCCATCTGCCGGATGATGATGCCGAGTTGCAGGCTATGGTACATCTCGTCGATGCCGATCTGGATGGTCTGGGCGCGAGCGTCGGTGCGCAGCTTCATGACGGGATCTTCATAGAAGAATTTGCCCTTGGGCATGGAATAGGCGTGGATGGTGTATTCGAAGCTCACTGCCCACTCGTGTTCCAGAGCGATCTGGAGAAGATGGATGGCGTCCTCTTCGGTATCGACGCGGCGAACTTTTTCCATGATTCCTCCTTTCGGGATGATCCGCAGAAATTATACCAGAATTCGGCCGCTCTTCCCATCGATCTGTGCCTTTGGGGGGAGGAAAGGGGGCGAAAATTCACCCCCCGAACCCCCCCGGGAGGTGATTGCCAGGCAAAATCCACCGTGAAAAGATGAAGCCATCGCAGCCTCTATGGCTCGAATTCACTCTCATCCAAGGCGAAGCCGAGGTTGTGAAAAAGGGAGAGAGGGGCTAAGATCCCTCTCTCCACCCCCCACCCTCCTTTCAGCTCCCTTGAGTCAACTGAGTCAAGGGAGTCTTTTATCCCGAGCCCATTGCAATTTTTATCCAAAAATTGTAGTTCTATCAGGGTCGAAAACGAGATGACCAAGGAAGAATCGATCCCCCGAGTCAGAGAAGACCTGGAGGTCATTGCGACCTCCTACCAGGGGGGGAAGGCGCTGCTGGTGCGCGATTTCCTGGGTTTGATCCGCGACCCCGTCATCCTCCAAGGGGACGTGCTGGACATCGTAGGCCTGATCGACGGGAAAAGGACCGTCCGAGACATCCAGGTCGAGCTCGTCCGGCTGAAAAGCGGTGTCCTGGTCGATGCCGCGTCCGTCGGCCGGCTCATCCGTGAGCTCGACGGCGCCTGTCTCCTCCAGAGCGACCGCTATCGCTCCGAAAAAGAAAAGGTCCTCAGGGATTATTTGCGGCAGGAGGTGCGGAATTCGTCCCACGGAGGCGTCTCCTATCCCGGGCGGCCGGAGGAGTTGCGGGCCTTCCTCGATGACATCGTGGGGAGCCCTGAGTCGGAAGAAAAAGGGAAACCCCGGGCAGAGCTCTTCGGGCTTGTGGCCCCCCACATCGACCTGGGGATCGGGAAAAAGGTCTATGCCGAAGCCTACCGTTCCATCCGCCGGCTCCGACCGCGCCGGGTTTTGCTCCTCGGAACCGGGCACAGTCTTGGCGATGCGTATTTCAGCCTGACCGAAAAGGACTACGAAACGCCCCTCGGCCGGGTGACGACGGATCGGGAGGCTGTCCGGGCGCTGAAAAAGGCCGGGGGGAAGGCCGTCTCTGCGTACGACATCCACCATCGATCGGAGCATTCCCTCGAATTTCAGCTTGTCTTTCTCCAGCACCTCTTCGGTGCTTCATTCACCGCCGTGCCCATCCTCTGCGGCTCGTTTGTCCGCGATCTGGCCAAGGTTTCGCGCCCCTCCGAGATACCGGGCGTGGGCGGATTCCTGGCAGCGCTCAGGACCCTGCGGGAAGAGGACCCGGTTGGCACGCTGGTCGTCGCTGGTGTCGATTTCTCCCATATCGGTCCAAAGTTCGGTCACCGCGAGCGGGCGTCCTCGCTTCTCCTGGAGGCCAGGACACACGACCAGGCCCTCATAGCCGCTCTTGCCGCGGGCGACAGAGCGGCCTTCTGGGCGGAATCCCGGAAGGTCATGGACCAGTATAATGTCTGCGGGTTTTCGACCCTGGCCGCCCTCCTCGACGCCTTCCCCGGGATGAAAGGCCGGTTGCTGGATTACGAGTTCTGGAGGGAAGAAACGACCCAGTCCGCGGTCAGCTATGCCGCGATCGTTCTCGCGGTCGAATGATAGAAGGAGGTCAGCCATGACGGATTTTGGAGGCGCGGTCCAGGACAAACCCCGGTATGAACTGGCGATCATCGGCGTTCCTTTCGACGAGAAATCCTCCTACCTCCGCGGCGCGGCGGGGGGGCCGGCCGCCATCCGGGCCTCCTCGACCGGAAAGGCCCGGAACCCCGTCACCGAACTTGGAGTCGACCTCGAACACGAAACGGTCATGGTCGACCTCGGAGATGTCGATACCTCGGGTGACGTGGACAAAACCTTCCGCCGGATCGAAGCGGCCGTGGCCGCGGTTTTCAAGAAAAAAGCCAGGCCCATCCTGCTGGGCGGCGACCACTCCATCACCTACCCCGTTCTCAAGGCCGTAGCCCGGGCCCATCGGGCAGTCGACATCCTCCATTTCGACGCCCATCCCGACCTTTACGAGGATCTCTACGGCGACCGCTTATCACACGCCTGCCCGTTCGCCCGCATCATGGAGGATGGACTGGCCAAGACGCTCGTCCAGGTGGGAGTCCGGACCGCCACGGCCGATCAGCGGGCCATGGCCCGGCGCCACGGAGTCCGGATGGTCGAGATGAAGGATTTCCGGGACGGCCTGACGCTCGAATTCGAGCATCCCCTTTATATCTCTTTCGACCTGGATTCCCTCGACCCGGCCTTCGCCCCCGGCGTCTCCCACCAGGAGGCCGGCGGGCTGACGACGCGCCAGGCGGTCGACCTCATCCATCGCCTCAAGGCCAGGATCATCGGGCTCGACGTCGTCGAGCTCAATCCCGCGCGGGACCCGTCCGGGATCACGGCCTCGGCGGCGGTGAAGATCATCAAGGAAGTGGCCGGCATGATGATCAGAAAAAGCCACACTGGGAAAAAGGCATAGCTCGAATGGCTGGAGCGGACATCGAAGGTTTAGCCTTCCCGAAATGCTCTGCGAGTTCCGCAGCCGCCGAGAAGAGCGTTGAGGGAACGGCGTTAAAAACCTGAGTGGGAGCGAAGCCATTCGGCTATGCCTTCTATTAGCAATGATCATTCTATGGAGGATTTTGATGATGATGAAACGGATCTCGTTTTTTCTTGTCGTCCTTAGTATTCCGACGCTGCTCATCGGCGGTCAGTCGGTGCCGTTCGACAGGTACTTCATCGACAGGACGATGCGGATCGATTATTTCCACGTCGGGAACGCCCGGGAGGAAGCCGTCACCCTGGACCGCGTTTACGAGCAGGGGACCTGGGCCGGGAGCCGGCGGAACCTCATCGATCCCTTCGACATCGGCCGTTACGCCTACAAGGTCTACGACGTCTCTTCCGGATCCTTGATCTTCTCCAAAGGGTTCGACAGCTACTTCGCCGAATACAAGACGACGCAGTGGGCGCTCGACGGTCTCAAGAGAACTTACCATGAAACCGCCCTCGTTCCTTTTCCCAAGGCCAAGGTCAGGTTCGTCGTCGAGCTCAGGGACAGGCAGAATGTGCTCCAGCTCGTTTTTAGCGCCGAAATCGATCCGGCGGATATCTATATCACCCGGGAATCTCTGGCAGCGGGCGTCAAGGTGTTCGAAGTCCTGAAGAGCGGCGATCCGCACGAGAAGGTGGACGTGGCCTTCATCGCCGAGGGCTATACGGCCGCCGAGGAAACGAAGCTCAAGGCGGACCTGGAGCGTTTCCGGGAGGTCTTTTTCAAACTCGAGCCCTACAAGAGCCATCGCGGCAGTTTCAATTTTTACGGCGTCTTCAAGCCCTCCGAGGAAAGCGGCTGTGACGAGCCGAGCCACGGGAGCTACAAGAACACGGCGGTGGGCTCGACCTTTGACTCTCTGCGCTTGGAACGCTACCTTCTGACCGAGGACAACAAGAGCCTGCGCGACATCGCCGCCCACGTTCCCTACGACGCCCTCTTCATCATGGTCAACCACAAACGCTACGGTGGCGGCGGGATCTACAACTTCTTCTGCACCTTCACGGTCGATAACCAGTGGTACGAATACCTCTTCCTCCACGAATTCGGCCACTCCTTCGCCGGGCTGGCGGACGAGTACTACACCTCGTCGGTGGCCTACAACGAGTTCTATCCCAAGGGGATCGAGCCGCTCGAGGAGAACATCACCGCCCTCCTCAACCCCGAGAGCCTCAAGTGGAAAAAACTGGTCAGCCCCGGGACTGCCGTTCCCACGCCGTGGGAAAAAGAAGAGTACGACCGGATGGACAACGCCTACCAGAAGGTCCGGCAGGAGTTAAACGCCAGGATCGCCGCGCTGAAAAAGAGCGGAGCGCCGGAAGCCGAAGTGGCCAAGGTCGAGGAGGAATCCGAACGGCTCTCGCTCGAGCACGCCCGGAAGATGGACGACTTCCTGAGGGAGAGCAAGCTCTTGGGAAAGGTCGGCGCTTTCGAAGGGGCCGGCTATTCCTCCGAGGGCCTCTACCGGCCGGCCATCGACTGCCTGATGTTCAGCAAGGGAGCGAAGCCCTTCTGCAAGGTCTGCGAGCAGGCGGTCGCCCGCATCATCGATCACTACTGCAAATAATAAAAGGGGACACCTTTGGAATCGAGGATTGTATTTGCGAGCTCCGCAGACGTCGAGAAGAGCGTCGTGGGAACGGCGTAAAAAAACGGATCGGGAGCGAGACCGCACCTGGGTGAGAGATGCGGGCTGTTGTCAGCAAAAGGGGGGTTGATGATGGGAACCAAAAAGGTGGGGGCTTTCTCCAGCCCGCACAAGAAAGCCAAAATCATTATAACATGTAAAAAGCAAAAGTAAAGATATTTTTTAAATTTTTTTAAAATATTTTTGATGGTTGAATTTTCCCTGGAGTTTTCGGAAAATAGGAGCAGGCCTTGCGGAAAGAAGGAGAACGGACGATGCCGTATTTCAAAGATCAAAAGGAGATGCAGGATATCCAGCGCGCCTTCTTCGAAAGGGTCGCTTCCGACCCGGAGGTCGGCCCCAAGCTCCGGGATGCGGGGCTCATCATCCGCTTCCAGGTCCATGATCCCGCCGGGAGCGTGACCATCGACTGCCGGGGAGCGGTCGGCGAAGGCTGCTATTTGGTCACAGCCTTCGGCGAGAGCGATCTCCGGCCTGATATCACGCTGACGAGCTCAGCGGACCTGAGTCATGAATTCTGGCAGGGCCGGGTCAACATCATCAACGCCCTCTTTGCCGGAAAGGTCAAGGCCAGCGGAGATGTCAGCCAGGCGATGAAGTTTGTGCCTGCGCTTAAACCGATCGCCGACATCTATAAAGATGTGTTGATATCTTTGGGGCGCCAGGACCTGATCTTGAAATAAGGGGAAAAATCGAAAAAATACGCTTGACATGACCCTCTTTTTTATATAAATGTGATGACAAGATTGAGGCCTTAAATCCAATGACGCTGGATAGACATGATGCTTGATGGTTCGGTTCTCAACGTGGACTTCGACTGATAACGAATTTCAAAGGAGGTATAACGCTATGGCTTTTACATTCACCAACTCAAGAGGAGTGAAGTACTATCTGCATTCGAAAAAAGTCAACCTTAAGGGCGGCCGCGAGCAGATGATTTTCTTTTTTGCCCGCGATATCCGTCCCGGTGCCCTGGAGGCTGTTCCGGTCGGGTACAAGGTGATCGAGACGACCAAGACGGGGATGCCCATCCTGAAGAAAGCCTGAGAGTCCCTTCACCAAGCTCCAAAGAGACGGGGGCGGTTCTCGTCGAGAGCCGTCCCCGTTTTTCTGTTCCTGCCGTCTCATCCTCCTCTCTATATTGAATTGACGGGCCTTTTTCTTCTCTTTATACTCTGAGCATGAAAATCCGAAAGACGTTCGATTTTTCGCTGGCCGCCGGTCTCATCTTTATCGTCATTTTTGCGGCCGGCTGCCGCGGGAAAGGGGAGAAGGGAAAACCTTCCGGCGAGCCGGCTCGGCTGCAGATCGCCGTCATCCCCAAGGGGACGACCCACGAGTTCTGGAAATCCATCCACATGGGAGCTCAGATGGCGGCGGATGAATTCGACGTCGAGATCATCTGGAAGGGCCCTCAGAAGGAAGACGACCGGGCGCAGCAGATCACGGTGGTCGAGGACTTTGTCAGCCGCGGCGTAGACGGCATCGTCCTCGCGCCTTTGGACGAGCGGGCCCTCTGCCGGCCCGTCCAGGACGCCGTCCGGGAGAATATTCCTGTCGTGATCATCGATTCCGGTCTGCAGGGAAGCGATTACATCAGCTATGTCGCCACCGATAACTACAAAGGGGGAGTCATAGCCGCGAGAAGCTTGGCCGCGCTCCTCCAGAACAGGGGCCGGATCTTCCTCATCCGCTACCAGGAAGGCTCGGCCAGCACGACGCAGCGGGAGCAGGGATTCCTGGATACGCTCCAGGCCGAGGCGCCCGGCATCTCCCTCCTCGTCCAGGATCAATACGCGGGGACGACCACGGAAAGCGCCTACCAACTGACGGAGAACCTGATCAGCCGGTTTCCCGATGTCGACGGCGTCTTCTGTCCCAACGAGTCCAGCACCTTCGGGGCCCTCCGGGCGCTCCAGGAATCGGGCCTGGCGGGAAAGATCGTCTTCATCGGCTTCGACAGCTCGCCGAAACTCGTCCAGGCGCTCCGGGACGGGCACATCCAGGGGCTCGTGCTCCAGGATCCGGTCCGGATGGGCTACCTGGGCGTCAAGCAGATGACGCTCCATCTCCGCGGCCAGACTATCGACGAGGTCATCGACACGGGAGTGTACATGGCGACCAGAGAGAACATGGACGATCCCGAGATCCGGTCGCTCCTTCTCCCCGATTTCTCCAAGTACCCGAATATCTGAGCTGATGGACGAGAGCCGCCGCCCGCTCCTCCGAATGGAAGGCATCTCCAAGCATTTCGGGGCCACCTGCGCCCTCGAGGCGGTGGATTTCGATCTCCAGAGAGGGGAGGTCCATGCCCTGGTCGGAGAGAATGGAGCCGGCAAGAGCACCCTGATCAAGATCCTGAGCGGAGCGGTCAGGCCCGACCAGGGAACGATCTGGCTGGGGGGGCGCCGGTTCGCTCCGGCGAGCCCCCTGGAGAGCCGACGGGCCGGCATCTCCGTCATCTACCAGGAACTCAACCTGGCGCCCCACCTGACCGTCGAGGAAAACATCACGCTGGGCCGGGAGTGGCACGCCTACGGCTTCATCCGGCGCCGCAGGATGCGGGAGAAGGTGCGGGAGGTGCTGAGTCTCGTCCATCACCAGGAGATCGCGCCGGATATCCCGGTGCAGCAATTGGGCATGGCGGCCCGGCAGATCGTCGAGATCGCCCGCGCCCTCCTGGAACAGGCCAGGATCCTGGTCATGGACGAGCCGACGAGTTCTCTCACGGGCGAGGACAGCCAACGGCTTTTCGGCATCATCCGTCGCCTCAAATCCCAGGACGTGAGCATCATCTACATCAGCCATTTCCTGGAGGAGGTCCAGGAGGTGGCCGACCGCATAACGGTCCTGCGGGACGGCCAGAAGGCCGGCTCGGGCCGGAGCGAGGAGATCTCCCTCGACAGGATCATCGGGATGATGGTCGGCGGCGAGGTCAAGGAAATGTTCCCTCGGGTAGCCCACCAGCCCGGCCCGGAAGCGCTCCTGGCCTCTGAATTCAAGGGGAAGCGCATGCCGGCCGCCGTGACCCTGTCGCTCCGCCGGGGGGAGATCTTTGGTATCGCCGGGCTCGTCGGCTCGGGGAGGACAGAGTTCCTGCGGGCCGTTTTTGGCCTGGATATGGTTGAGGGAGGCTGGGTCCGGGTCGGCGGCGACGAGATCCTCACGGGAGGTCCGCGGGAGCGCATCCGCAACGGCCTCGGGCTCTTGAGCGAAGACAGGCAGGGCGAGGGGCTGGCTTTGAGCCTGTCTATCGTCGACAACCTGACGCTCAGTTTTTTCGCTCCCTACGTCCGTTTGGGGTTTCT
>Ga0307378_10007278_pt1 | contig 14940 bp, 10 predicted proteins | sample UN1MG_FD_202238 | JGI IMG/M metagenome (GOLD analysis project Ga0307378, IMG submission 202238) | Soil microbial communities from Risofladan, Vaasa, Finland - UN-1 | ecosystem: Environmental > Terrestrial > Soil > Coastal area > Acid sulfate soil | place: Finland: Risofladan, Vaasa | collected...
GCTATGGGGACATCTTCGTTACTGGAAGCAACACACGCCGTGCCTGTGACGGTGGAACTATTCAGCACCGGCGCCAGTTCCGTGACCTGACGATTGATGGCCGTGACCGCTGCAAGCATCTGTGGGTCGTCCAAAAGGGCCGCTTCGTTAAACTTCGGCTGCCATTCGTGGACAAAGTAAACCAATCCCATCGAGCCGTGAACAATCGCCATCCACACCTCGCATTTTACCTGATGCGGGGTAGCTTTTTTCAGCTCGGCATTACTTATGCGGGTACACTCGATACAGTTCCATACGATTTTGTCTTTAGCCCATACCTTCAGTCTCTTAACGCCTTGGGGAACGTACCACAGCTTGCCCGAAACTTCTTCTTTTCCGTGAACTACCGGGTAGATGTCGAACGAGGCTATGTCACAGCCTTTGATGTATTCGGGATAGTCTTCGAGGTGCCTGCTGCGAATACCTCGCCCCTTGTAGTTATCGTAGGCCACACCCTGCCCGAGGTTGAGAAACACCGGCCGGGACGGGTCAGCGGCCTTGACCTTGGCATAACTTTTCTGCGTGAACTTCGGCGGAATAGGAGGTCCCCATTTGCCCCATTCTTCAAAGGTTTTTTCCGGTGCATCCGGCCAGGCCTCTTTGATACGTGAAACGTCTTTCCAATGTCTTTCCATATCTTTTGCGTTATCCGGCTCATCGCCGTGCATCCAGCCGATAATGGTCGCATCGTTTATGTGCTTAAGCCCCGTCGGGTTCTGGTGACAGACAACCTTCATACCAGCCTCTTGCAACTGCGCCAACTGTTGGTCCGTGGGTCCTCTGTAAAGACTGACGTACGTGTTGATACCGGCGGCCTTGTATTTTTTGGCATTGGTCGGGTTCTGCGCCCAGACGGCGATGGGAAAGAAACCGGCATCAGGCGACGGACCCTTTTCCCATTTCACATACGGACTTGTCTCCGCGTTTACATCATAGCCTGGCATCAGTGCACACATAACCCCGCACGTAACAAGCAACAGCACCTTTATGCTCTTGTTCATAATGACAGTTCCTTTCGTTGTTTTCTTATTTCAGCCTGATTCAAAATAAAAAACTTAAAAACAAGAATATAAATTATCAACCGGCCCGGTGCCGCTCAAGTTTTGCCTGATGTTCTTCTAAGAATTCCAGCCAGTTCAGCCAGGCCTTTTTGTAAATCTCGCTGGAAACAAGAAAGCCGTCGTTGTGACCGCCGTTGATTTCCACAAATTCGCCGGGGCCGTCCACAGCCTGGTACAGCTCCACACCGAATTCAAACGGCACTATCTCGTCCGTTCTGCTGTGTATGACCATCACGGGACACTTGACAGATTTGACATAATCAATCGTCGGGTAGTTGAATTTTGCAAACAACCGCACGGGCATATACGGGTAAAACTTTTGGCCGATATCGGGATAAGAGGTAAAACCGCTCTCCATAATCAAAGCTTTGACCTGGTATCTGCTTGCCAGTTGTGCGGCAATACTGGCACCGAGGCTTCTGCCAAAAACAATAATATCGGCCGGCGAAGTTTCCTTTTCCGAGACAAGCCATTTGTAGGCCGCTTCAACATCCAGATACGTGCCCTCCTCGCTCGGTTTGCCTTCGCTGTTACCATACCCGCGATAGTCAAAAATAAAGCAATTCAAGCCGAGATTGTAAAACATATTTATACTGTCCAGGCGGTGATACATATTACCGCCGTTGCCATGACAGAAAAGCACCGTAGGCTGTGACTTTTCTGAAGGAATATACCAGCCGTTTAACTGTACACCTTCTGCGCTTTCGAAAAACACGTCTTCGAAGTCCAACCCCAGCTCCGCAGGTGTATAAAGTACCTCACGCACGGGCTTGTAAAGAAAACTGCTCTGCATAAAGTACAGGACCAATCCTATTGCCCCGTAGGCGCAAAACAAAAGCACAATAACGGATACAACTGTTTTTCCCATAACAAAAGCCTGCAGGTAATTAAACACCGTAAAATCCCTTTTACAACACACTCCACTTATCAGCCTGTCGCGCTTACAACCGGCTGCTTTTACACAGGCTGACAGCGATCATTTATTTTCCCGACCTCAACTCTATTTTCTTTGCTGAAAGCAAACGCACCGGCCCCATCAGGCCCGACTCTAACAATTCAGCTTTTTTCCACGGCACAAGAGGCAGGAACCTGTCGTTTACCGCTTTTGATATGTTCGTGCGGCAGTATTGCGTACTGTCAGGATTTCGGGCATCGCCGGCAAGCCGGTTTGACCAGGTGTTCGCTACTTCGACTACAAGATGATTGCTGCCCGGTTTAACAGCATCGGTTATATCCACGGCGAAAGGCTGTTTCCAGAGTATGCCTAAATGCCTGCCGTTCAAATAAACATCGGCAGTCACGCGTACGCTGCCCAAATCCAGAACAAGCTGCCTGTCATCGCCGACAAGACTTTCGGCAATAGTGAACTGCTTATAATAAGTTGCAATGCCGGAAAAGTATTTTACTCCGTCATCTGAATCCTCTGTCCAGGATATAAGTCGCTCAAAGACTTTTGACTGCGGCCCGCCCCATCCGTGAGGAAAACGCACTTCCCACGGACCGACGATTTCCACCACCAGCGGCACGGCGCCAATTTGTTTTACTATTTTTCTGCCGCCTGCTCTCTCGAATACGTATTCACCTTCCCGCAGCACTACAGCCTCAATTGCACCTTTGTCGGTTAGCGAAACTTTCACACAATCGCCCTGATGTTCGGTACCCGGTACGATGGGAAAAACACTTTGGCCGTCGGTTTTGACCGCCGTGATGTTACTTTTGTCTGCCTTTTTGCGAAAAACCACAAACACCGAGCCCTTAGGCTCAAACCTAAGCCGCACACGCGTGCCGCCCTGGACAAAATCATAAACAACACAACTGCGAATTCTTCCGGTATCCGGCGCCCAAAGCTCCGGTACCTTGCCGCTGACCCTGAAAACACAATCGGCCCAATCCGCCCGCATTCTCTTGTTTGTTACAAAGTAAATATCCTCTTTGTCGGTGCGACGATGAATATAATCAAGGTCCGTTTCCTTGTCTTTGCCGATAAAGACAAAATCGGGCCCAATACCTTTGTCCCGCAATATCTGTTTTAAACTGCGTCCCTGGATAATTTTCCCCTTGCCGTACGAATTTTCGGTGACACTGTCGCCGTCACAGGAGCCCCAGATTTTGTCTGCCAGTCTGCGCACCTGTTCACTGCGAATTTTGTAATCGGCAAGGCCGTCAACGCCCGTGGGTTTGGCCCCGACAATCAACGCACCCTGCTGGACCATCGTTTCAAGTTTCTGAAGCACCTTAAGAGGCATATTTTTTTCATCAGGTAAAACCAGCAGTTCGTAGCTGATTCCGTCCGGCAATACGATTTTGCCGTCCTTGACGCTCATTCGCGTCAGAATCACCTCGGAATTGGTAACATCGTAGTCGTAACCGGAACCCAGTGATGGGTCAACGTGCTTTGGTTTGACAAAATTCGGCGCCTTGTCACCGTAATAGTAGCATACATCGGCCACAAAAAGGCCCTGCTGCAGCAGATAGCTGCATCGCGCAAGATAATCCATAAAAGGCTTTGCCATCGGCCACCAAACCCTGTTTGTTCCCATGTGTGTACCTGCGTGGTAGGCCCAGCCGGGTTTGCCAGCCTGCGGCGGGGTATGCGGCGAAGTATGAAACGTAAAAAGGTTCGTGCCGCCGCACATCGCACGGTCGGCAAGGCCCTTGAGTTCAAACGGGCCGTCCTGCCAGTGGCGGAAACTTGTAAAAGCCTCCATATCCACGATTTTTTTGCCGTATATATGGCTTGCGCAGGCTATCTCCTTGACCAGCCACAATATATCTATACCGTCATCATCTCTGAAGTAGTGCTGGTTCCAGAATTCGCCCCGCGGCACATCCAGCGCCCCCAGGGCTCTGAGGGCCTCGAACGGGCAGTTATGCAGCGGCTGACCCGGGCCGCCGGCCTCCGAACACAAGGCCAGCCCATACTTGTTCGACACTTCCCTGGCCTTGGCATAATGGCAGTCTATAATCAAATCCGACAGCGTCTTGTTGAAATCATACTTAAACCGGCTCGTTATATCTTTATCCTGCATCGTCCATCCGAACAAAACCGGCAGATACGGTGTCATATCGTAGGTGCGATATTTTTCGAACTGCTCGACCATTTTGGGCGTCCATACAAGGCCCGCATCTCCATAGCTGGCCACCTCATAGCTAGGCAGATAAAGAAACTTCAAGGCCGTATCCTTCAGGTCGGGCATCTGCTGCAGAAGTTTTTCCACTATATATTCAAAATGCATCTCGACCGCTTCTGCGCTGAAGTGGTCAATTATCAGCCCTGTTGAGTTCGGGCTGGGAAGGTACAGGTGCTGGCCGACAGACACACATACAAACCGCATAATCACCCACTTGCCGGGCGGCACATGCCACAACAGTCTGCCTTTTACGTCAAGCCGCCGAGTTAAGACCTTCACCGATTCAACGTCTTTTATAAGTTTCTTTTCATCCCAGGGTAATGCCAGTACTGCTGTATCTTTATAATAAACAGGCAGCCCGTCCTGTCCTTTAACGCAGGTCTCAGGCACCTCTGGAAACGGCAGAATCTTTGTGAACAGCCCCGGCCCGGTGACAACAGCCTCCGAATAAAACAGCCCCATCTGGCCATTTTCGGGCTTTACCCACGGTCCGCCTGCATTCCAGCTGCTGGAGGTAATCAGGCCCAGTTCCAGACCCAGTTGTCCTGCTCGTCTTACTACGTAATCTATAGCCTCCAGCGATTCGGGCCCGAGAAATGCCGGTCCCGCCGGCACAATTCCGTCAGGGTCATCGATAGCGCCGACATCAAATATATCAAGCCCGCCCATCCCTTTTTCCCTGGCGTCCTCGAGCTCGCGATTAAGCTGCGGCAGGTTGACATACCCATTCATCCAGGCCCAGTACGCCCTCGGTCTTGCCTGCAGCGGCGGGCTTACAAAGCCATCGGACAAATCCGGCGTCTCGTCTGCCCCGGCCGCGTCGGCAGTGTAACAATCAACGAAAAAAAGCAAAAATATCGTCAGCGCGGTTATTGCTGGTGACCTAAAGGACATACTCCATTCTCCTTTCATGAACGGGTCTTTGAGTTCTGCAGCCGGCCGGCTACTGCGTCATAACAGTCTCCGGCAACCAACGGTTTTTAATTTGCCGCTGCTGCAGTAAAGCATTACTGAGGCAGTTTCACTTTTATTTTTTTCGCGGAAATCACCCGGACCGGCCCAGACAGACCCGATTTCAGCAGGGGTGCTTTTTCCCACGGAACAAGCGGCAGAAATCTGTCATTGACGGCCATGGGTATATTTGTCCGGGTATATCTTTTACTTTCGGGCAGTTTGCTGTCACCGACTATCCGGTTCGACCATACATTCGCAACCTCGACCACGAGCCGATTGCTGCCGACCTTGGCCGCCCCGCTGATATCCAACTGGAATGGCGGCTTCCAGACTATGCCCAGATGCCTGCCGTTCAGATATACGTCAGCCACGACCCTGACACCGCCCAAATCCAGCATAAGCTGTTTATCACAGCCAAGCATCTCAGCTGGAATCGCGAATTCCTTGCGATAGGTCGCGATACCGGAGAAGTACTTGACCCCGTCGTCGGCGTGCTGGCTCCAGGAGATAAGCTCATCGAAGACCACCGTTGGTGGTGCACCCCAGCCGTAAGGGAAGCACACATCCCAAGGCCCTGCAATTTCAAGTTCTGCCGGCACGGACTCGACATCAATTCTTCTGCCGCCGCCGGCTGTTTCTAAAACATAAGTTCCTGGTTTGAAAGCCAGCAATTCAACGTTGTTATCTCCTGCTGCCAGAACCTCCACGCAAGCGGCACCGGGCTTAACGAACGGTGTGCTGACAGAAACGATATGATTTTGACCGGCCTTTTCGCGGAACACCACGAATACCGAACCAGCCGGCGCCAATTGTAATGGCACTTTCGTACCGCCTTCGACAAAATCATAAACCGGGCACTTTCGCATCTCGCCGGTGTCCGGCAGCCACAATTCGGGAATTTTGCCGGCAACACGGAAAATACAGTCGGTCTGACAGTACATACTTTCATTTTCATTTCGTACAAAGTATATATCCGCGTTTTCAGTACGGCGATGTATGTAATCCAGACTGATTTGTTTGTTGGCGGTGGTGTAGCTAAAGTCCGGCCCGATACCTCTTTCCTGCAGAATCTGTCGCGGCGTCCGGCCCCATATAATCCTGCCTTTACCGTAACGGTGCTCCTTGACCTTTTCGCCGTCGCAGGGCCCCCAGAGTTTTTTCGCCAGCTTCTGAACTTTTTTACTACGTCTGCGGTAATCGGCAAGGCCGGCCACGCCGGTCGGCTTAGGCCCGACTACCGTAGCGCCTGACTTGACCATCTTTTCCAGCTTTTTCAATACCGTCAACGGCATATCCTGCTGGTCCGGCAAAACAAGTAATTCATAGCTCATCCCGTCCGGCAATACTATCCTGCCGTTTTTCACGGCCATTCGGTTCAGAATTACGTCAGTATTGGTAACATCGTAGTCGTAGCCGGCTCCGGGAGAGATGCCCATATGTTTTGGCTTTACAAAATTCGGAGCCTTATCGCCATAGTAATAGCATACGTCGCCGACGAAAAGGCCCTGCTGGAGAACGTAGCTGCAGCGGGATAAATAGTCAATAAACGGCCTGGCCATCGGCCACCAGACGCGGGTCGGGCCCATATGTGTTCCTGCGTGGTAGGCCCATCCAGGCCGACCGGCCTCGGGCGGATTATGCGGAAACGTATGAAATGTAAAAAGATTTGTGCCGCCGCACATTGCACGGTCGGCCAGCGGCTTATACTCGAACGGGCCTTCCTGCCAGTGACGCCAGCTTGTGAACGCCTCCATATCCACGACCTTTTTGCCGTAGATATGCGCTGCACAGGCGATTTCCTTCACCAGCCACAGTATGTCGATACCGTTTTCATCTCTGAAATAGTGCTCGTTCCAGAACTCACCTCGCATTATATCAAGCGCCCCCACTGCGCTGAGGGACTCGAACGGACAGTCATGCAGCGGCTGTCCCGGCCCTCCCGCTTCGGCGGCCAGCCCCAGACCGTATTTGTTTAATACTTCTCTGGCCTTGGTGTAGTGACAGTCCACAATCAAATCCGAAAGGGTCTTCCTGAAATCGTACAGGAACCGTTCGGTTATGTCTTTGTTCTGCACCGTCCATCCGAACAAAACAGGAAGATATGCAGTCATATCGTAATCGCGGCGTTTCTTAAACTCCTCGACGAACTTAGGGGTCCACATTAGTCCCTGCACTTCGTAGCTGTCCATATGCATATACTTCAAGGCCGTGCCCTTGAAACTGCCGAGCTCGCCCAGCAGCTTGTCTATTATATATTCGAAGTGCGTCTCGACGGCTTCCGGGCTGAAGTGGTCGATTATCAATCCGTCCGAATTCGGGCTGGGCACCCACAAATGCTGCCCGATATTGGTGCAGACCAATCGCATAATCACCCACCGGCCGGCGGGAATATCCCACGTGAGCTGGCCGTCTTTGTCCAGCCGGCTGGTCAGGTCGATAACCAAAGAGGCATCCGTTATCAGTTTTTCCTGCGTTTCGGGAAATGCCAGAACTGCAACGTCCTTGTAGTAAATTGGCAGACCATCGCCGCCTTTCGGGCATTTCTCGTCAACTTCCGGAAATGGTAAACTCTGTGAAAACCGCCCCGGTCCGACTTGCGTTATTTGAGACTGGTACAAGCCCATCGTACCGTGCCTGGGTTCCACCCACGCACCGCCGGTATTCCAGCTGCTGGCACTGATAAACCCCAATTCCAGGCCCAGGCGCGTGGCCTGTCTTACGGTATAGCCGATTGCCCCCAGCGACTCCGGCCCCAGAAAAGCCGGTCCGCCCGGAATAATACCTTTCGGGTCGTCGCTGGCACCGACGTCCCAGATGTCAAGCCCGCCCATTCCTTTGTCCTTGGCTTGCTCGAGGTCACGCTTTATCTGTGACAGACTGACATTGCCGTTGAGCCAGTCCCAAAATGCTCTGGGCCTGGCCGAGACCGGCGGATTGACAAAACCATCCGCCAAAGCCACAGTCTCATCGCCTCCGGTCTCAGAGCCGGCGGCTTCGGCTCTTTGCATACCACAGCACAGGAACACACCTGTAATCGCCAGCGAAACCAACAGTAATTTGCCGGACATAATCACGCCTCTGTTTTTTCGGGGAAAACGGTGTTCGGCGTTTCACACGGCCGTTTTACTTTGTAAGCCAGCGGTATTTTAATTTGCCGCTGCCGAGAAAACAAGCTACAATTTTTGCTGTTTATGATTAAAAGAAGAAAAACGGCAATTATCTCTGTCGGCTCGGTAAAAATCGGCTCTTCGGCTGCGATTGTCATACAGTCAATGACAAAGACGGCCACCACCGACGTCGAGGGTTGTGTAAAGCAGATAAATGAGCTTGTGAATGCGGGGTGTCGGTTAGTCAGAATCGCTGTGCCGACCCGTGCCGATACCGCGGCTTTTGCAAAAATCGTCCGGAATGTAAGCGTTCCTCTTGTGGCGGACATTCATTTCAGCCCAGCCAGGGCCATCGAGGCCATTGAAGCCGGTGCGGCTAAAATAAGGCTCAACCCCGGCAATATAAAAAACCGTAAAGACATCCTCAGGATTATAGATGCAGCGAAAATGCACAAAACCGCGGTGCGAATCGGCATTAACGAGGCAAGTATAAGAGATTTGAAAAGAAACGACGTACCGGAGCAAAAGCGCACAGCCTTGATGTTAAAAAAAATGAAAAACTATGTCAGCATCTTTGAAAAAAGAGGTTTTAACCGCCTTGTACTCAGCGCAAAAAGTGCCGATTGTGCAAGGACTATCGAAATAAACCGCCGCATCGCACAGACCTTCAGATATCCCATTCACCTTGGCTTAACTCACGCAGGTCTGGGCCAGGATGCTCAAATACCCTCATCTGTAAGCATAGGCGCACTGCTGGCCGAAGGCATTGGCGACACAATAAGAGTCAGTGTCGCCGGCAGCCCGCTTGCAGAGGTTGAAATTGCAAAAAAAATCCTCATTGCGCTGGGCCTGTATGAACGCACAGGCCCCGAGTTAATCGTCTGTCCGACGTGCGCCCGGTGCGAAATCGATGTAATAAAACTCGCACGCAGGGTCAAAAAAGCACTTGATGGTATTGACAAACCCCTGCGAATCGCTGTTATGGGCTGCATCGTCAACGGCCCCGGCGAAGCAGCAGACGCCGATTTGGCTGTATGTGCAGCAAAAAACAAGGCCTTCATTTACCGAAACGGACGAAGAATATCAGTTGTCCCTGAAAACCAAATTATCCCCACGCTGCTTAATGAGCTGGAAAAGATATAATACCATGCGGTCCGAAACGGTATGGCACCAAAAACCTGCATTACTGCAGGAAACAATAAAGAAATTTTGCCTGGTTGTAGTGTTCGGCGTTGCGCTGGGCTACTTTGAAGCTGCTGTTGTTGTTTACTTACGCGCAATTTTTTATCCTGGCGGATTTACTTTTCCTTTATCGAACTTCGGCCAAACCGACCTTTGGAACCAGCTTTTACTTACCGAGGTCGGCAGAGAAGCTGCATCGATTGTGTTGATTTTCACCGCTGCGCGGCTGTTCGGCCAAACCACCCGTCAGCATTTTGCCTTCTTTATGGTTATCTTCGCCGTGTGGGACATATTCTATTATATCTGGCTGAGGGTACTTATCAGCTGGCCGGAATCGATTATGGACTGGGACATTCTGTTTCTAATACCCACGGTGTGGGCGTCTCCGGTACTGGCACCGGTTATAGTTTCAGTTATATTGCTGCTCTTTGCCGCAATAATACTATATCGGGATGTACGGGATAATGTCCCCAGGGTGCTCTTTTTCGATTGGCTCGGATTTGTAATTGCAGGCCTGATTGTCGTTCTATCTTTCTGTCTTGCCGGCCGTGGTATCACAGAATCCAACTTCAAATCGCACTTTTCCTGGCCTGTGTTTACACTTGGAGTAATACTGGCATCAGCGGTATTTTTCAAATGCCTGCTGAAGTCGCCAAACCCTAAATTGAAAACCGGCGCTGACTGAACAGTCCTGAAAAAATAGCCCCCGAAAACCTTGTACAGTTTTTTTCAGTCGCGCTATTTGTTTGCGTAGCCGGGTCTTCTGTTATTGACACCGCTTTCTTCTTTCGCTTCGGGTGCATAAGTCTCGAACCTGCCGAATATCATCTTGCCTGCCGATGTCTGAAGCGAACTTGTGACGCTGATTATCAACTCGCGTCCTATCTTGTTCCGTCCGCCTTCAACAACCACCATTGTACCGTCTGCCAGATAGCCGATACCCTGTTCAGCCTCTTCGCCGGGCTTTACTATTCTGATCTGCAGCGTCTCGCCCGGAAGTGCTATCGCCTTCATCGAATTGGCCAAATCGTTTATATTCAGAACATCCACACTTCGAACCTGAGCAACCTTCGTTAGGTTATAATCGGTGGTGGCAAGCCGGCCGTTACAGTGCTTTGTGAACATGACTAATTTCTGGTCAACACCGTCCGACTCCCGGACTTCTGCAACCATAGCGTCATCAATCTCCACATCAATAACGGGATTGGATTGCATTTCTCTGAGTATATCCAGGCCGCGTCTGCCGCGTTTGCGCTTGAGCTTGTCCGCTGAATCAGCTATCAACTGAAGCTCATTGAGAACAAAACGAGGAACAACCAGCGGTGCATCGAACATCTTGCTGCGATATAAATCGGCAATGCGGCCGTCAATAATGGCTGAAGTATCCAGTACCAGAGGCCTTGCTCCTTTGATCTGCTTGGCAAATTCAACGTAAGGCACGACAAAACGGACATCGTCCTTTGTGCGCATTACCACGCTGATAATGAAGTAGCATATTGCCACGCCCATCATCCACTTGATTGCCCCAACAGCGGAAGGGTCAAGGCCCAGATTGTAAATCTCGTGGATCATATCCACCACCTGCGCCAGTCCCCAGCTGATGAATATACCCACCAGCAGTCCGAAAAAAACCCCTGCCAGTGCGGCCAAAGACTTCTTGGGCGTCAAAATATCCACCAGCAGCGTCACGACCGCCAGTCCAAGGCCGCTCCATAGAATTACCAAGAAATTAGACCTGTCCTGCTCGCCGGAAATATTGGGCAAGGTAAGGTTAACAATCAACACCGAGATAATAACGACAAAAAAGACGAATCTGAAAACCCAAAGCAACATGTTTATGAACCTTTCAAATAAATACCGAAATATGGTGATTATTAATTTGAGTTATTATAACCGGGCATAGAGCCGTTGGCAATAATTACAATCGGAATATTTTCAGCCGGGCGTCTTTATGTGCTCAGCGTACTTACGGTTTTAAAACACTATGCGAACAGTCCAGCACCATTTTTCACGCCTTGCGCAAAGCAACAGAACAAGCCGGGGCGAAAATACTCAAGATACGGAGGGTATGACCAGGAAGACTTCAAAACCCGCTTTATAGTGTTAAGGCCTCTCTAATGACGTTTAACTGGTACACTGCAGGCTGTGACAGTGTTCCGCCCCAGGGGCCGATAACCGCTAAACCACATTGTTCAGTTATTTACAGGGCCTTATTACACCATAGAAACAGACGTTAAGAAAACTAAAAGGCGCCCCAATCCTGCTTTCCCGGAATGTAGTAGCTCGGACAAATAAAGCGGAATATATTTGTGATTTTTCGGGCCTTTCTAAGCTTATCTTCACTTTCGGTTTTCATTGCCTCAAAATGGTCGCCAAAGACCTCCGAAAAATACTGCTCTGCCGCCTGATGCCTTTCCTGCTCGGAACTAAACAAGCTGCGTATACCGCCCAGCTCACCGGCATCCAGCCAAAAACCTCCGCAGCCCGGACACTCGTCAACTTCAACCTGTTTTTTGACGCTGAAAAAGTGCCTCATCATAACAACATCATCGCATTTCGGGCATTTCAATTTCTTGCTGCGGTCGATTATGAGGTCGGGGTTTCGCTGGATTTCCAATAGTATTTGGCCAGCTGACTCATGTGGCTCATCAAATTTTTTAAGCTCGAAATGGTCAAACCACATCCCTCCGCAACCGTCTTTACATACGTCCACAGTAACACCTCCAGCGGTTACCTGCTGCAGTACATTTTTACAAGCCGGACATTTCATGATCTGTATATCCTCCGTTAAAACAATTCGTTGATATTGACATACCGGTTAGTTTCACAGTATACTGACATAAGAAGCGAAAGACAAACAAAATCCCGAATTACATGAGGAAAAAACATGGAACAGGCAAGAATTCTGATTGTGGACGATGACCCCGATATTACCGAAGTTATGCGGGTGGTTCTGGAAAACAAGGGCTACACAGTGGATAGTGCCGCCGACGGAAACGAGGCAATGGCACAAATAAACAGTGCAAGGCCGGACCTGATAATTCTGGACGTTATGATGAATACGCTGCGAGAAGGCTTCCTGCTTTCGAGAGAACTGAAAAAAGACCCTGCGTACAAGCAAATACCTATTCTGATGGTGACCGCGGTCAAAGAGAAATTCGGGATAAATTTCAAGCCCGCCGCGGGGGACGAAGACTGGCTGCCGGTGGAAGATTATCTGGACAAACCCGTGGAACCGAACGTGCTTTTAGAGAAGGTTGCTGCTCTTTTGCAAAAGCCTTAAAGAATGGAAACCCTTCTTGAAACCACAAATCTTGTTAAAAGGGCATACTGGCTGGTCAGGCTCAGATGGCTGGCTATAGCTGTACTTGCTGCGGGTACATTTATTGCAGGCCGGTTTCTGAAAATACAGCTTCCGGCCCCGATGCTTTATTTAATTGCCGCCGGGGTGTTGGTGTACAACTTTCTGTTGTTTGATTTGCTTCGATATTTTACCTGGGGCGGCAAAAGTGCGTCACATAAAACAATCGGAAGGATAATCACGTTCCAGATATGCGGCGACCTTTTTATTTTAACGGCGATACTGCATTATTCGGGGGGGATTGAAAATCCGTTCTTCCTGTATTTTGTTTTTCACATGGTTCTGGGCAGCGTTTTTCTCACTGCGCGCCAGAGCTATCTGCACGCGACACTCGCTGTTTTTCTTTTTGGCGGTTTGATAGTGCTGGAATACCTGGAGGTTATAAACCATTATGCACTGACCGGATTTGCCACGGGGGTGCTGTACCACAGCGGCTTATTTGTTTTCGGCACGCTCTTTGTCTTTTCCACGACCCTGTACCTGGTGGTCTATATGACAACTTCCATTTCGACCCAGTTGAAAAAACAGCAACAGGAGTACGAAAGGGCCAATATCCAGCTCAGCCAAAAAGACCACCTGAAAAACGAATACGTTTTGCGGCTTACTCACGACATACGGGGCCATCTGGCGGCTATTCAAAGTTGTCTGAACATTGTGGGCGACACAATAGCAGGTGCGCTGAACGAAAGACAGACAGATTTAATAAACAGGGCCTGTCGTAGAACAGCAAAGTGTATGGCCTTTGTTACGGCTCTTCTGAAACTTACCCGAATGAAGCTCAGCGGCCGACTGGAAATGAGTTACTTTTCAATCAAGAGTCCTATCTTCAATGCTCTGGCGGTGGCCGAGACCAGGGCTGCCAGGAAATCGATTAACATAAGCTGTGAGATTCAGCCGTCCGTGGATGAAGTTTATGGCGAGCCTGTTTTGATAGAAGAAGCAATAGCCAACCTGTTGTTTAATGCCGTCAGATACACGCCCGAAAAAGGCACAGTCAGATTATGCGCAAAAGACCAGCCTGATTGTGTACTGCTTGAGGTCAGCGATACCGGTATCGGCATACCGGAAAACGAACTGACAGACATATTCGAAGAATTTTACAGGGCCGGTAACGCCAAAAAAGTAGAAAGAGACGGCACCGGATTAGGATTGTCGATAGCCAGGCAGGTTGTGCAAAGGCACGGCGGCAAAATATGGGCCCGGAACAATCAAAACGGGGGCAGCACATTCAGCATGACCCTGCCCAAAATCAGCCGCGAACCCCAAGATAACCAAGGCAGCATCTAAAATCCTCCTCTGCCACACCTTTCTGTGTAATGGTCCGGCACAGATAAACCTAAAAGCATTAAAAAATAGTTTGGTAAAATTATTTAGTTTGCTTGACAGGTGCGCAGGGATTCGATATAATTGTTAACTTTGTGAATGTGAGTTCGAGTATTAATTATTGTGAACACTATAACAAGCTTTCGGCGTTGTTATGAGATACCGTAAAATACCGGATGAAACCGTCAGGCGGTTGCCGATATACCTAAGAGGGCTGTTATTCTGCTCACAACAGGGTCAGCAGAATATTTCCAGCAATACTTTTGCCGATTTGCTCGGCACCAATGCCTGGCAGATTAGAAAAGACTTTTCCTACTTCGGCGGCTTTGGTACGCCCGGTGTGGGATACGATATAAAAAAGCTGACAAGGGAAATTAATAAAATTCTCAGGCTCGATGTCGGTCACAGGGCGGCTCTGGTTGGCGTGGGTAATCTCGGGTCGGCTGTGCTGGCATATCCCGGTTTCAAGACATACAGCTTTGAAATCGCGGCGGCCTTCGACACCGACCCCCGGAAAATAGGCCGAAAAGTAAATAATGTCATAATCGAAGATATTGCAAATATCGGCACATTGAAAAAGCGAAATATCGACCTCGGCATTATCGCCGTTCCTCGTAAAGCGGCCCAGGAAATCGCCAATGCACTGGTACAGGCAGGTATGAAGGGCATCCTGAATTTTTCCTCCTGCTATATCGTTGTCCCGCGGAAAGTCAAAGTAATAACCATCGATATTGCAATGGACCTGGCGCGTTTACCGTACTATATGCCGATACGTTGACAGT
>Ga0307378_10007280_pt1 | contig 14940 bp, 13 predicted proteins | sample UN1MG_FD_202238 | JGI IMG/M metagenome (GOLD analysis project Ga0307378, IMG submission 202238) | Soil microbial communities from Risofladan, Vaasa, Finland - UN-1 | ecosystem: Environmental > Terrestrial > Soil > Coastal area > Acid sulfate soil | place: Finland: Risofladan, Vaasa | collected...
ATATTATTTAGAATATCTCCTTTCACTTTTGTGATATCCTGTGGCGTCTGGGTTTTTTTGTAATCTTCATAATATCCGTATTCTATCTGGTTTTTAGATATTGTAGTTGTTGAAGAACTTCCTTTAGTCAGCATTCCATTAATGCCGTGAGTTAGTTTATTAAATAGTCCGGAGAATACCAGATTAATCATCTCGGTTATTTCATCCGCAGAAATTAACCAATCAATATCGCTTCCAATTGCCTTATCAACGCTGGTTTTTATTTCAGAGCCGAGTTTTATGGTGGTTTCTTCAAGGCAAACGCCAATTGAAGATTTTTCGCAAGATGACATACAAGCCACATAAATTGGGTTCGGAAGCCCATTGGTTGTGGCGGGATATTGATTGCAATCTGCTGCGCATTTTTGCTGATCTGTTAGATTACAGATTGTTTCATTCTTTATTCCTTGTCCAGCTTCAACTTCTTTTTCTACTTCTGTTATTTCTTCCTGCTCTAATCTTTTCTTTTCTGAAAGCGCCATCATAAACGAACCGACAAAATTATTGTTTGGCTGGGCTAATGCAGTCCAGGTATCCCATCCGTACATGGCAATGGATGGATTTTTGTAAAATTCTTCAACATTGTCCACAATATCGCTAATTGTACAGGCAGCATATGTTTCATAAAGCATTGCGCTTCCAGGCATGTTAATTCCAAGAGCAGTGCCGAGGGAAACTTTAAATGGCGAGCAGAGAGGAGTAAGATTGAATTCACTAACAAATCTGCTGGAGGCGATTTGTAATGCGTTTTTAACCTCTTCTTTCCAGCTTATCATTGCAAATGGTTTGTTTTCATCGGTAAATCCTCCTTGGGCCCAGCGCGCTATTTCCTGTTGCAAACGGACCATCATGCTCCTTGCAACTGTTTTTGGCAATTGATCAAGCACCCAGTCTTTAATCTGATTTACTATATCTATACTTATATCTCCGATTCCAAAAACCGCATTTGCTTTTTTGGGATTAAAAAAGAAAGCGCCTATTGTTGAACCGAGAATTGTTGCGATTAACAAAATTGTAAAAATCTGTTTTTTCATAATTCTAAATTTAGATTTTGCGATTCATTTAATTTTAGAATATTTTGTTCAAAAGATTTCCAAAGATTTGAAACATTTTTTATTTCATTGTTCGCAATAATGGCTTTTATTGGGTCGGATTCAAATCCTCTTAAAGAAACAAAAATGTTCCGTAAAGTTATCGCGATTTTTAAAAAGCTTTTATGCAATTCTTTCCATGATGACGGAACGGGAGTATCAACTAATTTAGATATTTCATCGTCATTGATTGTTATTAAAATATCTACTTCGGTAAAATCATTATTGGAAAAAGAGTCCCGCAGTAAAATAAGATTTTCGTTTTGCAAAAGGAAATTATTTGACTTTGCGTAGGATGATAATTTTTCAAAATATACTTTTATTGCTTCTGGAGTATTGTCATCAGAAATTTTTATATCAATATCTGAGATTTCAATCTGGAATATTTCCGGATTTTTTTCCAGAACCGCGTTCGCCTTATCCGACCAGTCCGCTTCATTGTAGAGCATGGCTCTTCTCATCATTTCATCTAATGCGCCCTTAGATGCCTCGGCCATATACATCGTTGGGTCAATGATTTCTGGATGGTCTCTGACATATTGGTCTTTTTGCTCAATATACGATTTTGCTATTGCGTCAAAATCAGAGAATATCTGACTGGTTATATTATATTTGTCGCCAATGGGCAAAGGATAGAATACTTGTTTATCATTCGGTCCTTTGACCAATGGATTGTGTCCAGAATTTATTTCTTCGCCATCTAAATACCCATCGGCATCTGTATCAGAATTCAAGGGGTCGGTTTTATATAAATTTTCTTCCCAATCTTTTAATCCATCATTGTCTGTGTCTTTGCTCTCGGATTCAATAACGGTTTCTTTGCCACCCCATAAATTATATGTGGAAAAAGCGCTTCTTTTTGAGAAAGCGCCTACAAATAAAATTAACCCAACAGCAAAAATGCCTGCTAGTATAATTGTAGCCAATGGTATGTTCTTTATTTTTAATCCCATATTCTTAATTATATCACTTTTATTATAACACAAAAATAGTCAGTCAAGAATAAAAATCGTGATATATTTTTATCCAGTCATCAATTGATAAATTTTCCGCCCTGACTTTTGGATTTAATCCAATTTTTTCGAGATTTATTTGATTTGCCTTGAGTAAAATCGAGAGGTTGTTCTTCAGCATTTTTCTTTTAGCGGAAAAACCCTTTTTAACTAGTGTAAAAAACTTTTCAGTGTTGATTTCGGGGATTTGCTTTGGGATAATTTTCATTATTGCTGAATCGACTTTTGGCATTGGGGAAAAACTGCTTTTCGGGACATAATCAATGATTTCTGGTTCGGCATAAAACTGCACAGCAATAGATAATATGTTCATGTGTGGCGGTTTTGCTGTTATTCTTTGCGCCACTTCCTTCTGAACCATCAAAATCATCATAGCGGGTTTATTTCCGGCTTCAAGAAATTTTCTAATTATAGGCGAAGTCAAATAATACGGGATATTCGCCACGATTTTGTAATTCGGAAATCCAACGGGTTTTATCTTTAAGATGTCTCCATTTATAATTTTAACATTTTTAATATTTTCTTCGTCCAATGTCTTTTGCAATACTTCACAAAGATTTTTATCTTTCTCAATTGTAATTACTTTTTTTGCTCTTTTTGCCAATTCAATAGTCAAAATTCCCAGTCCTGGGCCGATTTCTAGCACTGTATCTTCTGGGGAAAGGTTTGCTGCGCCAATAATTTTATTTAAAACATTTTCATCAATCAGAAAATTTTGTCCCATATATTTTTTGGGATGGATGTTGTATTGTTTTAGCGTATCCTGAATTTTAGTCATTGGGATTTGATTAGGTTAATTAGAAATTAGAAATTTCAGAAATCAATTAAGTCCTTTATTTCTGGCTCGTATTCTTCATAATTTATCAAATGCTCTGGGATTTCTGACAAAAATCTTGATGGCATATTTGCCTCTTTGCTTCCCCAACTGGTTCTTCTTTGCGATACAACCAAATGCAGATGAGTTTTGCTTCTGGTAATGCCGACATAGAATAATCTGCGCTCTTCCTCAATATCTAATGGATTTAGTAAGCTTCGGGAATGAGGAAGAATTCCCTCTTCGCAGCCAATGATAAATATAATCGGAAATTCCAGCCCTTTGGCAGTATGAAGAGTCATTAGGTGCACAACTTCTTTATTATTTTGAATCTCGTCAGCATCAGACAAAAGCGCTGTTTTTCCCAGAAATTCTTTTAATCCGTCCGGCGCAGGCAATTTATCATATTCAGCTCCGACATTTATTAATTCTTCAATGTTTTGCCATCGGGCTTCATCTTCAGAAAGTCCTGCCTGCAGCTCATTATCGCCATAAGTTTTTTTAAGGTAATTTTGATAATCAGTTTCCTTTAAAATAAATTTCAAGAGTTTAGTTAGGGGATTTTTGAAAGCGAATTCTTTGGCTTTCTTGATAAATTTGTGGAAAATTCCCACTTCTGGTTTTTCTTCGGCAACCTTTTCTATTCCATTTTTAATAATTCTATCAAGCGTGATTTTGCCAATTCCTCTTGTTGGGGTGTTAATTATTCTTTTTAAACTCATTGAGTCGTCAACAGTAATATATTTCAAATAACTGACAATATCTTTAATTTCTTTTCTCTGATAGAACCTAATTGCTCCGATTAATTTGTAAGGAACGTTGTTTTTAATAAATGCTTCTTCAATTGCGCGCGACTGGGCATTGGTTCTGTAAAAAACAGCGAAATCATGCAATTTATATCCTTGTTTTAAAAATTCTTTTATTTTCTGGACAATAAATCCCGCTTCACTTTTTTCGTCCCAGGTGCCGATAATTGATATTGGCGGGCCAGAAGGGTTTTTTGTCCAGAGATTTTTTGGCTTTTGATAAACATTTTTGGAAATTAATTTTGAAGCAGCATCCAAAATATTCTGGGTTGAGCGGTAATTCTGATCCAGTGTTATAACTTTTGCTTGAGGATAATCTTTTTCGAAATTCAAAATATTCCTGAAGTCAGCATTTCTGAAAGAATAAATTGATTGTGCATCATCTCCGACAACGCAGACATTTCTGTATTTTAAAGATAAGAGTTTTATTAACTTGTATTGCGACGGGTCAGTATCCTGGTATTCATCGACCATAATATATTTGTATTTTTCCTGATAAAACTCCAGAATCTCTGGGAAATTTTCAAATAATTTTACAGTAAGCATGATTAAATCATCAAAATCTAGAGCATTATTTTTTTTTAATTCCGACTGATATTTTTGATAAATTTTGGCAATAGTTTTTTCGAAATATTCCTGCGCATTTTCCCCATAAGTTTCGTAATCAATGGTTTCGTTTTTTAAGGAGGAAATTACATGGAGCGCTCTTTTGGCAGGAAATTGTTCTTGGTTGATTTCAATATTTTTTATTACCTCTTTTATCAGATTCAATTGGTCATTTTCGTCATAAATAACGAAGTTTTTCTTATAACCCAACTTATCTATCTCATTTCTCAGGATTTTTAGACAAAAAGAATGAAAGGTGCCGATAAACCCCGTTAGACGCGCGGCATCTAATGGGGCAAGGAGTTTAATGGTTCGTTTTTTCATCTCATCCGCTGCCTTGTTGGTAAAAGTGACTGCGAGAATGTCTTGCCCCGGGATTCCCTGTTTGATTAAATAAGACAAGCGGTGGGTGAGCACCTTTGTTTTGCCGGAACCTGGTCCGGCCAATATCAAAATCGGGCCGTCGGTGGCTTGGACAGCTTTTTTCTGTTCCAGGTTTAGGTTTTCTAAAATATTTTCGTTTTCCATTGTTTATTTTCAGCCCAGGACTGATCCGCCTTGGGCGGGCTTCCATTTTTGTAGTATAGCACAAGAGAAAAATTTTGTTTTAAAAAGCTTGACAAGGGATTATAAGCATGCTAATTTTAATAATACCGAAACTCAGTGGAGGTATTTTTGTTTAGCTAATCAGCTTAACTAGAAACTTATTTTAGAGAATCCAACAATTGAGTTATTGGAGGAGAAACTGCTCAAAATTCCTTATTTTAAGGTGGCAGCAGTTATTTTTATTGGATTTGGGTCTTTATTTTTGACTAATGCCATTGCTGGCAGTCTCAATAATGACTCTGCAACAAGCGAAGAAGAGGAAATGACCAGACGAAGTTCCTTTGTTTATGCTTCAAAAGATTTAAATCCGGCAGAAACTATAATTGAGGAATCATATTTTGACGGGTCATATTTTGAAGATTCCAATGTAGTTATTCAGAACAGCGCTTTTGTGGCTAATAATTCTCCGACAGGAGCCCTGTCTACTTTGGCCTTGGAAAGAGGTGGGATTATTACCTACGAAGTTCAACAAGGCGACATTCCTTCTGGCATTGCTTCTATATTCGGCATAACTACCAATACTCTCCTCTGGGCTAATAATTTAAGTCCTTTAAGCAAGATTAAAGCAGGTCAAGAATTGGTTATTTTGCCGGTTTCAGGAATCAAACATACAGTCAAAAATGGTGAAACCCTGGATAAGATTGTTAAAACATACAAAGGCAATTCAGAAGAGACAATTGCCATGAACGGGTTGCCGGCTAATGGAAATTTGGCCATTGGTCAGGACATTATTATTCCTGATGGTCAGAAGCCGGTTGAATATGCGCCAAAAGCTAAAACCTATGCTTATAACACAGAAGAACTTGGTCCTTATGGCAGTACAAGCCATGGATTTCCTTGGGGTCAATGTACTTGGTATGTTGCCCAAAAAAGATATGTTCCTTGGAATGGGGATGCTAAAACTTGGCTGAAAAAAGCTGTTGAATATGGATTTGAAACTGGCATCGAACCAATGCCAGGAGCAATAATTTCTATGCGTGGCAATACTTGGTTAATGCAGCGTTATGGCCATGTAGCTTATGTTGAAGCCGTGGAAGGTGATTTAATTACTATTTCAGATATGAATTATTTGGGTTTGGGAATAAAAAGCGTGCGTACCATTTCCAAAAACGACTGGAGAATTTTAGGATACATTTATTAAAATTATTCTAATTATTCTAATCTTATTATAAACATGGTATATTTTAAAAAAGGAGGTGCTTATGGAAAAAGAAAAATTTTGCCTTGGGGATAAGTGTATAATTGTTGAAATCGGGCAAGGAGGGTTTCATTATGAGGCAAGGGAAAATTTTTTAAACAAGAGAGTTGAATTCGCAGGATATTGTTCTGGCGGAGAAGAAAATGAAGAAGGTTTTATCTCATGCGAGCTCGTCTTATTGGAAGACATTTATGTGAACGAGACATCGAATGAGTATATGACAAGCGGATTCAAATTCTATTTTCCTTTCGTCAAAATCGCAAAGGCCACATAAAGTGGCCTTTGTTTTTATATTTCCACTTTCGGTCTATATTGCAGGGCTTCGGCAATGTGCTGGGAAGTGATGTCAGGAGATTCGGCGAGGTCGGCAATGGTGCGCGCTAACTTTAAAATGCGGTGATACCCGCGCGCTGACATATGTAGATTGTTTACTGCATTGCGTAATAATTTCTCCCCTTGCTCATCGGTTTTGCAATGTTTTTTAATCAAAGGAATATCCATTTCCGAGTTTGTAACAATATTATCATCTTTGAATCTTTCAATTTGGATTTTCCTGGCTTTTTCCACTTTATTCCTGATTGCTTGGCTTGAACCCTCCATATTTTCATCAATTAATTTTTCATATTTTACATGCGGCACTTCAACATATAAATCAATTCTGTCCATAATCGGACCGGACACTCTTCTTTGGTATTTATTGATTTGTTGTTGGTTGCAGGTGCATTGTTTTTCCGGGTCCCCGTAATATCCGCAAGGGCAGGGGTTCATTGCGGCAATCAAGGTAAATCTGGCTGGGAAAGTATAGCTGGCCTTGGCTCTGGCAACATGGATTACGCCGTCTTCCAATGGCTGCCTCAAACTTTCCAGAACATCTCTGTGTACTTCCGGAAATTCATCAAGGAATAATATTCCGCGGTGTGCTAAAGTAATTTCTCCTGGCCTGGCAACGCCTCCGCCCCCGATTAAAGAAGCTTCTGATGCGCTGTGATGAGGAGAACGGAACGGCCTTTGGTGAATTAAGGGTTTTTTATGGGAAAGTTTTCCAGCTATGCTATAGATTTTAGTAACTTCCAAGATTTCACTCCAAGCCATTTTGGGCAGGATTGTGGAAATCGCTTTTGCCAATAATGTTTTTCCTGATCCAGGTGGTCCGGTCATGAGCACATTATGATTTCCGCTTGCAGCGATTTCCAATGCCCTTTTGGCATTTTCCTGCCCCTTTATATAAGCCATATCAACACTTGGCTGGAATCCAATTTCAAATCCTTCTAAAAATTCATCGCCAAATGGTTCAAGGGGCTTAATTTCAATCCTATTTTCCAAAAATCCGATAAGCTCTGCCAAAGATTCAATAGGAAAGATATTTATATTTTTTATTAATCTTGCTTCATTGCTGTTTGATTTCGGAACAAAGATATTGGTAATTCCTTTTTCTTTTGCCATTAAACAAATCGGCAAAATCCCGTTAGCTCTTCTAATATCGCCATTCAAAGCCAATTCACCGACAAATAATTTGTCTTTTTCATCAAATTTTATCTGCCCTGATGACAAGAGGAAGCTTAAAGCAATAGGCAAGTCATAGGCCGAACCTTCTTTTCTTAAATCAGCTGGCGCTAAATTAATAATTACTCTTTTATTTTGTTTGTGTGGAGGCTCTGCTCCGCTATTTTTTATTGCTGCAGCAATTCTCTCTTTAGATTCTTCAACGGACTTATCCGGTAGTCCGACAATACTAAAAAAGCGGAGACCGGATGATAAATCCGCCTCCACCTCTATGAGTTCAGCTTCAAGGCCAGTTATAGCTGCTGAAAAAACTTTGTTCATGTTGTGGATAAGTTTTTAGAATTTAGTCAATATCAAGGTTTTCGCTTGGCATCCTGTTTTTGGAGCCAAAATTGGCTTATTTTAGCCTTGACGATGAACTGGATTTGTTTTCTTTGGATTATGTTTTAAACAGGTTATCCCCATTTGACTTTGCTCATGGCAAGCTCTATGGTTTTAATCTATCAATAATTCTATACATTGATTCCTTGCTGATGGATAAAATGAACAAATTATTGAAAATGGCGTAATCAATGGTTAATTCCGGATTTGGAAAATTAATATAGCGGATAGCAGTTTCTTTATAGGTATTATCATGGAATATTTCACTGGCTGCCCCGCCCGGAGCTTCTTTCAAGAATAGATTTTTTAAATCATCGGACATTGTTTTTTCCCAGAATTTTAATTGTTCTTCTAAATTGGTAATATTTAGTGCTTCTATAATCAGTCCAAGCCGCCTCTTTCCGTTCTGACCATATAAAACAAGCGTATATTTGTCTTTCAATTCCGGCAGCGCATAAGGATAAATTGATATTCTCAATTCCTGTATCAGTTCATTTAAAAATAAAATTTCTTTTTCATTTTTTATTGGCACTATTCTTTTGAATGTCTCGCTTGGTTGGTCTACATCCGCCTCGATTTTCAAAAGACTGAGCAGGGATGCATTATTTCCGACTGTAATTATTTTTGTTTCATCAACCGGGAAAAGCGATTCTGATGTTTGTGTTTCTTCTGGTTGTTCTATTGGGGGTAATTCCTGTTGCTGTTTTTCTGACTTGCCTTGCCAGTAGAAGAATATTCCGATGGCAATTATTATTAGAACAATGATTACGAGTATGAGAATCTTTTTGAAATTCATTGGCTTGCGGACTTGTTTTACTGTTTTTGGTTTTTCTATTTGTTCTGTTTTTATTTCTTGTTTTGTTTCTGTTTTTATTTCTTTGGTAACTATTTTTGGCGGAGTAGGCGCAATAAACTCCTCTGTTCCTGGCAGAGGAGTTTTCTTAATTTCTTTAATTTCTCTGATTGGGGATAGGGTTGGAGTAGGTGTTGGGACTGGAGCTGGAGTAGGAGTAATCGGCAAAGTTTTAGGCGGAGTTTTTGGCAATTCCAATTTTTCGGGTTTTTTCTCTGTCACCCGTCCCTCCAATTTATCCAAGTCATTTTTCATTGTCCTAATTTCGTATTCAGGCAATGAATTGATTGGTTCTTTGTTGGCCATTTTATTTTTTAGATACGACTTCGATTAAAGACAAACCAATTTTTCCATTATCATCTATCTTCTTTACTTTAACATGTACAATATCGCCTTGTCTAACAACATCTTCAACTTTTTCAACTCTTTTCGCGCCGAGTTCTGAAATATGCAGTAAACCATCTTGCCCGGGGAAGAGTTCCACAAAGGCGCCGAATTCAGCTGTTTTTACAACCTTGCCCTGAAATTCCTCGCCGAGTTTTGCTTCGCGAGTCATTGATTTAATCCAACTGATTGCTTTCTTGGCATTGTCAGCGCTTTCGGACGTAACGAAAATAGTTCCATCATCCTCAATTTCAATAGTCGCGCCAGTTTGTTCGGTTATTTCATTTATTGTTTTTCCACCCGTGCCAATTACCATCCCGATTTTTGCTGGATTGATTTTCAAAGTATAAACTCGCGGAGCATAGGGAGATAATTCCGGCCTCGGCTCTTTAATTGTTTTCTCTATAACTTCAAGAATTTCCAATCTTGCTTTTTTTGCTTGTTTAAATGCATCTTTCAGTATGTCTATACTAATGCCGTCAATTTTAACATCCATTTGCAGGGCATTGATTCCTTTTTTGGTACCAGCGATTTTTAAATCCATATCGCCATAATGGTCTTCTGGCCCTTGAATATCAGTTAATACTTTATATTTTGCAACTTGTCCTGAGCCTGTCGAATGGTCTAACATTAAACCCATAGCAATTCCAGCAACTTTTTCTTTAATTGGCACCCCAGCATCCATTAAAGCCAGAATTGAACCGCAAACAGATGCCATTGAAGAAGACCCGTTTGAAGATAAAACTTCGGATACGACCCTAATCGTGTAAGGGAATTCCTCTTTTGACGGAATTGTCGGTTTTAATGCTTTTTCTGCTAAAGCGCCGTGGCCAATATCTCTTCTTCCAGGATTTCCGATTCTCCCGACTTCGCCGACAGAATATGGAGGGAAATTATAGTCATGCATAAATCCCTTTTTCCCCTCTATTTCCATCTGGTCAAAAACCTGTTCTGAACCAGGGGAACCCAACGTAACAACAGAGAGTACCTGGGTTTCTCCTCTTTGGAATAATCCTGAGCCGTGAACCCTTGGGAATATTCCCACTTCAGCGCTTAAATCTCTTAATTCATCCAATTTCCTGCCGTCCTGCCGTTTATTGTTTTTAAGAATATTGCAATGGGTTATTTCGTCAATTTTTTCATCTATGTATTCTATTACTAAAACAAGTTTTTCTTTTGATTCTTCTGGGTATTTTTCTTTGATTAATTCTGCCAGTCCGTTGTTGATATCATTCAGTTGTTTAACTCTTGTTTGTTTTTCTTTGTGATAAATGGCTATTTCCAGCTTGTCGCCAATAAATTCATCAATTATTTTTTTAAGTTCTTCGTTAGCTTCTTTAATTTCTAGCTCTCTTTTTACTGGTTTTATTTCTTTGATAATGTCTTTTTGGAAGTCAATCAATTTCTTGATATATTTTTTTGCCAAATCAATTCCTTCAAGCATTTTTGCTTCTGGCATTTCCAACGCCTGTCCTTCAATCATATTCATAAGAATGTCTTTATTTTTTTCAATTCCAGAAACAAATATTTCAGAACCCGATTTTGCCTTGGCGCTGATGGTGGAGGTAATTATCCAATTATTTTTATCGTCTTGGCCAACAGAAATTCCTGCCACTGGTCCATTAAATGGTATGTCGGAAACAGATAAAGCCACTGATGCGCCTATAAGCGCCAACAGCCCGGGATCATTTTCTCCGTCAAAAGATAAAACAGTCAAAACAATTTGCAAATCGTTCCTTAATTTTTGATTAAAAAGAGGGCGAATAGACCTGTCTACCAAGCGTCCGGTTAAAATTGCTTCATCGCTCGGCCTCCCTTCTCTTTTAATAAAACGACTGCCTTTGATTTTTCCGGCAGCATAAAATCTTTCTTCGTAATCAATTGTGAGAGGGAGATAATTTTTATCGCTTGACTTGTTAGATAGAACCGCAGTCGCCAAGACTGCAGTCTGTCCGTATTTTACCAATGCCGAACCATTGGCTTGTTGGGCTAATTTACCCAATTCAACAGAGAGTTCTTTTCCCTCAATTTCTGTTTTAAAGATTTTCATATCCATATAGATTATTTTCTTATTCCTATTAAGTACTTTTGCGGGCTTTTGCCCAAGTCAGTAAAATCATCAGTTGCTTCTTTTAATTTGTTTGAAGAGCTTTTTTCAAAAGCAATTACTTCTACTTGCTGTCCGCTTGCCTGCAAATATTCTATCAATGGAACAAAATCGCCATCTCCTGTTACCAGAACAACGCAATCCAGTTTTTCATTTAATTTGATTGCATCAACTGCCATGCCTACATCCCAGTCCGCTTTTTTCATCCCGCCTGGGAATATTTGTAAATCTTTGCTTTTTACTTCTATTCCTGATTTAGTCAGGGCTTCCAAAAACGCTTTCTCTTCGCCAGTTTCAGTAGTTACGACATAAGCAATTGCCCTGATTAATTTTCTTCCTGCAACTGCGGTTTTTAGAATTTCGCGGAAATTCACCCTAGCCTGGTAAATATTCTTTGCCGAGTGGTACATATTTTGGACATCCATAAACACCCCTACTCTTTGTTCTTTGTTTTTGATGATGCTCATATTATTTTTTCAATCCCAATGACTTAATCACTTTTTTGTAGCGCGTTTCATTGTCGTTTTTTAGCCATTCAAGCAATTTTCTCCTTTTTGAAACCATTCCCAAAAGGCCGCGTCTGGAATGGTTGTCTTTGGGGTGTTTTTTGAGGTGGGCTGCCAATTTGGTAATTTCCTCGGTTAGAATTCCAATTTGAACATCAGCCGAACCAGTGTCGGTTTCATGAACTTTATGTTCTCCTATAATCGTAGATTTTTTTCTTTTTGTTAACATATAGAATTAGTATATTACATAATAAATTATTTGCCAAGAGGATTAAAATATCTTATGATAAAAACAATGAAAAAAGCATTATTTTCAATTATTTTGGTTTTTACAGGACTGATAACTTTGGTTTATTTTCCTGTACATGCGCAAGTCAATACACCCAAATTAGAAGTAAACTTTTTTTATTCAGAAACTTGCCCGCATTGTAAAGCAGAAAATATATTTTTGGATAAAATTGAACCCGATTATCCTGATGTAAAATTTAATCGCCATCTGATTTCACAAGCAAGTTGCCGCAAAGAATTAGTGGATTTTTGCAATAAATATAATTTGGAGCAATATATTGGTCTAGTTCCTCTAACTTTTGTTGGTGATGAATTTTTCCCAGGATTTGATGACGAAAATGGCACAGGAAAACAAATAGAAGATTCAATTAAAAGGCAGATTGGGAATGCACAGTCACAAGAAAATGAAGACAAGGGAAAGATAAGCTTGCCGATTATCGGCAAGGTGGATTTGAGTAAATATTCTTTATTAATACAGGCGACAATTCTTGGATTTTTTGACGGATTTAATATTTGTTCTTTGGGTGCGTTGGTTTTGATTCTGGGATTGGTTATAATCTTGCGTTCCAGAAAAAAGATTTTGTTTTTTGGCGGAACTTTTATTTTAACCACAGCTATTGTTTATGGGATTTTAATCGGTTTATGGTATCAATTATTTTATTTTCTTGGCCCTTATTTGAAAATAATGAATATTTTTGTCGGCATTCTGGGGATTATGGGCGGGATTTATTTTTTGAAGCAGTTTTTAAAATACAAAAAATACGGGCCAGCTTGTGATATGAATACTAATAATGGCTTGGTAAATAAATTTTCTTCGAAAATCCAAAAAAACTTTCAGGAGTCGCAAGGATTATGGGCGATTTTAATAAGTGTTTTCATTTTTGCAATCGTGATTACGATTGTTGAATTCCCTTGTTCGGCTATTATTCCTGTTCTTTTTGCCGGACTATTGGCGAAAGCGCAAGTTTCAGTTGGGGCATATATTTTTTACATAGCGCTATATCTGTTGTTTTATATGATTGATGAGATAATTGTTTTTCTGATTGCTGTTTTTACAATGAATATTAAAATTGCTTCAAGTAAAGCAATGACATGGTTAAATCTAATTGAAGCAATTGTCTTATTCGGATTGGGATTCTATTATTTGATTGGATTTTAATTTTTAAAATAAAAAAATTCCCTCCATGTCGAATTGGTTTGCCAATTCAATATAGAGGGAATCAATCAATCTGCAGTTCAAGGTTCAGATCTTTAAAGTGTTTCTTTGCTTCTTCGCTCATTTCGAATTCACTTGATACTTCTTTAATTTGGGCTTCTACGATTTTGCCGGGAATTACTGTTTTCACAAAAACATTAAAACCAGTATTCTCAGGTAATTGTTTGGAAGCTTCAATGCAAGCAATGTGGAAAATGTCTTTTTTGTCCCGCAAATGAGCAAGAGAATGAATGTTTTTCGTTCCAAATGGCCAAGTATTTAACTGATAAAATCTTCCTGCTTGTATCATCTGGACCTCCTTTATATAATATGATATTATCATATATATAATTATTTGTCAATAGCGAAGATGTAGTTCTTTGCCCCTATGGTGAAACGGATATCACGTTAGTCTTCGGAACTAAAATTGGGGGTTCGAATCCTCCTGGGGGCATCGAGTCAAACCGAGCTAGACTCGGTCAAACTCGACATTTAAATTTTTTGCCCTCATAGCTTAGTGGTAAAGCAACTGCCTCTTAAGCAGCTGATCAAGGTCCGATTCCTTGTGAGGGCATAAGTTGACTAGATACTTTTTAAAATCTATCATTTTAAATACGGCCCAATACGCCCCCATAGCTTAATGGTAAAGCAACTGCCTTTTAAGCAGCTGACCAAGGTTCGATTCCTTGTGGGGGCATTGAAAAGGAGGTGAAAAAAATGTTCTTTTATAAAGTTATTCATTGGATAATTTATTTTCTTTTCAAGAATCAAATCGCTGAGATAAGTGGTTTAGAAAACTTACCAAAAGACAGGGGCTTTATTATTGCTGCTAATCACGAGACAGCTTATGATCCGTTAATTGTTATTACCGCTTTAAGAAATTTCCTGAGACGTTATTTCGACCCTATGAAGAAAAAAATTTACTTTTTAGGAAACACAGGAATAAGGTACAAGATTTTCCGCTATTCTATTGCCACTATTCTTGTTGCTTTGTTTGGCGAAAGAATTGGTTACCTTCCAGCCAATCAAACAGGATTAATTAGGGCAATTAGGTTGTTGAAACAAAATCACATTGTTGTCATTTTCCCTGAAGGTCGCCAAAATGATGGAAAACAGCTTCTAAGGGGTCGTCGGGGAGTTTCTGTTTTAGCATTGCTTTCTATCAAAGAAATTATCCCAACTGGTTGTTTCGGTCCTTCTGTCTTTAGTCTTAGAGAACTCATTAAGCACTGGGAAGAAAAGAAAAGAGTTATTTTCAATCCTGGTTTTTATCTTGATTCTTTTGACGAATCTGTGGATGCGGCCACCAATATCATTATGCAGGCCATTTCTAAAGCTTCAAATAAAGATTATCCATTTTCACACTGAATGCCTTCCGCAGCTTGCGAAAGGCATTCTTTTTTGCTAAAAGTCGGTTTTTAAGCTATAGTTAAGATGTGATAATTCCAAAAGAAGTTAATTTAATATTGGAAAAATTGGAAAAAACCCGCCTTGACTCGGCGAGGCAGGACAAATATGAAGCATATGTTGTTGGTGGATGCGTCAGGGAT
>Ga0307378_10007282_pt1 | contig 14938 bp, 10 predicted proteins | sample UN1MG_FD_202238 | JGI IMG/M metagenome (GOLD analysis project Ga0307378, IMG submission 202238) | Soil microbial communities from Risofladan, Vaasa, Finland - UN-1 | ecosystem: Environmental > Terrestrial > Soil > Coastal area > Acid sulfate soil | place: Finland: Risofladan, Vaasa | collected...
AGAAAGCGCCGAAATGGGAACCGGTGATTTCCAGAAGCTTTTTGAGGAGTTCCTTCCCAAAATCTGCCAGGTGTTCGGCAGATACCATTGTCCTGACTATATCGCCCCCCCCTTCTTGTATTGCTATATTGGACATGATAGAGTCTGCCATAGTATTGAACGCCTGAGCAAGGTAACCCAACTCATCGGCCCTCACGGTACGATTTCGCGCCGAGAGATCTCCCTGCTCTATTCTTTTTGAAACCTGCGCCATTTCAACGATTGGCCGGGTAATGCTTCTGGTAAGGAGTGAGGTAATCATGTATATGCCGATTACTGAAATCAAAAGGAGTATCAGGGTATACCGTAATATTACTATTGAAGGAGCATAGATTTCCTTTAAATCCTGCTTGGCCACAAAGCCCCATTGGGTCCGTGGAATAAAGGTGTAGGCAGCTAATACCTTTTCTCCTCTGTAATCAGTCAGTTCTGCAATTCCGGTATCTCCTCGCAAAGCCCGGCCCATCACTCCACCATCTATCTTTAATTTGAAAGGAGCCCTCGCATACCACCTCAATTCATTCAAGGCCATACCATCTTTGCCAAAAATGAGAGTTTCCCCTGTTTCCCCCATACCTGTCCGGTTAAGCAGCATATCATACAATGAATCTTCCAGGTTGATCCGTCCGGCCAGTATGCCTAACAGATGCTGGCCACGGTCGGCCATAGAGTAAATGGGGAAAGAAAAAGTCATGGCGGGTTTTTTGAGGTATTTTGAATAATAAGTCTCTATATAAACCTGTCCGGTCCGCAAGGGCGTGGTAAAATATAATCTGTCCGAACGATTCTCCTCTTCCAGTGATTTGTCGGTAGAGATTTCAACCCGGCCGGAACGGGGATTGATGATAAATAAGTCAAAAAAATTCGGAGAATTTTTGACAAAGCGGGTTAAATTCTCCCTGGCACGATTAAAGGCAGGATCATTCCGGTGCTCCCCGGCATCGGGAAATTTCTCAAGTTCTCTTATGCAATCATCTTCGGCAATGCCCCGGATATCACTTATTCTGTGGTCAAGCCAGCTATCCACCTGCTGGGCTTTAAGATCCCTGATTGCGGCCAGCTTGTCGCCCTCTTTGATTCTGCTGAATTTTCCCCCCATATCGTAATTAATCTTGCAGACTATGACCAATGGCAGCAAAGCCATAATAAGAAACCAAAAGGTCAAGCGCGGTTTGATGCTTTTGAATTGGATTTTTCTCTTCATGCGGACCCTCCGGAAACGAAATAGAAAACTAAAGAGTGAAGTAAGAATATCGGACGGAAACGAAATAGAAAACTAAACAGTGAAGTAAGAATATCTGATGCTTAAAAGCAATGGTGAAAGCTTTGGGGATTATTGGGGATAACGACTTCTGTTAGAATATGAGATAAAACAAAACAAGTCTTCATGAGAAAGAAGTGTATTTTCCACTGCGTACAAGTTCATAAATTTACCTATTTACTCTCTTACCTATTTACTCTCTTCCCTAATTTACCTCTATTACCTATTTACCTCTCTCTTTTGGCATATATGCCCATAACTGTCTATTCTGCTAAAGTACTTTTGATATTTTATGGTTGGAGATTCAGCTTTTCCCAGGACCAGGTATCCGCTTTCAGTGAGTGATCGATATAGCTTATCGAATATTATATTTTGATAATCAATACAAAAGTATATCATGACATTGCGGCAAAATACAATGTCAAAATTGCCGTACACGCTTTCAGGCGGCATATAGCTTCTGGTATCAAGCAGGTCATATTGGGAGAAGCTTACGGCTTGTCTTATTTCAGGGAGTAACGTAAACAAGTCGCCCTCTCTGGTGAAGTATTTTTCCACCAGTCCATGTTTTGTATCCTCAAGGCTTCTCAATGGGTAGGCCGCCTCTTGAGCCTTGCTCAATGCTGCCTGGTCAATATCAGTGGCAAAAATATGCAGGTTCAATGGGGGTGCATCTTTTTTCTGGAGCCCGTGAATGAGAATGGCCATGGAGTAAGCTTCCTCCCCGGTTGCGCAGCCCGCGGACCAGATCCGTAAGGAACGATCATCTTTTTGTATCTTTTCTGAAATCAGGGCTGGGAGAATCTCATTGGCTATATATTCGAAGGTCAGGGTGTCCCGAAAAAACTTGCTGACTTTGATCGTCAGCGTACTCAAAAGATGGTCAAGCTCATCCCGGCGCTTTTCAATATACCGCCGGTATTCGGAAAAATTGCTGCTTTTGGTGGCTGACAACCTTTGTCTCACCCTGCGATCAAGCGTTGGGGAGCGATAACCGGAAAAGTCATACCCGCGTTCTTCATACAGATACTTGAGAATGAGTTGAAGATCATGGTCCATGGTAGCCCTGGTCCTCTTTCATAACCGAGATTTGCGCTGGGGATTTTTTTCCTTTCTATAAATTATACGACCTATTCCGCTCCTGTGTCCATAGATAAATGTGGGAGAATATCCGGTGGGGGTGATTTATGAGTCTTTAGGCTGGATTGATTTACCCATGTCCTCAACGAAATTCCAAAGGGCCTGCGCTGCTGGCGAGAGAGTTTTAGAGAGAAGGTGAACAAGGTAAAAATTTCTGGTGAACTGGACATCAGAGAGAGGAATAGCTTTTAAAATCTGCGCATCGATTTCAAACTTCAGGGCAACTTTTGGGATCAAAGAGATGCCCATCCCTGCAATAACAGCCCGCTTCACTGCTTCGATGCTGCCCATTTCCGCTACGACCTTAAGGTGGGACCGAGAAAGGTTTCTTTGGGAAAATACACTTTCTACCAGGCGTCTGGTCCCTGACCCGTCCTCTCTCAGGATAAACGGGAATTCCTTCATCCGGCTGAGAGTAAGATTCCCTGATATTTGCGGGAAATGAACGGGAGAGTAAGTGAGCAAAAGCTCATCATTACCCAGAATGCAGGAGGCAAATTGCTTTTTATCAGGCATGCTGCCCACTGCTCCGATCTCTACTCTCTCCAGAAAGACATCCTGCAAAATTCTGCCCGTGTTTCCCGTGGCAAGCTGAACCATGACCTTTGGGTGAATCTTCATGAAATCCGAGATGATATGAGGCAGGATGTAAGCTGCCGGGGTAGTGCTTGAGCCGAACCTGATTTTCCCCTCAATCCTGCCCAAAAAGTTATTGACGCTGGCAATGGCGTCCCTGCGGGAGGCAATCACCTTCAACCCGTTCTGATATAGTATCTCACCTGCCGGGGTGAGATGAATCCGGTTCTTACGCCGGTCGAACAGTTGAACGCCTATCTCGGATTCAACGGTTCGAATATGAGTGCTGACCGTGGACTGTTTGATGCCAAGACTAAGAGCAGCTTCGGAGAAACTTCCCAACTCAGCACATTTACAAAAAACTTCCAGATGATGGATATCTATATTCATGGAGAATATCCTTTGAGAAGATCCTTTTATCTATTGTTTCTCGCGTATGTTTCCCGCGTAGGATTTTAAGGCATGTATGGCAATATCGATCTCCTGTTCGGTATTAAAGTAAGACAGGGAGAATCGGACCGTTCCGTGAGGGAAAGTGCCCAGAGTCTGGTGGGCCTGCGGTGCACAGTGCAGCCCTGGTCTTGCGCATATTCCCCACTCTTGATCAAGGTAATAGGAAATCTCGGAGGCCATTGCCCCCTTCAGGTTAAATGATACTACAGCCACCCGCTCGGCTTCTGGTGCATAAACTTCCACCTCATCAATTTCCCTGAGCCTTTTGAGCAGATAGTGCGTCAATTGATGTTCACGTTCTATGATCTTATCAAGCCCCTCATCCAGAATGAATTGAATACCCGCGCTCAGGCCAGCCAGACCAGGCGTGTTTACTGTTCCGGCTTCAAATTTGTCCGGCGGAAAATCCGGCTGTATGGTTTTTTCCGATAAACTGCCGGTACCTCCGCACATGAAGGGCGCAAGGGAATCGGGATCTTTAACCATGAGTGCCCCTGTCCCCTGGGGTCCGAAAAGATGCTTATGCCCGGTCACGGCAAACAGATCGAACGGCGTCCTGGCCAAATCTATTTTTATTGCACCCGCACCTTGAGCACCATCGACCAGAAGTTTTACACCCCGTGCTCTGGAGACTTCATATATACCGCTAAGGTCAAGCTTTGTACCGCATACATTGGAAGCTGAGGTAACAGCGATGAGTCTGGTTTCATCGCTTATGGCAGCTTCAATCTGCCGGGGAGCGATCAAGCCGTTTTTGTCTCCCTCGACGATTTTGAGCTTGATCAGCCCCTTGTTTTTGAGGTGGTTGAGCGGCCTCAGCACGGAATTGTGCTCCATTGAGGTGGTTATTACTTCTCCACCGGATTCCATTGTACCGTAAATAGCTATGTTTAACGCTTCCGTGGCGTTTTTGGTCAGGATGATTTTTTCCGTTTCAGGAAAGTTAAAAAGCTCACCCACGGCCTCACGACAGCGATAGACAACCTCTGCCGCTTTGATCGATAACCGATGTGATGACCTGCCCGGATTGGCATTGGCATTCTTCAGGCAGTCAACAATGGCTTCAATTACCGAAACAGGCTTGGTCCCTGATGTGGCTGCATGGTCAAAATAGATTATCTTCTGGTCCATTCCCCTGATTTCTTTCTACTAAATCCTGATTTCTCTCTACTAAGCAGTAATTTCTCCCTACTAAATAGTGATCACTTTTATATAGTGATTACTTTGGTTGATTTGAGCATAGCTTCGGAAATATCATACATATTGGAAATTTTGCCTGCACCGAGATCCTGGGTGAGATTAAAGTAACTCAAGCAGGTCCCGCAGACCAGAAGATCTATTCCCTTTGCTTCAAGTTCCTGCAAGTAGTGAAGGGTTCCCGCCCTCTTGACCGCCAATTTCACTCCGCTGTTCATGAAACAGATCGTTCTGGGCTGAACTGACAAGTCCTTGATAGTGGCTATGAAGGCACGCAGAAGGTTAGTACCCAGTTCATCACTGCCCGACCCGATTCGATCCCTGGTAATAAACACTGTTGTGCCGCTCCCTGATGGTTGAGAAGCACAGGAGTAATCTTCCGGGTTTAACTCCACTGTTGGCTCTGCTGGTCCCGTCGGCGTTGCTGGTCCTGTTAATCCAGTGGCTGACCGGCTCGTCAGATCATGAGCAGAAGTACCCTGTGTGTAAATGTGAAACTCGCCCCCGTGCTCTTCCACCCGGTCAATCTGCGCTCCGCTTCGCTTAAGAAATCTGGTGACATTGTCTCTCGATGTCGTACTGTTGACCACAACCAAAAGAGGCTGGCCGCTCGCCTGCTCAAATGCCTCTTTTGTTTTTACAACAGGTTTTGGGCAATCCAGCCCTCTTGCATCTACAGTTATAATCATATAAAACCTCCTCATAAAACATCGTTACTCCCTACTTCCTTATTCCCTACTTCCTTATTCCTTATTTCCATGTAGTGCAGCACCGAGAGCCCCTATAATCTGAGGATTTTCAGGTACGATCAGATTGCTTCCCAGCCTTTTTCCCAAAAGATTTGCCAGGCAGGGGTTCAAAGCGCCGCCCCCGGCAAAAAGAATCGGTTCTCTTGCGCCAACTCGATTGACCATAGGCTCTATTCTCTCTACAACGGACTGGTGAATACCAAGGGCTATGCTTCTTGGGTCCTCACCTTTGGCCAGCAGTGAAATCACCTCGGATTCAGCAAAAACCGTGCACATGCTGTTGATCTTTATCGAATTGCCGGACATGAGGGCAAAACTTCCAAATTCACCGATCCCAATCTCGAAGGAATTGGCCATGACCTCCAGAAACCTTCCGGTTCCTGCGGCACAGCGGTCATTAATAATAAAATTCTCAAATGAGCCGTCCCCATCCAGGGCAATGATCTTGGTGTCCTGCCCTCCGATATCAATAACCATCCGTGCCCTGGGATGCATATAGTGTGCTCCCAGAGCAAAGGCCTTGATCTCGGTTATGGTCCGCTCAGCTAGATCGCCCTGGGCCGTGTGGCGGCCATAACCGGTAGCCACGATATCCGCCCGGCATTCCTCTTTCAGTACGCCTTCTTTGCGTAAAGCACAGCGGAGTTTCTCCAGGGGATTCACTCCGCCAGCCATAATCTTAAAGGAAATAATGCTATTATTCCGATCCAGAATTACATACTTGGCCGTTCGAGAGCCAAGGTCAATACCGATAAAAGACATAGTCAACACCTCTATGAGATATGAGGATGGTGAAGGGAGTGACAATATCCTCACCGTCATTCCCTTCACCTTTTACCCTTCTTCACTCTTCACCCTACGATTTAATCTGCTCCAGAAACGCCTCGATCCTTGTCTGAATCTGCCCCGCATCTTCGGCAGTATAATCCGTTTCAATCTTGAGCACAGGGATACCGGCGTCCTTCAATGCCTTTTCGACCTTTGTATACTCGACATTGTACGTATGGCAGAACTGTAGGGTATTATAAACCACTCCGTCAACGTGATATTCCCTGGCATAGTTTATTATCTGCTCGGTTCTTTCATTATTAGGAGTAAAACAGGAACAGTTTATGGACAGATATCTCCGGGCCAGAGCATCCAGTTGTTCATCCAACGAAGCCGCAGACTCATCGACCAGAGTCTCGAAGTAGCGGGTTCCCGTGCATGCTTCCTCAACGACTACCGAGGCTCCAGATGTTTCGATGATATGGTGCAGTTTCCAGTTGGGGACTACACTCGGACAGCCGGAAAGCATGATGCGGGGTGTTTTCCCGACAAATGGGCTGATGCCCGCCTCGATCCTTTTGTTCAATTCTCCGGTCAGCTTATCCACTGATGCGGTAAATCGTGGGATATCGTCATAAAATGCGACCTGCGAAATCAAAAGTGCATCTTTCCCGCTGATTGGCGAGGGCTGGTGCTTGCGGGTTTCGTATAACCTGGCCAGTGCTCTTCTTTTATTGTTCATGAGCTCTATGGCTTTTTTTACGTTTTCGAAACTGATCTTTGTCTTCCCAGCTTCTTCCAGCTTTCCCATCAGCCTTATCTGCTCCATGCGATATACATTGTGGCCTGCTTCAGTTTTCATATGAGGAACGTGCATGACATGGGTTGGAATGAAATCGTTCAAGATCTCCCAGGCTTTCTTTTTGCCGTCGCAGGTGGTTTCTCCGATCAGAAAGTCGGAGGATTCAAAATAAGGGCAGATCTTGGCCAGCTTAAACCCGACGGATGACTTTATCAGTGGGCAAATATTTCTTGGCAGGAATTCTTCAGCTTTGGCTGTGGTAAGGTCCGCGCCGCCGCAAAGGCCAATCGGGAGCCCACCCGCAGCAAGGATCAATTCATCAGGGACGAAGAGGCAAAAGGCCCCGGCAATAAATCCCCCCTTGGCTTTGTGTTCCAACAATTCCTTGATGCGCAGACCATGAACCTCGCCGACAACAAAGTCAAAATACTCCATGCCTTCGGGTCTGTTGTCCTGGTTAAGATAGATGTCAGTATAAACCTGCCCCAGGACATCCAAAAGCTTGCAATGAGTATCAAGATCTATATTCAAACTTTTCCACATCTCGTCGTAATTATTCATTTTACCCCCTTCAGATACTTCCCTTCGGATACTTCCCTTCAGATACTTCTCTTCAGATCTACTTCTTTTAAATCTACTCTCTGTCAAATAAATCTGCGTTGAATGAATTTAAGTTAAACGAACCTGAATTTCTTCTTCTTTTCCGCTTCGTCATCTTTTTCCCACCGATATATCTGATCAAGCTCTACCTGGTTATCGATAAAAATTTTCTCGACTTCTTCCTTTTCCTGCCAGGTTACCTTGCAGCAGAAGCCGCAGTTAGAGCTGAATTCCCTCGGCACCGGTATCATCTCCGGCTTTTTCCCGCCCTTTTCAAGAACTCTTTTGGCCTTGAGTGCAAAGTGGGTGGTTTGAAAGGTGATAACTGCATAAATCGCCATGTTAACTCCGGGATGAGTAAGTAAAGAGGGCATGAGGTGGGACGACCATGTCCCGCCTCGTAAGAACATTCCCTCAACATAATAAGGAACACCTATATTCTATTAAGTTAATCTGATAGCTTCACCAAGTCAAGAGGAATATTGAAAAAATCTATAGCTATTATAGTTATTATAGATAGCTATACCAGTCCGGTGACTCCTTAGCCCGGTGACACCTTACTTTGGATTCGTTACAGGGAGTTCGACAACGGCTAAAAATACAGGGATAACTACCTCCGTCGTAGTCTTGCTGTCTGTCTTGATAATCACCCTACCGTTTACTTTGGGGTTGTCATTAGCCGCTTTTACTGAAACAATAATCGCGAGAAATTCGTTCTGTTTCAGGCTGAGCGGCAATTTGGAAAGGTCTATCCGTAGAATGGAATATGCTGAATAAATAAGCGTCTGCAGCCCAACTGGCTAATGCTGCTTGATTCCTACTTTTTGGAATGCGCCCGAAAGCTGCTGGAAGCCTGTTTACTTTTTTTACTCTCTTGACAATGAGTAACAGGTTGGATAAAATTATAATCGGCCGCAGGTATGCGGACAAGATACTGACACACTAAAAATACTGATACGCTACTTATAACTTAAGCAGTTAAGCAGAGGCGATGGAGTGCCGCCATAAACCGCTTCGGATAAACCCGGAGATAATGACTCCTACTGGCAGGTATATACCCTCGGTGGGAGTCATGAGACTGATTACGACTGAATTTCAAGGCTCTTGCCAGGGGTCACATGCCTGGTAAGGGCTTTTTTTTTGCCTCAGCAAAAAAAATTGGCAAACAGTTTAATCAGCTTAATGGAATAGGCTCAGCTTAATCAGCTTAATCAGCTTAATCAGTTTAATCATTGAGGAGGATGTTCAGTTTATGGCTTTAGCACTGGCAAAGATTATCATCTTCGGGTTGGCTATCGATTGGTTACTCAAAAAAATCCGAATTCCCGGACTGGTAGGAATGTTATTGTTGGGCGTGGCCTTTGGGCCGTATGCCCTTGGGTGGTTAAGTCCGGATCTTTTAGCCATTGCGGCTGACTTGCGTATGATTGCCTTGATTATCATTTTACTGCGGGCAGGGTTTGAATTGAGCAAGGATACGCTTAATCGCGTAGGTAAGATGGCTTTCAAGCTTTCCTTTATACCAGCCAGCTTCGAGGCCACGGCTATAACTCTCCTCGCCCCCCGTCTGCTTGGGCTGACCTACCTGGAATCGGCGGTTCTTGGCTTTGTGCTCTCTGCCGTATCCCCGGCTGTTGTGGTGCCGCTCATGATACGTTTCATCGAAGAGGGGCGAGGAGTCGAGAAGGGTATCCCTACCCTGGTCCTTGCCGGTGCATCCATGGACGATGTTTATGTCATCACGGTTTACAGCGCTCTCATCGGTATATACACAGGCCGCAAAGTCAATATCATCTGGAAACTGACTGGGATACCTCTTTCCATTTGCCTGGGCATAGGTATTGGGTTGCTGGTGGGGTATCTCCTGTACCATCTATTTGAGCGATTCAATCCACGGGCAACAAAGCGGGTGCTGCTGATCCTGGGAGTTTCCATTCTGCTGGTGCAACTTGAGCGCCTTCTCCAAAACCGGATACCATTCGCAGCCTTATTGGGGGTCATGGCCATTGGCTTCATCATTCTGGAGAAGCGCGAGTTCATGGCCCATGAGATATCCGCCAAGCTGGGTAAGATCTGGGTCTTTGCCGAGATTATGCTCTTTGTGATGGTGGGGGTTCAGGTCAATGTCCCTGTTGCTCTGCGGGCAGGTCTGGCTGGTTGTGCGCTGATCGGACTTGCTCTGATTTCAAGGAGCATCGGGACGTATCTGTGCGTTGCAGGAAGTAACCTGACTTTTAAAGAAAGGATGTTTGTCGTTGTTTCCTATCTTCCCAAGGCGACTGTTCAGGCTGCCTTCGGGGCCGCTCCTTTGGTTGCCATGAAGCTTGCAGGCATGAATACAGGCCCAGGCGAACTGATTCTGGCTGTGGCCGTATTAAGCATTCTCTTGACCGCACCCCTGGGAGCCTTTGCTATTTCCATGACCGGTGAGCGATGGCTGGAAGTCGCTCCGGCCTCCATGCATCAGGATCTCGATGCAGTACTGGCCAGTGAGGGTACGTCTGACCTGGACGAGATTTCCTCCTTTTCCTCCCCTGTGCATCGACGGAGCAAGGCGGAAGGTGAGAACGTGTAGGTTTGAGTTAGGGACAGCCCTTGACATTCATATCAAATATCTTGGATGTCAAATTATTCAGGCCCTATACTACGAATGGCTTACTGTGGATGGCTTACGCCGAGGGTTCCGGCCCCATCGGGTCAATAAATCCTCTTGACATTCATTTGAGGCTTGGCTATTATCTCTACGAATTCTATCAATTAACACCAAATTATTCTTTTTTTTCATCTTTTTCTTAAGAAATAGCTTATATTTTAGTTACTTTCCACTGTTTTAGTTATTTTTATTTTATTACTTTTCACTTATCCAAAGAGCCTGATTCTGAATGCGCGGCCAAAAAGCTGAAACAAGAGCCGAAAAAAGCAGGGAGAAGGAAAAATGAGAATCGTGCATACCTCTGATTGGCATCTTGGCAAGACTCTGGAAGGATTCTCACGTGTCCCGGAGCAAAAGGAATTCATAGAGGAACTGCATCAGATCGTGGTGGATCAAAATGCGCACATGGTCCTGATTGCCGGTGATGTTTACGATGTTTTCAACCCTTCGGCTGAGGCAGAGGACCTTTTCTATTATGCTCTGGAAAAATTAGCTGATAATGGCAGGCGCGCCGTAGTGGTGATTGCCGGAAATCACGACAATCCGGAGCGAATTGCCGCCCCTGAGTATCTGGCCAGACACCACGGTATTACCCTGATCGGGTTTCCCAAGGACACGGTCTCTTTAGGCGGACCGCGGCACGGAGTGCAGCGCACTGCCAGTGGACCGGGCTGGGTTCGCCTGCAAGTGCCTGGCTGCGATCACGAGGCCACTCTGATTACCCTGGCTTATCCTTCAGAAACCCGGCTGGGCGAACTTTTCCAAATCCAATTTCCCGGCCCCAGCCCCGGCACCAGCACCAGTTCCGGCTCCAACCTCAGCCCCAACATCAGCCCCAGTCACAAGGGGAAAGATGATGAGCAAGATAATGGCGGAGATAATGGGCAAGATAGTAGTAGTAGAGTTAATGGGAAAGATAACGTGGAAGAGAATGGAAGAGATGAAGGTAATGGCGGAGATCGCGGAGATAATGGAAAAGATAATGATAATGGGGCGGATGACAGGAAAGATGACAGGAAAATAGTGTTCGCCTACAGGCAGAAGATTCATGAAGTCCTGAGCAGGGTGGCCGGACAATTCAGGGAGGATACGGTCAATATCATTATCTCACACCTTTTCTACGGAAAGGGAGTGTCAAGCGATTCCGAGCGCATCCTGTCCATTGGCGGCATAAATGCAATTCAAGCTTCCGACCTGCCCCCTTGCCTCGTCCAGTATGTGGCCCTTGGGCATCTGCACAGGCCGCAATCTTTCCATGAGGCAGGCTATCCTATCTATTACAGCGGATCTCCTTTGGCTTATAGCTTTTCAGAGGCAGGGCAGCAAAAAAAAGTGATTCTGGTGGATATCGAGCCGGGCCAGGAGGCCAGGATCACCGAAGTACCCTTAAAATGCGGGCTCCCCCTGGTGCGAAAAACTTTTCGATCCTATGAGGAGGCGCTTGTCTGGTGCGGCCAGCCGGAAAACGGAAACCAGTTGGTGGAAATGGAAATCATCCACCCGCACCCCTTGGGAGCATTGGAGATGAGAGAGTTAAGGGACAGGCACAAGCGCATTGTTACCTTGAAGGTGACCCTGGAGTCTGACCAATCCAGGGATGCAGGGGCAGGGGATGCGGACGGCGTTGGAGTAAGGCGCCTAGCGGAGCTTTCCCTGATCGAGAAGTTTGTGGCTTTTTATAAGCTGAAGAATGCCAGTGCCGAACCTTCGAAAGAGCTCCTGGACCTTTTCGTGGAATTGACTCAGGATCTGGAGGAGATGGATGACTGAGATACTTGAGATGACAGACATAGTTGAGATGACCGAGATAGTTACCGAGGAGATACCTGAGGTAACTGAGATAGTTACCGGGATAGTTGAGGTGGTCAGGCTATGAAACCGATTCGGCTGGAATTTTGTGGTCTACACAGCTATTGTGATCATCAGGACATTGATTTTGCTTGGCTTGGGGACAGCGGCCTTTTCGGAATCTTCGGGCCTACGGGTGCCGGAAAATCCACCATCCTGGATGCCATGACCCTGGCCCTGTATGGAAATGTAGAGCGGGCCAACAAGGGGACCCAGGGCATTATCCATCAAAATTGCGATAAACTCGATGTGCGGTTTGAGTTTGCACTTGGCGAAAAACGCTATCAGGTGGAGCAGCATTATCACAGGGTAAAAGATGATCCTCAAGGGGTGACCAACAAAAAATCACTCCTTTGTCATTTGGATCCGGAGAGCGGCAAGTTTATTCCCAGGGTGGAGAGAATCACCGAGGTCAAGGCAGCCATCCAAAAGCTCATCGGCTTAAGCGAAGAGGAGTTCACGCGGGCCGTGGTGCTTCCGCAGGGCAAATTCGATGCCTTTCTCTCCCTGAAGGGAAAGGACAAATCTGCCATGCTGGAGAATATCTTCAACCTTGGGTGCTATGGGCAAAGGATTTTTGAAAAAGCGAGCAAGGCCAAAGATCAGGCCGCTGGCCGAAAGCGGGAGCTTGAGGGAGAGGCTAAGGGCCTTGGAGACTGTTCCCTCCCAATCCTGGAAGCCGGACGGGAGGAAAAGAGCCGTCTGACTCACCTGGTAGGAGAGCAGAAAAAAACCCTTGAGAAACTCCAAGAGGAAGAAAAGGGACAGCGCAAAATAAAGGGGTGGGCTGAGGAAAAAGGCCAGTTGGAGAGGCAAAAAAAAGATCTTGAGGAGAAGGACGAAGCCATAAGGCAAAAAAAGGAACGGATCAGCCTGGCTGAAAAAGCCGAGCGGTGCCGCAGGGACCTTGAAATGCTTTGCGACCTTCGGGAATCAAGAAAAAAAGAATCCCTCAATCTGGCCAGGCAGCAAAAGGCCTTGGAAGAGCAGCAACTCCTGTACCAAAAGTGTGAGGAAACCCATATTCGCACCGGGCGCGAAAAGGAGGAAAAACTGCCGGGGTTGTACGAGCTGAGGGAAAAACTCAAAAGCTGCCTTAAGACCCATGAGCAGCATAAAGAAAAACAAAAGGAGCATGCCAGACAGCAGGGAGAAAATACCCGGATCACGAATCAGCTTTCTCAGGCGAGCGAAGACCTGACCAGGGACCAACAAAGATGGAATAAAGAGCAGGACCAGCTAAAAAAAATCAATGAGGAAATTGACAGGAATGTAGTATCCCCGGATCGAAAGCGCATCATCCATGAGGCTTACCAGCAACTGGCCCTGCTTGAAGAAAAAGGTGATGTCCTGGCCAGTGAAATGCGCAGCCTGCAAAAAATCCTCGATGAGCAAAAGCTGGCAGAGCACCAGTGGCTCAAGGCCATACAGGGCCATATCAAGACCGCGGTGTTCTGGTCTAAGACATCCTCCTCTTACCCCCCGGTTTCGGAATGGAAGCCTGATGAGGCCGAAATCCGGCTGGAGGAGGAAAAAAAGGGTATCCAGGAAGCTATGGAGGAGTGCGAGAGGATGCTTGACCTCATCAAGCTCAGGAGCGAAGGGTCGCACCTTGCCATACACCTGAAAGATGGCCTTCCCTGCCCGGTCTGCGGTTCGCTGGAGCACCCTGCTCCTGCCCTGGCCGAGGGGCAAGAGATAGCCCGCCTGGAGGCGCAGAAAAAAACCTGGCAGGAGGAGCAAAAAAAGCTCTCCCAGTTTGAGCTGCGCCTGGCCAAAATGACCGCATCCCTTTCCGGCAGCAGCAAGGAAATCGCCAAGCAGCAGGAGAAAGTAAACAGGATGCAGGGAGAGGTCCGGAGCTTTGAGTATGAATTGAAGCAGCAGACAACGGACCTTGGCCCTGATGAGATCCGCGGTCCTGATGAGATCCGTGGCCCTGATGAGATCCGCGCCCAGTACAAGGCCTTGTCAAAGCAGGAGGAGATGTCCGCTCTCTTTCAGGAACAGCAAAAAAAGCAAAACCTGCTCATGGAGGAGCTGAGGCAGAAAATAGAGCAGGGGCGACAAAAGAAGACAGAGCTTGAAGTCCAACATTCAGGCCTGCAATCGAACCTGGCCAGCCTGGTTCAGGGTATTGCCGACCTTGAGCGGGCCGTCAGTGAAGTAACGCAAGGCCGCCCCATCCGGCTGCTTGTCCAGGAGAATGAAGCAGCCATTACTACGTTGGAAAAACGGTTCCAGGAGGCTGAAACCCAACTCCGGCAGTCCGAGAAGCGACTCCAGGAGCTGCAGTCAGGGCTTGCTGCCATTCAGGGGAAACTGGAAACTCTGACTGAGAATGAAGAGGGCACGAAAAGTTCTCTGGATCAGCGTATGCGGGAGGAAGAATTTGCTTCTATCGAGGCAGTTCAAAATGCCCTGATGAACAAAGTGGCCCTGGACGGATTACAGAGGGAAGTCAAGACCTATCAGGATGATGTCTTGCGAAATAATACCCGTCTGGCGGATGTAGCGGACAAACTGGAGGGGCAAGCCTTTGATCCTGCCGCCTATAGCCAGCTTGTGCAGCGCTGTGAAACTGTAAAGCAGCAGGTTGAAGCCGACGGCAATCAACTGGCCGTAGTGAGCGGAGATCTGGAAAAATTAGAGAAAAATCACCTCCGATGGCAGGAAATCGAAAAGGAAATCCAAGGGCTTGACCGCCGTATTGATCAAGCTGATGAATTGGCCCGGCTGCTCAGGGGCCGTGCCCTGGTCACCTTCCTCAGCCATGAATACCTTGAGTATATGTGCCGCGAGGCCTCAGAATGCCTTCGGTTCCTGACCCGTAGCCGCTACGGCCTGAGAGT
>Ga0307378_10007283_pt1 | contig 14937 bp, 32 predicted proteins | sample UN1MG_FD_202238 | JGI IMG/M metagenome (GOLD analysis project Ga0307378, IMG submission 202238) | Soil microbial communities from Risofladan, Vaasa, Finland - UN-1 | ecosystem: Environmental > Terrestrial > Soil > Coastal area > Acid sulfate soil | place: Finland: Risofladan, Vaasa | collected...
TTGAACATAGAAAAAACCTTTCTTAACTAAGCTTTTTTCTTCTTTTAGATAGTATTCGGATAAGTATTTAGCACCTGCTTCACCTAGCATACCCACTTTATAATCTGGATTAGGATATACATATCTAACTACACATGTTTTATCATCAGGCTTTTTCTTTAATATCTTGTCAGGTATATTCCAGCCTTCTTTATCAACTTTAGCCTGTAAGCTTTTTGTAGTTAATTCTCTTTCAAGAAATATCTCATTAACGCCACCTTGGAAAGTTTCAGTAAAATTTAATCCTCTTGGTGTATCACTTCTAAATTTAGCAACCACTTCTTCATCAATATCAGCCATAAATGGAGTTGTACCAAATGCTAACCATTGTTTAGCTGTATGTATTAAGTTCGTATAAAACCCTGTTCTTGGGTCATTAAATACTTCTAATACAAAATCTCTAGCCTCTTGAGCATGAGCCTTAACATCTGCATTATTTTCTAATTGTTTAGGCGCTTTAAAAGAAATGTATTTAGCAGTTGGATTTGCAGCTAAACCAACAATACCACTTGCCGCTATATCTAGCGCACTTTCAGCGGTAGTATCATAAATCATTCTTCTGCGTTTTTCGCCTTTCTCATAGTAGCGTTGCATGTTGCTACCTTGAGGAAAGCAGAAGTCTGCTATCTCTTGCCACAATGATAGATAATTAGATTTATCAGCTTCTAATTTATCGTATCTACCTAATATCTCTATTGTTTTATCCGCCAAGTGATGTATCTCCTTGAGCAGTTGCGCCTACGCCTAAGCCTTGCCCACTAGTTAATATTGTTGCTGTTGCTTTGCGCTGCTTGCGCTTTGTTTCTTCTTCTGCAAGAAGTCTGTCTTGTTCTGCTTGTAATGATGCGTTTGCTTTTGCATTCGCTTTTCTTTCATCTCTTTTAGAAAACCCAGTTAAATTAAAAGGATCTAATGAAAATATTCTTAAACCTCCACCACACATATTACAACACCTTACTCATTAAAGTTTTTTCAAATGAATATCCGTTGCGTTGTAATAATCGTTGTAATGATGGATTGGATATCCCAAATGTTATTTTATCACTATATAATTCTTTTTCAATGTATTTAACTAATTTCAAACCTACGCCCTTTCGATAAGATGGATATACATACCAAAATTGCTCACTAGAATTAAGTTTATTGTAGTTATATATTTCTGGATAAGTTAAAAATGCAATTATACCTATAAGCTCATCTTCGTCATAAGCACCTGCGCAAGTAAAAGCAGGATTCGCGAAAAGTAATTGAAGCGAGTTTTCTATATCTAAGCAGTTAGATTCATATTTAATTTCATTACATAAGGCAATAACCATATTGGTTACCTTGTTACTATGCTTAGTTATCAGTTTATATGTAATCTGAGGATTTGAATCCATTTACTACCTCTATTGTTTTTATCTGACTTGTTAAATCATTAAAATCATAAGCTTGTGCTACATCTAAACTATCAACATTTGCCACCGCAAAGTATCTAAAAGCATCAGCTGCATGAGATGCCCAATCATGTACTGGCTTATCCTCAAAGGTTTTTCTATCTTCGTTCCATTTCTTTTTATAATTCTTAAGCATCTTAAGCCCTTCTTGGCATTTATCTCTATCAAATGAGCATCTAGGTAGTATAGCCCTAGTATTCATTATATCTGATTGTAAGTTAGTAGCAGCTCTAGTTGTAGATACCTCACCCTTGCCAATTAATAACGGCTCTAGTTGCTGTACTATATTTCTATTACCCATACCCATACGCAAGTGCTTGGCATCATGTGGTAAAAAATGCTCTGAATATTTATATTGTTTACTGCGTATCTTTTCAGCATAATAAGCTATATCCTCGCCATTATCTTGGAAGAAATCTATAACATTATACATTTGCCCTATTTTCTGCACAAACCAAATAGATGTGTAATCTGACATTCCTATATCCCACCATGTAGTAACAAGAAAATCTGGATTATAAGGCACGCTTGCAATCTTACCGCCTTCCCTAAGCAAATTAAGAGCTTTACCATAAAAACTAGACTCAAGGCTTTTCTTAATTAAACCTTTCCATATATGGTCGTAATCTTCTCGCTCTAAATCGTTTAGCCTTTCTTCTTCTAACTCATTGGTAAACCAAGGGTTATCATTATAGTTGATATGAACTATCTTAGTTCTTGAAGGCGGCTCATTTATTACAAATCTTTGATAAACGTCATCATCTTCGTCTTCTGGGTTGAATGTTACCCATATTTCTGAACCTTCTTTCCTTACTGTGTTTTTTAGTAAATCGAATGAGTCTGTGCTTGTTCTGTGCGCTTCTTCCACCCATGCGATATCTATACCCTCTGTTGATTTTACTTCCGTTGGATTATGCTTTAATCCCATAAATAAAAACTCAGAGCCATTCTTCCCTTTTATGTATGATTCACCTACATTAAAATGCTCACCAACTCCAAGCCTTTCTATCGTTTCTTTAAGTATTTTATAAGATGATACTTTAATAGATTTCTGCAATTCCCTTGTGCATAAAATAGTTTTAGGGCTTTCCATAGCCTTTGCTACTAGCATTTGCGCTACTGACCATGACTTAGCAGAACCACGACCACCATAAGCTACCCGATACCTTGCATCACCATCGAATAGCTCTCCTAGCTTACTTGGTATCTGAATCTTTGCTGTGGACATGCTCAATAATTATTTTATTTATAACTGGATTATCCTTATCTCCTACATGCTCTGTTGTGGCTAGTTTAGGGTAAAGATAGTTAATAAACTTACTAAGCACGTTAAAAGCCTCTTTCGGGTCTTCATGTGCTATTTCATGCAACCAACCATGCATATCATCAGCATGATGCTCAAACAAATCATTCAACTGGTCTTTAAACTTAGCAGTTCTTTTATTTCTTACACCCTTTTTACGGCCATTAGGGTTATTAGTCTGTCCTTTCTTTAATCCCATAATTAACTCATATCCTTAATTTAAGCAATATTTGTTATAATCCCATTTTTAACAGTAACTGTATCACCATCACCATTCGTGAAGCTTCCTGTAAACCCTGAATCAGTTGAGGCAGGTAATATAGCTACTTCAACATTCTCCGTTCCATTAAATATAAACAACTCACCTGTATCAGTGCAATAATGTAGTTCACCATTTACAGCCAAAATCTTTGTAGCAGTCGCATTGATATTAGCCTTTAACCCACTCTTAGGTTTTATCTGAAAGTCATTATTATTAAATTTCTTACTCATTAAGCCACTACTCCTGTTCCGATGCAAGGGCTTGCAGGTCTAAGCCTAAAATCTCCATTAAAAGCATCAACAAGTAGAGGGTCTGTAGTTATGCTGTCCGTTAAAGTCGGGGGATTATCTATATCAAAAAAACAACTATAAGTTACATCATCTGAAAATGTATCTCCATAATTTATGGAGCCACTACCTAAATTAGCAAGGATTGTGTTTTTAAATACTGCGTTTCCACCTGCGCCCGTTATACTAAAGATTTTTATTAAGTTTATTCCTGTGTTAGTCAAAGCACAATTAAAAAACTCTATGATAACTCCGTTATAAGTACCCATAAGCATATTTGTATTGTTGCCGATATTGTAAAATAGACATCTCGTAAATGTAATTTTTACCGAGGTATTTAAGTTCGCCCCGTAAATAAACCCCGTGGTTGAATCGATATCTTTAAATATACAGTCTTCAAAAACTAAAGACGAGTTTGAAGGAAGGTTAGTAGCATCTATAATATTTCGAGAAAAAGATGCTATTGTAGTTGTAAAATTTTGCCAAGTGACATTTTTACAAAGGAGCGCAACACCCGACCCTCTATACCTACAATAACCTCCAACGGGTAAACCGCCATTATCTAAAACACATGAATCCCTATCCTCGCCCTCTATGGTTATATTTTCTTTAGGGACAAAATTACCTGATGCGTTAGGAAAGGCATAAGTGTTAGTAGACGATTGCAAAAAAATAGTATCTCCATTACCTCCTGATGCATTAACTTTTACGATAGTAAGCCAAGGATTACCACTTGAACCATCACCCGTGGTATCGTTGCCTGTATCCGCATTGAGATAATAAGTTGCCATTAGAATGAACCTCCATCAATTAATAAAGGGCTAGAAAAAACACCCATATCTACTTTCATATTCTGCACCATAGGAACGCCGTTATAATCCTTAGCATCACTATTACCAGTTATCAAACTTAATACCCAAGGACTGAAATCTGTAAACTCTATATCAACTGGGTTTTCTGTATCGTCTGTTTGAATATTAACACCTGTTAAAGCTGTTTTCCACTCTCCATCTAAATAATATTGTGCTATATTTCTTTCTAAACTATCAGCATAAGTAACCCTAATACCCCCAAGTTCTTCTCTTGCATTTTCACCAATTAAACAATTACTAATACGTTTATCAGTTATATAATCACTTCCGTAACCAGCCAAATTACTTTCCTGCTCATAACCTATATCATAATTACTAGCTCTGGTGCTTTGGATTGAGCTAAATTCTTCCCAAGCATCATTATAAACATAATATTGTTTAGTATCTGTTGAATATGCTGTAGTGCCATTTTCAGGGGTTAAGGCAAATATATTCGCTCTAGTGTCTACTATTTGAGTTACTACATCACCAGTTTGTCCGTTCACACTATCAATAGGTGCGCTAGTTATATAACCAACATCATTATTGAATATTGATATATTAGCACCAGTTAAAGCGGTTGTTGCTCTTAGGTTAGTGAAATATAAATTAGTGGCACCCTCTTCGATATCATCGGTATCAAGAACGATAACGCCAGTTTGACCATTAACGGATTTAACCAATTGTTTTTTTATTGCTATAGACTGCAACCCAGAAGGAATATCTTTAATTTTTTTCTTAATATCAGCTTCTAACGCTAGTCGTAACGCCCTAAGTTTATCCTTAAGTAGTTCTTCACTAACTAAACCCTCAACACTTGGAATAGATAGCGCATTTATATACTCACTTAGCTTATTAAGCTTTTCAGTTAATGGCTTTGTATCTGGAATATCTATATTAGATAAAGCCAACTCAATAGCTTTTAATTCTTTCTTGTATACTAATATATCAAGCTTGTTATTACTTAAAGCTATTAGCTCTTGCCTTATAGGGGAATCATCATATTCATTTGGAATTTCAATAGAGTTAATATCATTTTTTACTTGCTTATATAAATCATTTATATAGCTTTCTATTAGCTCTTTATCCTTACTTATGCCTGATTGATACTTTCTTCTTAACATGGATTTTGCTCTTTTCAAAAAAGTATTTGTTAAAAAACAACAACTTAATTAGTTAAGCTTATATTTTACCATTAAAAGCGTACTTAGTAAATATCTATATTAACAACCTGAAAGCACCCAATTGCAATTATATTCACCTGTGCATATGCATATATATTGAGCGTTCCATTCGCAACTCATAGGTATTGGTGATCTTGCCCCGCAATTTAATAAATCCGAAGCTTGAGAAGCTGGTGTAACCGCAAACAGTATTAATATTATTAATATTCTAATCATATAATTTTTCACCCCAATATAAAACAGTTGATACTATGCAGAATAAACCCACCAATATAACAACTATATCATGCGCCAAGTCTTTCATATCTTCTATTCTTTCTTCTTTCCTATAATAGCTCATCTTCGAATCTCCTAGTTTTTTTATTAAAAACCTTTCTCGGCTTTTTACGTTTTGTTTTTGATCGTTCTGTTCTAGCTTTAAAATCCTTTGCAGATTTGATCATCATTTTTTTAATTTCTTCATCTGTCATCACTTACCTCTTATTTTTAATCATATAAATCAAAGCTTCCTTGCCTATCTCTTCTAAGGCTCTGTCTCTTCCGTGTTCTGTTAGGTAAGTTGCGCCTTGAATTTTGACTCCCCAATCTGAAGCATAATCTAGCTCATCATCGTAGTAATTAAAAAGAAAGCGAAACTTCACTTGACCACTATCACTACAATCAACAGGGTCATCATTAGCAATCACTCGAAGCTTACCCTCTACATCAAGCACCTTTTCCTTGTAGTCCTTAGCCTCTTGCTCTGTACGAAATACATTGCCTTGTGATAGTATGAAATTGTCTATTTTGTAATTTTCCCATAGTGTGCTATCTACCGAGCCTGTGCTATACACAGAATAATGCCGCTCACCCATTCTAGGCTTCCATAAGCCCTTAAGCCCTTCCTCAACCTTCTGATACTTAACGCCATCTATTTCTATTATATTTTTCATTTTATTCTCATGTTAAAATTAAATCAGAGCCAGAGCCATAGCCAGAGCCAGAACCATAGCCATAGCCATCGCCATCGCCATAGCCATAGCCAGAGCCATAGCCATAGCCATAGCCATAGCCATCGCCATCGCCATCGCCATAGCCATAGCCATCGCCAAAGCCATAGCCATCGCCATAGCCATAGCCAAAGCCATAGCCAATATAATTAACTTTTTCTTTATTAATTTTGTTCATGCGACTCATGCTCCTGTAAAGATTTCGCCCCAATTTTTGAGCAAACTGTTATTGAATAGTCTTCAAATATTATTTTTTCAGAAACTATCGAACTAATTTTAGAATCACTAGACAAACCAGAATTAGCAACTCCCTCATACCAAGACTGCTTAGTATCTTTTGGTTTATGATACCAAATTCTTCTAGCCTCTGTTAAAATTATACCAGTTTCGTCTAAAGCTTTAATATACCCACAATTAAGCCCTTCATTTCTAGTCCTGACAATAACATATTCGCCTATTAAATGACTACCTAGCTGCAATTGAATTGGCTTTGGATTATTACCACCAAACAAACTAGCTAACTCTTTAGCTTCCCCTATAGTTAAATCGTCTATATTCATTCTACTCTCCTTTATTATTAATTATTAACGTGTTTTCTTTATACGTTACTATCTCTTAGCTTTCCATTTCCCTTGCGTGTGTTTATTTGTCATTTTATCCTCTGTTTGTTGATTCTCTCTTATACCAACCATTAAAACTTTAGTCAAGAAAAAGTTTAATCATTCAACTTAATCGACCACTAAAAATTTCATCTTTCGATCTATCGCTATACTTCCAACGCATATTTTTATTTATTTCAATGTTATGATTCACTCTAACATCTTGATATTTTAAGCTGTGGTTTTCATCGTCATAAATAGCGTATGTTAGAAACTGATCATTTTCAAATATCTTTAATAATAAATCGCTTTCTGGTGTTTCTGTAAAATCAAAAATTGGGCTGTCTATTTTTATAAATTCACTAATGTGCTTCATATCCTATCTCCGTTAAATGTGTTCCGTTATCTGATATTTTTAAACTAGGGTTATTTTCATCACCTATATCAACTGGTCTAGTTGATCTCCCCGCTATATACTTCAAATAAGCTTCCTTCGGTTCATCGCCTTGGTATTTAAGTTCGCATCTTTGAATTTGATAAACCCAATCAGCAGCCATTTCTATCCCTGATCCGTTGCGGATAGTTCCTTCCCTGTTTATTTGAGCCGAATATAAAAACCATATATTATATTTTTTTGCTAATTCCGCTATTGTTTGCGCTACGTTCTCTTGATGTTGTGCAATAGTATCTTGTGCGCTTTTACCTTGTACCAATTGAAGATAATCTAATATAATTCCTTCGACTTGCTTAGTCTTTACTGCATTTGCAACTACCGATCTTAGCGTTTCTAATGGTATTCTAGGACTGTCATTATACAGCATATTGCCTAACTCAGTTTTTCTATATTTCATAAGTTTCTTGCGTATCTCATCCGCTGCATCACCTTTTCTTTTAAGATTATACAAATCATTCGGGTTTTCATTAATATCAGCAGAAACTAATCTTTGAGTAATTTGAATACTCCCCATTTCCGCAGCAATAAATAAAAAGCGCGCTCCCGTTTTACGTATATTATTCGCTATAGAGCCTTTCAGCATCGTTTTAAATGATTTAGGGGGGGCAGCTAGGCAATATGACTTTGAACGCTCTAGCCCCCCATTCATTGATTTGTCGATGCGATTAAATCCAGTTGGTCTACAAACTCTTTCTATTTGAGCTTCATCTATCATTTTATCAACTGCTTGCTCGTATGTGGTCATAGCATATTGACTGTTGCTAATCTGAATATCTGAAACTTGTTTGTTAATCTCCTCGACTATGTCAACTGCTTCTATATCAGTTTCTATTTTACTCATTTGTTGATTAATAACTTTAAGCAGAATACGTTTATCGTGTAATGATTTTATTATTTTAGCATAAGACTGAACTCCCATAACGCCAGTCGCAGAAGCAACTAACAATCTAATATATCCCTCTGGTAAATCTTTATTACCTTTAAAATTATGTTCTATCGTTACTATATTACATTCATCATTATTTTGCACTTGTGTTTTTATGAATGTGAATATCTCTTGATGTATTTGATTTGCAAAATGCTTTGATTCTAAAAATATAATTTTCTGCAGTAAGTGATTTCTAGTAATTATTGCACCAAGTAATATTTGCTCTATCTCTGAGTTTTTTAAATTATATTCCATTAATAAACCTCTCTTGTTGATTTTCTAAATTTATTTATTCCGTTTCCGTAATTCTCATTTTTAATCCATCCGTAAAAAGCGGATTTAAAATTTGCATATTTATATCCTTTAGCAAAACATTTATCTCTAAAGTTTTCTAACTCAGTTTTTACTTTATATTTGTCTAAGTTGTTTTTATCAATCCAGTCTAAAATATCTTCTATGCAAAAAATGCCGTTTCTTTTTTCGTATAATTCTAAGCTTACCTTCTTATCTTCTCCTTCTTTTCTTTCTTCTCCTTCTTCTTTTGTGTTCGTTTGGTGTTCGTTTGGTGTTCGTTCGGTGTTCGTTTGGTGTTCGCCCTGATTATAAGAGTTGTATTTTATTATTGAAATACAAGTGGTTACGTTATCAGAGTGGTGCTCTATTTGGTGCTCTATTTGTAGTCTATCTAAGAGTCGTTTGACTTTCGCCCTATCCCAGCCCCAACGCTTCGCTAAAGACTTCATTGAGTAGACTAATTGACCTCTATTTATGATGTATTTTTGATTCTTTATATAGATTGTTTTAGGCTCATCTTTCCACCTAGCAAGCAACAATAAATCTATCCAAGCCTGACCTTTGCCAAAAGGTTTTTCTTGCCATAAATCATGGTCTAATATTTTTCTGCTTAAAGGTAAAAAATTTTTATTCTTTTGACTTTCCATACATATCACTCACATTCTTAATTATATCGTTTTGTAAAAAACGCATCTGCGCTTTTATAACTTCTTTTTCCCTATCTGACAAGAATATATTTTCAGATTCTAAATGCTGAAATAATTTTCCTATATGTCGATTAGTTAATCTGTTTATTTCTTGTTCCATCTTTTCCCTCTTTTCCCTCAAGCTCTTTAACCCTGTTTTGAAGATACCTTAAAACATTTGCAACAGTATTTCCTTTGCTTATGTGAATACCTATAAACCTTTCTATCTCTGCATCTGTATATTTTTTAACCATATATCATATTAATTTCTTCTAAATCCTCTATCTTGTCCATTCTATGTTTCTCTGATTTCTATATTAAAAAATATCTTCATCATTTTTCGCTTTAACTTATACATTTGCGTTTTATATCCCTTGACATCCTCAACTATATATTGCCCATCTTCTATATATGTAAAATCAGCAACATAAGCGCATATTAATTTATCGTTATATTTAAACCTAAACCGCACCTGTTCTTTTAAATCTTGAATCTTACCCTGCTTTTCTAATAACTTTAATACAGTAGCTCTATTAGCTTCTTTCTTGCTGTCATAGCCGTTAGTTTTTACGTTTCTGTATTTAGTTTTTCTCATGATTTATAATATATAGTGATTCGTGTTTGTAAAGAAAAAGTTTAATCATTCAACTTTTTTCTTGCAATACTTTTTAGTTGGTGCTATAAAATGGATATCAACAAACAGAGGATGAAATGACGACATTATCGGAAATACAAAAAAAGTTAAAAGCTCCTAAAAGCCAATATAATAGTTTTGGTAGTTATAATTATAGAAATTGCGAAGATATATTGGAGGCTTTAAAACCTTTGCTTAATGATGATGATATTTTTTATATTACAGACTCTATAGAACAAGTTGGTGATAGGTATTACATTAAAGCAACCGCCACATTTAATAATATAACTGTTTCCTCTTATGCTCGTGAAAGTTTAGACAAGAAAGGAATGGATTCAGCGCAAATAACAGGCGCAACTAGCTCTTACGCTCGTAAATATGCTTTAAATGGATTATTCGCAATTGATGACACTAAAGATGCTGATAGCCAAGATAATACAAATCATAAAACAGAAACTAAAAAAGAAGAGCCTAAAAAACCCAGTAAAGCAGAATTAAAAAAAGCTTACGAAGCTAGACTAGCTAAATTTGATAAAGTTGATAACAAAGAAAAATATAATCAACTTAAGCCATTAAAAGATAAATGGGTTAGCTGGGCAAAAAGTACGTTTGGCGAAGAATATGGGGATCAAATGAATAACAAGTTTATTGAAATGATGAAGATTTATGAGCCTATACACGTTGCTCAAGATTTAGATGATGAAATTAAATATTAGAGGCAATATGAAAATTCAAAGTAAAGTAATAAAAGAGGGAAATAAGTTTTTTATTTTCGCTTTTATAGAGGATAAATTTAAAAAAACTAAATTAGAAGTTTTTCTGTCTGAATACGCAAAAGAAAGAATCAAGAATAATTTCGATGATAAAAAGTGGATATTAACAGGAGTTTTAGGCGATAATATTTTTAAATGCAGCTCCATTAAAGCTATACCTTATAGATATAAAGCTAAGAAATCAGTTGTTAGTCACAAGCCAGTTTTAGAAGAAAACCCCTTTAATCCAGCTAACACGAAAAGCAAAAATAAAATTGGATATGGGATAAATACAAGTAAAAAATCTATTAAAAATCAAATTATAAAAGCTTTTAAGGATTAAAAAAATGAACACACAACAATATACAGAAAACAACAAAGCTAATAATCAGCTTGTAATAGATATTGAAACTATGGCGGATATGTCAGTAATTGATTTATTGCCAGAGCCTTCAATTAGTGCTGTGTTAAAAGACCCCGAAAAGATTAAGATAGCTCAAGAAAAAGCTAGGCAAGAGCAAATTGATAAAATGGCTTTAAACCCCTTAACTGGTCAAATAGCTTGTATAGGTGTTTATAACGATAATAAGCAAGATGTTTATATAGATACCGAAGTTAATATGCTTGATGCTATCTATGAGGATTTAATCAGCTATCAGGCTATAACATATAATGGCTTGAATTTCGATATACCTTACATATTCAAACGTGGGATAATCAATAATTGCAAATGGGCTTCGTTAAAAACTATGAAGCAATTTACTGATAAATATAAATCACAAAGTAAGCATATAGATTTAATGAATGAGTGGTGTAGCTATGGTCAATATGAAAAGCTTGATAATCTAGGAAGTTTTATCCTTGGTCAGAAAAAAGTTGAGTTTGATTTTAAGGAAATACCAGAATTATTAAAAACAGATGAGGGCAAGGAAAAGTTAAAAGCTTATTGTTTGCGAGATTGCGAATTAACTTGGAAGCTAGCTAAAAGATTGGGGTTTTAATGGAAGATATAATAGTCAAAGATAAATCTGAAATATTTGCATTATCCGCAAGGTGCAAAGCTTATTTTGATGCGGGAGCAACAAAGCCGTTGATATTCAGAAGGGTTAAGCAATCTAAATCATGGGAGCAAATAAAAGGTATTCACCAGATATTTAAAATGGCTAGTGAGCAACTTCCGCAAGATGAAAAGGAGATAAAAGCATATTACAAAAACAAGCTAGGATTAAAGAATATTTACACGGGCTTAGATGAAGAGCCAGTAATTGAAATTGTATCTTTAGCTAAATATAGCAAGCCAGATATGTGCAAATTTATTGAGGCTGTAATGGCTGATTTAAAAACTGAGTATCAAGTAGATGCTTATTTAACTGATCCAGATTGGTTAAATTATTATGAAGATTATTTAAAAACAAAAGGAGAATAGAATGGTTAATTATGGTGGAATATCAGGCGAAATGTTAAGGCAAATCGTTTCTAAAATAGAAAAGCTTGAAGAAGAAAAAGCGGAAGTTGCAGAATGTATTCGTGATTCGTTTGCGGAGGCTAAGTCACAAGGCTTTGATATTAAGGCTCTTAGAGTTTTGTTGAAGCAGAGAAAGACTGATAAAGCAGAACTTGATGAGCAGGAAGCTATTTTAGAAGTTTATAAAACTGCATTAGGTATGTAATATGTCTTATTCAAACAAAGAAATAATTAACATCAAGAAACGCACTAATAATATGCTAGAGGTTCAGCAAAATAATCTTGTTGAAACGCTTGATATATTAATTCCAGAATATAACGCCACTAGCACCGATAAGGCTCAGTTAGTGGCTTATAAAAAGCTCTTGGAAAGCGTGACTGTTAATTGGGAAACTTACCAATATTTAGAAATAGAAATAGAAAGGTTAATGAAATGAGTGAGGAAAAAGAAATTATCGAGTTTTATGACAACCTTTATAATAACATTACAAAAGGCGGTAAATCTCAATTAACTCAAATTCTCAACTATCATAAAGAGTTAGACAAAATTAACAAAGATTACGCTTGCAAAGCTTTAGCTATAAGAACGTATATAGATTTATATAAAGATAAACATTCTAATTGGAAATAATATGAGCAGTTTAAATAAAGTTACATTAATTGGGAATTTATGCAAAGACCCAGAAATCAGATCGACCAACACAGGAAAGGAAATAGCTAGTTTTTCACTAGCAACAAATGAGAGTTGGCTTGATAAAAGCACAGGTGAGCGCAAAACAGCAGTTGAATATCATAATATAGTTATATTCAATGAGGGCTTGGTTAATGTAGTTAAAAATTACATCAAAAAAGGCTCTAAGATATATGTTGAGGGGCAGTTAAAGACTAGGAAATGGCAAGATAAAGAGGGGAAGGATAGATATACCACGGAAATAGTTTTGCAGGGTTTTAGCGGTAATCTGATTATGTTGGATAGCAAAAGCAATAATTCGGAAAGTTCGAATAGTTCGGAATCTGTCCAAGATGGTATTGATGATCTCGATTCTGAAATTCCATTTTAAGCTTGTGTTTATCGTAAAATAGTTTAATGATTAAACTATCAACAAACAGAGGATAAGATGCAGGTAGAAAAAAGCACAGTGAAAAAATTAAAAATATCAGAGGTTCAAAGCTTAGATTCAATCACGGTCTATATTGAAAATATTGCACTCGGAAACGGAAAAATCACAATTGAATGTTATGGAAAATGTTGGTCTTATTATTGGGATGCAATGGGTGAAAGAACCCTCGAGCAGTTCTTCGTAGGATGTAGTAATGATTATATTATAGGTAAATTTGCTCGTGGATTGGATCACGAGATAACTGATTACGATAATTTAGATCAGGTGCTCAAAGGGGGGCTATTGAAGTTGAGGCGTGAAGATGATATTTCAAAAGATAAAGCCCGTGAGTTGTGGGGTGATATTTTTGTTTATTGTGAAAATGATGAGTCATGGTTAAGAAGTTCAAAGGGAAGCCGTATAGCGTTTGAGATTTTAGGTGATGAGTGGTGGTATAATTTACCAAAAGAGCCAAACCCTGACTATGGATATTTAGAAAGGATTATTAATGCAGTCAAAGAGGCTTTAAGTAATGAAAATAATAATACATAACCATAACGGAACTAAACTAGAATATAGCGAGGAAGACGGCTATACGAGAGAGTATTTAGAAGCAAAGATTAAATTTTGTGAAGCTATGGGATTAAAAGTAGAGGTGATTGATGAGTGATATAGCGTGCGGGATTTTGATTGCTGTTTTATTATTGGTTGTTTTTACATCTCCAAAAGTTGTGAAAGTAGGTAATTGGTGGTCAAAATATGACGACACAGATAATTTAAAAGGTAAAGAAAAAAGTGGGTTAATACTTTATATAGATTATGGAACTGGTTGCCATTATTTAAAATCAGGTGCATTTGACTCTTTAGTTCCTAGGTTAGATAAAAATGGAAAGCAGGTATGCGAATATAAACAAGAAGAAATAAAGCAAAGAAATGAAAATAATAATACATAGAATACCAGAGTTGAGGCGTGAATTGCCAAGAAAACTCATTGAAACGAAGCGTAAGATTGGAACTAATCGGGGGGTTATTGGTGGGAATCAACAACGCCAAATTACAACCTCCTTTCTAGTTATCTCTGGATTTGTTGATACTTCTATAGAGTCTTACGCTTCACCAGTTGGAAATTTAATTGATATAGAGGTTTAATATGAATAAAGAAATGAACGAATTAAATAACTTAGTTATAGAATGGGCTATTGATCGAGGTATATTTGAAAAGGCAACTAAAGGCTCGCAATATGAAAAAACCTGTGAGGAAGTCGGGGAGCTTGGCAGATATTTAATTGAGTACGATAAGGAAAAGCTTGAAGATGCTATAGGTGATATTATCGTGACTTTAATATTGCAAGCTGAAATGAACGGAACATCTATTCAAAAATGCCTTAACATGGCTTATAACGAAATAAGCAAAAGAACTGGGAAGATGATAAATGGCGTTTTTATAAAAGATAAATAATTTATGGCGGTGTTGATTGAGCTTTACTCGGTCATTAAGTAGCTACCACCGCCACCAAATATGAGAGTGCGACCTAGCGATAACTAGGAATTTTTTAAACTAGCTTAAAATTTTAGATCAGCAAGTTAACCAACACTTGCCGCTCTCATTTCTTCTAATCTTAGTTTAATCTCTTTTTTACTTAGAGAAAGGAAAAACATTAACATCGTTCTAAA
>Ga0307378_10007288_pt1 | contig 14933 bp, 15 predicted proteins | sample UN1MG_FD_202238 | JGI IMG/M metagenome (GOLD analysis project Ga0307378, IMG submission 202238) | Soil microbial communities from Risofladan, Vaasa, Finland - UN-1 | ecosystem: Environmental > Terrestrial > Soil > Coastal area > Acid sulfate soil | place: Finland: Risofladan, Vaasa | collected...
TATGGACCACAACCACTACTACATGAAGAGTAATATGTTATGCAATATGACTCATTCTACGATGAAGACGGTCCAGGGTACTTTGACTACAATCCGGTTCATGCTGTATGGTATCTACTAGTACAAGGGGGGTTTCCAGAAAGTGTCCTTAACTCCGAGTCATTCTTAGCAGCAGCAATAACAGTACATGGAGAAGGAACAGGAATAAGTAGTAGGTTAAATAACTCTATAGACATTAAGGCATACATAGAACAAATACTAAATCACATTAGAGGATTACTACTTTGGGGAAACGATGGAAAGTTTCATATAGTACTTATAAGAGATAATTATTTAGTAGAAGATTTGCCGGTAGTAAATCCAAACGTAATGCTCGAAGAGCCAATGATAGATAGATTATCCTGGCCGGAGACATACGGTGAAATTCAAGTACAGTATAACAAAAGAGTTTATCCTCCGGCTAACTTGCGGTATTTTCAGGAAGCAGTAGAAGTAATTCGTAAAGGTAAACCATACATAAGAAATTATCAGGAAGTAGTAGAAGTAATTCGTGAAGGTAGACCCTATGTAGCTAATTACCAAGAAGCAGTAGAAGTACTCCATCAAAATGTTTATGCTTATCTGGATGACATAGCAATACTGTGGGATATAGCTAGTACTACTACCACAACGACAACAAGTACTACAACGGTTTAGGAGTAATAATGGCTCTAGTATTTTGTGATGGCTTCGACCACTTAGGCAAATGGGAGGATGACTCTACTCTAGGATATACCGCAGACAATCAGTTATTCTATAAGTGGGAACATGGTTGGGATCAGGGCGAACCTGAGATAACGCATAGAGCTAGTACTCAGAGAAGACCGGCAATGAATAGTAATCCGATAGGTCATTTGGTTTGTAATAGTCTCTACTACCCTGCTTGGATTTATAGGCACTTTAACGAAGCACATTACGATACTCTTATATTTGGATTTGCTTTTCTAGGTAGACCAGGATTTAATCAGCCGAACTCTCCAATAATTACTTTCTATGACTACGATGGAAATGTTATAGTCAATGTGTATCCTATAGACGGTAATGGTAGAGTTAAAGTAAGTGTAGTAGAAGGAGTAAGTGTAGACTATTACTACCTTAATGATATAGTCACATACTACTCTGCTATCAATATTACTCAAGAAAATACTTGGTATCATTTTGACTGCAAAATAGTTTTCAATAAAACTACTGGTGGGAGTATTCAAGCACGAATAAACGAAACCGATGTTATAAATCAAACAGGTATAAGGACTTACAATGCAAGTGGAGACAGTCTAGGTAATATGTCTTTTACTCAGGTCAAGGTTGAGAAACAATTACATAATACTTTTTATATGGATGACTTCTATGTACTAGACGGAGAAGGTACTGTAGCCAATGACTTAATCGGAGATGTAAGAGTAGATACTATATATCCAGATGCACCAGGTAACTACACTAACTTTGACCCTACTCCTAGTAGTAATGCTAATTGGGAGAATGTAGTTCCATTATATTTTGATCGTTATGTTTGGCCCAACCATTATCTGCTTCGGGAATATTACTACTCAGGAGTAGGCATAAACTTTGCTACCTACAATGAAGCAGAGGGAACAATAAGAGATAGCTATAACCTAGAGTCATTGTCTGCACTAGATAAACCTGTGTATGGTATACAGACAAACTCTACTTTTCGAAAAACTGATGCAGGAAAAAAACAAGTAGAGCAATTCATTAGGGTATCGGCAACAGATTACGATTCAGGAAGAGTCATTGATGTTCCCGATTGGAGTAAAGTATATACTTATCCGGTGACTGTAAATCCATTTACTACTAATGCCTGGACCGAGAGCGAAATCAATGCTTTAGAGTCGGGCATAAAGATTGTCACTTAGGAGAAGAGATGGTAGCAATAGATTTTAAAGCAGCATTAGGAAATCCTACTAGTGTAGATCATGCGAACATAGAGATACAAGGCATGAGAATTAGTAGAACTGTAAAGATGGGTCTCTTTACTACTAATAAAAATGCTGTAGAAATGGGGGATTACTTACTTTCAAAAGAGAGCTACCCTGTAGCTAAAGTTCGCTTTACTGCTAACCGAGATGTATTTAGACTACAGCCTGGCGATGTGTTCAAGTTAGTACTTCCTAAGTATGGTATACAGGAAATGATATGTCGTATAGCTATGATCGAAGAAGAAGACGTAGAGACCGAGAAGATAGCAATTACAGCAGTAGAGGAATCGGTCCATGCTACGATGCCAATTACTACATACACTGAGCCAGTAAATACTAGGAGAGGAAGAGATTCTGGAAGGATAGCAGTAGTCACTCCGATTAGGATAGTAGAAGTACCTTACTCTTTTGATGGAGAGAAGGTGGGAGTCATCTTTTTAATTCCTACAATGACAGGGAATGAGACAGGCTACCATTTGTATATGTCTATAGATGGTACGGAGTACTACAAGTTAAAGACAGGAAATCTTCTCGATGTTTACGGAACTCTGGCTAGTGCTTATCCAGAGACTAGTACTATAGATGATGAAATAGGAGTAACTGTAAATTTTACTTCGTCTCAGAATACCGATATAATGCAGTCTATAGGTAGAGTAGATTTATATGGAAATAGAAACTTAGCAGTAATTAATAATGAGATAATGACTATACAACTGGTTATACCTATTACTGCTACTCAGTATAAATTTACCGGAGTGTATAGGGGAAGGTGGGGAACAGTACATACTAGTCATGCTATTAACTCACCGTTCTATTGGGTAAGGAATAGAACACCTCTAGTTAATGGACAGTTTATGATTGGTTCTACCAGGTACTTCAAACTAATCTCATATAGCTCTAGTCAAGCAGGTGCGCTATCCGCAGCTATAGTAAATTCTCATACCTTTACTGGTGAAGCATATACTCCGTATGAAGTAATTAACTTGAAAGCAAATGGAGAGAATTATAATCCTCTGTATGACTCAGAAGATATAGTACTTACCTGGACCCCAAGAGTAAGAGGAGCCGGAACAGGGTTAGGTGATCCTAGTATTGTTACTGATGCAGCACAAACTCACGAAGGAAAGTTTAGAGTAACTATAGATGTAGGAGGAAGTACTGTAAGGACTGTGGAAGACCTGGAAGTATATACTTATAACTATACGGCAGCAAATATCATAGCAGACAATGGGAAGTACATTAGTCCTATAACTGCAAATGTGACTAACTACATTGTAGGTGCTGGTAGTATAGAATATGAATCAGATGAAACGAGTGTAGTAATTCGTAGGTTAGCGTATAGTACTACAACTACTTCTACGACAACTACTTCTACGACAACTACTACAACCACTTAGGAGTAATCATGGCTACAGACAAGTACGGATTTGAGAATGTCTCTATAGGCACTACCGGATGGAATGGTATTATAGATAATAATACAGATGACTTCGATACTCATTTACATACCAGGCTACTAGTTACTCTAGAGCAAGGTGTAGGAGAAGCACAAACAGTTTGTCTAGGTCCAGGTGGCAAGGGAAGACTCGCAAGAAGAGGAAGTGACTCTGACCGTAAACCTGCATTGGGTGTAGCTATAGAGAGTGGTATAGTAGATGACGAGATAAGAGTTCAGCGAGTCGGTCCTTTTACTTCTACTGTTTATAACTTCACGAAGATCGGGAGACCTGTATATCTAGGGGATACCCAGGGAAGTGTAACTCAGACGAGACCGGCCACTGATATTCAGTTTATAGGAATAGCTACTGCTGCCACCACTATACTGCTAGGTGGTAATGTAATGGTAGAAGATTACCAGGCACCTAGTACTACAACGACAACTACTTCTACTACTTCTACGACAACAACCGTGACCACCACTACAACTACATAGGAGTAAAGTAAATGACTATACTTATGATGGAGGGGTTTGAATCTTTAACCGAAGCGGCTGATGTTGCCGGTTCTTCCTTAGTCTCTGATAGATGGACGATTCAGAGTAGTAATACTAGATTTGGAACTGATTACTCTAGGTGGTCTGGAGGAGTAGGATTTAAGTCAACTCTTTATGACGGATATGTAAGAAGTAGGTTTCCTCTCCCTAACCCATTCACTGTAGGATGGGCAATGTGGAGGCCAGTAGGTTCAGCTAGTTATCATGCCAGTAGAAATACTTTTATGGCGTATGATGGTGCTAGTCAGCAGAATGGTTCTCTTGGTTCGGTTGGAGCAGAAGTATTTGTTGAGCAACCTAATTCCCTAGGACATACTTTTTCTACTACTGGTCTAATATTAGGAGGAGTATGGCAGTATTGGGAAGTAAAGTTTTATTCTCATGCGTCTGCCGGTTATTGTGAAATAAGAATTAATGGAGTAGAAGCAATTAATGTTACCGGAAAAAATTTTATGAACGCTGTTGATATTGCAATCTCTTTTAGAATAGGATTATGTTATGATCTGTCACCGACTTATATAGATGATGTATATGTAACTGATGGGGAGTTTCTTGGTCCAGTAAAAGTAAAGACATTTAAGCCTGACTCTGATGGAACGTATACTGACTTTGCTCCTAGTGCTGGAAGTAATTATGAGAATGTGGATGAGATACCGTATGATGGGGACACTAGTTATAACCAGGGAAATGCTATAGGGGATAAAGATACTGTGCAGTATACAGTAGGAGCATTAGGTGGGCCAGTTAAGGCAGTACAGCTTGCTAGTGTAAGGAAGAAGTCTTCTATAGCTACAGCTAGAGTTAAAAATTTAATTAGGAGTAATAGTACTGATTATCTTAGCAGTAGCGAAGTCAATATGCAGACAGATTATGTAGAGGACGTAGAAGTATATGAAGATGATCCCGATGACTCTAATCCGTGGACACAAACTAAAATAGAAGCAGCAGAATTTGGGTTACAAATTACCTCACTATCTACTACCACCACTACTACCACGACATAATGACTAATGGCAAACGTCAGAAACACACAGAATCTTGTAGAAGTACTCTATGGCGATAGTCATGCTAATGTTAGGAGTACTCAGACATTAATAGAAGTACTCCACGGTGATGCTCATGCTAATGTAAGACAGACACAAACTTTATTAGAAGTACTTTTTGCAGTAACAACTACTAGTACAACGACTACTACAGTCACTACAACAACTGTTCCTGGGAGTATTTGTTATGGACATGATACAGCAGTAGAAGAAGATAATATAGAAGACTTTACAGGTAAGTGGGAAGGGCCAGGAACTATATCAGGGAGTGGAGACTCAGAGAAAGTACAGTTTTATGTAGGCCAGTATAAAAGATTAATTGCTCCTCATTACTACGGAACAGGTCAGGCAGTAGTAAAACTTAATAAGTATCAGACAGGCGATAATGTTTCTATTTACTACAAGACAGCCGGAAGTCCTGGAGCAATCGGAGCAGCAGAGTGGAGTGATTATTCAGGAGAGTTTACTAGTCAAGGGTTTGTAGATGTTTTACTAGGAAGGAACTATGACCCAAACATTACGACTAGTACTACGACTAGTACTACTACCGTAACTACAACTACAATTACTGCCCCTATCTATACAGTATGGGACAGAGTATCTGCAATCGGTGGAAGTTGGGGTGACTCCACCTACAGTAGTGAAATTAATTATAGGTTAAAGTTAGCCGCTGCCGATATGAGTAATGGAGGCACCGGAACAGAAGTAAGAATTTTAATTCAAGGACATGGTAGCAGCAGTACTGGTATTGATGGAGTATCTTTTGGGGAGCAAAATGGAACGACAGATGACTATGCTAGTACTCCAACAAGATTTACTTTTAGTTCAAGTAACACAACCACTATCACCGCAGGGAGTAGCAAATGGACAGATTGGGTAGCAATGGATATAGACGATACCAAAAGTTTTTTACTCCATGTGTATCAAGTTAATCGTACTAATTACTACCCATACATCTCTGGTACTTCTTTTAGAGAAAGACCTGGAACCGGAGATGATACGATGTTAGTAACAGTAACAGGTTATAGTGATCCGGGATATCATTATTTTATAGAAGAAGTACAAATAAGAGCTATTGTATAGAGTCATTATGGCGTTACTAATACTAGAGGGATTCGATCACAACGACCGTGTAAGGAGAGAAGTAGAATGAGCATTATATGGTGCGGTGGCGAAGATGTAGATTTTTTAACTCTACAAGATATTGTTTACAGTTACACTACTGCCTATCGTAGAGCTAATTACTCTAGAGTCGCTATGGAAGTTGCGGCTACTTGGGGGAGCTACTTGCTCTCTCCTTACATTACTCCGGTGTCTTCTGTGTGGATGCACTGTTTTCTGAGGGTTGGAAGTTGGGGCGCATCTACTAGTTATATAACTATGAGTATGCGTAAATTTGCGTCAAATACTCATATAGGAATAGGACCAGTTGATAATGGAGACTTGTCTATAATAAAATACGATGGTGTTTATACTACTTTAGCCTCAGCAGTAAGTCCAGGGATGGGAGATGGTACTCTTCATCTTATAGATGTTCAGATAATAAATTATGGACCTAGCGGAACGGTTAAAGTCTGGAATAATGGTACTCTATGTATGAGCTACACTGGAGCCATTGCAGGGAACGGAGAAACTACTCTAGACCAATTCTATATTTATGGTTCTGATTATGCTTCTCATCCTTGGGGTCATTACTCCGAGATGATAGTAGCAGATGAAGACACAAGAGCAATGAGTCTAAAGACTCTAGTTCCCGAAGCAGCCGGTGACGCTAACGAATGGACAGGAGCATACACCGATGTAGATGAAGTAGAAACCGATGATGCTGACTACATATATACTTTCGATGGTAGTAAAAGTCTTCAACTAAATCTTACTGGTAGTCCTGTCGGAATCCATAAGATCAAAGCAGTAAAAGTAATTGGTAGAATAGTAGCTTCAAACCCACGATTAGATGTTAAACTAGGAGTAAAGACAAACTCAGTAGTACACTTAGGGAATCAAAGAGGATTGAGTCCTTCATTTCAACCATATAATGAAATGTTCCAAAGTAATCCAGAGACAGCTAGTGATTGGACAGAGAGTGACATTGACTCCTTGCAGATAGCTTTTCAAACCGTGTCTACAACAACTAGTACTACAACAACCACGTAGGAGTAAAGTAAATGAGTTTAATATTTATGGATGGTTTCAGTACTTACGGAACCAACGAAGCATTGACTGTTAGGAGAGGTTGGATGTATATTGTCTCATACGGCTTTGTCTTAGATACAGGGGGGAGATTCTACGGTGGTCATATCTTAAATACTAATAGTGCAGGTTATTGGCGGTTAGCAATCCCTGGTACTCCTAAAAGTACTCTTTACTTTGGAATGGCAGTAATAAAAGACGAAGTAGCTACCACCTCAATACCTCCAGATAGTGAACCCACAATAGGAGTAATGGAGTCTGCTGTTGAGGGTTATCATGTAAAGATATTTGCTAATTCTGTTAGAGGATTTACAGTAAAGGACCATTACGATACTACTATAGGAACATCGTCAGCGGGTGTTTGGCCCGATAATGCTTGGTTTTATTTGGAGTTAAAATTAGTAGTTAGTGCCACGGTGGGAGAAGTAGTCATTAGAGTAAATGGAGTGGAGGTACTAAATCTAACCAATCAGGATACCAAATACAGTACTGACTACATAGGTATACTCCAGCTTAGGTGCATGAGCCATGATGGAGATACTAAGTGGGATGATTTTTATATAGACGATGCTCAGTTTCACGGAGATGTTGCTGTTGCTACTTATACTCCCGATGGAGATGGGAACTATACTGACTTCAATCCGTCTGCCGGAAGTAATTACGAGAATGTAGATGATGCAAGTCCAGATGATGACTCTACTTATAATGAGGGGTCTACCAAAGGAGACAAAGATTCTTATGGAATCACTACTTCTCTTCCCACCGTATGCGTTATAAAAGGAGTACAAGTATCAAATTGTTTGAGAAAAACGGGTACTCTAGCAGTCAAAACAAAGGAGATAGCAAGAGTAAACAGTACAGACTATTTAGGAGATGAGCTTAGTTTGTCTACGGATTATCTTTACTCTAAAAAAATATGGGAGAATAACCCTGATACTTCTAATCCTTGGATACCTAGCGAAATAGATGCAGCAGAGTTTGGAGTAGAAGTAACTGCTATGTCTACTACTACAACAACTTAAATGAGCAGTTATGCCAACAGCCCGAATAACACAAAATGTTGTAGAAGTACTAGTTGGCCTATACTCCAAGCCTAGAGTAACTCAGACATTAGTAGAAGTACTAGCTGGTTTATACTCCAAGCCTAGAGTAACTCAGACATTAGTAGAAGTACTGACTACTCCACCAACAACGACCACGACAACTGCTCCCGTAAGAGTATCAAAAGCATTAGGGTATGCCACTGTAGCTATTTCAGGAGCAAGAGTATCGAAGGCACTTGGTTATGCTGCTGTAGCTGTCGGCACAACGACTACGACTACAACTACAACAACATCAACAACTGCTCCACCGTTTTATGTAGAAGATGTAGTCATCACAATCCCGACCACGACTACTACAACGATACCGTTTTTTGGTACTACTACTACAACCACAACTACTACCACCACGACCACCACCACCATAACGGTTACGACTAGTACTACAGTACCGGCTGATGGGTTAGAGTGGGGAGAAGAGACACCGTATGATAATGTCGATAAATACCAATGGAGTGAATGGTTGGATGAAGATGGGGGAAATCCAATTACTACTCCAATGTGGGGAGCTACTGGTTATGGTTGGGGACAATTACTTCTCTATCCAGGGTTAGCAAACTACAGTAGTGTTAAGTCACTACCGGAGGGGACGAAGACATTAACTGTAGAGAAGAACAGATACGGAAGTAGTTATGCAGGGTACGTAAATGTTTGGGTGAGAGGGGCCACTAGTACATTTGATTGGGATGATGTCAGTCCTTCATGGAGTCTTTACTCTAGTCCTGTAGAACAGGATTGGACGTATGCTCAACTGAAAGTTCAAATGTCTTTAACAGGAACTACTACGAGTACTACAACATAATGGGACTAGACAGTAAAACTCTAATAGAGATATTCAAGTTTACTCCGGCTATAATATCACTACTCATAGTGATCTATCTATTGTATAAGATTATTATAAAGAAAGATGAAACAATTAACAAACTAGTAAACGGAACCCAGGCTGATATAGAAAGACAATCAAAGATGCTTGCGCTATTAGAGATACTAGTTAACCGAGCGAATGAGAGTAAATAAAATGAGTATGACAAACTGGGTATTAAAACTGGGGGTCTTCTCAAGATTACTTCGTTTGGACCGAGTAGTAGAAGCAGTAATGACTAGTCAGATTAGATTAAGAAGTAATCTTGATGCTCGACTAGAGAGTGTTACGAGAGCTACGATGAATGGGGAAACAGAGTGGTTCTTATCCCTGATAAAGGAAGACCCTGATTGTGTTTTAAAAATAATCAAGGAGTGTGACGATAAAGATGACTCGTGATTTTATAGACATACCTACACTAGTCTACATGGCTTGTGCAGCAGTAGGAATTTATGGATTTAGTTTATTTACCTGGTGGTGGAAAAAGATTGGTAGTGCTACAGAAGTATATGCTTATGTTACTTTTCTCTTCTTTGCTATTTTCATTAGTGCGAGTATCGGTATATACTCTAGGTATCTCCACGTAATAAGTGAGCCTAGATATCATGCTTATGTTAATTCTTTTTGGTGGGGTACTGGACCTGTAATGATTTTGATAGTACTACTTGCAATCTGTGGAAGAATGACTAGGCGTGTTTGGATACTACGTAAAGGAACAGAGAAGGAGATTAATGAAGAGTTAAGATTAATGACTTGTCCTCACTGTGGGGAACCTTGTCCACGATGGGAAGTAGAAGAAGTAAAACGAGCTAAATTAAGAGAGGGGAATAAAAAAATGACTAGAGTCAAACTATACGCTGAACCTGAGTGTTGGTTATTCAGGGAGAAGAACCCAAAAGAGTATAAGTCATTTGGCTGTGGCCCAGGCGGAGCAGGGGATAAGCTAGTACCTGATACCATGTACGGTCTAGATATTTCTGAGGCTTGCAGAGTACATGATTGGTACTACCGATTTTACCCAGGGAATACCGAAGAGGATAGAAAAATGGCTGATAGAGTAATGAAGAATAACTTACTCCGTATAGTCAAAGCAAATACTAGTAATGGATTCCTTCTTTGGTTGCGAAGACGTAGATGCCATACCTACTATATAATGGTTAGGAACTTTGGTGCGACTAGTTATTTCGAAGAGAGGAACGAAGATGACTGCATGGCCGAAGTATAAATCCCTACTACTAGATTAATAAGGAGTAACTAATGGATGACAAAACTATCGGTATACCTTGTATCACTTTAATAGCTATGGCTTTAATATTAACTTCTGCTATCGGTAAGCCCATTGACTCCGAGACTTCCAGGGTATTGATTCCTATAATCACTGGTGTACTTGGAGTAATTACAGGTGCGACTAGTAAAGCAGCTATAGCTACCATGATAGAGAAGCGCAAAGAACGATTAGCTAAGAATGGAAATAAAAAATCTTAGAAGTACTAGCTGAGTGGAAGGAGAACGCATGTATAGCGTAAGGATACAAGCCGTATGCTTAATAGATGCTCACCATGTAGAAGCAGAGACAGAAGAAGAGTTAAGAAAGAAAATAGCTAGTTATAGTTTCAAAGAGATGTGGGCTGAGATACCGAGCCTAGAGTCAATCAAGTTTGAGGACTTTCCTGATGTAATAGATTTTGAGGAGGAGAAGTAAATGGCCTTAACTACTATAGCTATAGAAGGAACAGGAGTAATTGCTGACTGTGACAATATTACTGATGCTCAAGGAGGTACTTGGTTTGAGCTTGGTGGTGGTACTATCTCACAGTCAACAGATGTTTTCTTTATTAGGAGTGCTTCTATGGGAGGGAAGTATGCAGGGAAGTCTGGTATCCATGCCATAGATAAAGGTTCTGGTTTATATGACTTTACTTCTGGTGGCACTCAAGAAGGAGAGTTAATTTATATCTGGATTAGTATGACTGCTTTGGGTACACTAGATACTCTGGCTAATTTTGGTTTATGTATCAGAGTATCTAGTGGTGGGAGTACTACTGCTTCTTCAAATTATCTTGACTTCTTGATTGCAGGGAGTAATGATAAGAACGGATGGTCAGGTGGCTGGAAGTGTTTTGTTATTGATCCGACTAGTACTCCTTCCAGATACGATGGTGTAATAGCTGATATATTAGCAGCCGTTAGAACTATCGGAGTATGGATTGACTGCTTAGGTTCAGCCAGGGCAGATAGTATATTCGTTAATGAGATTGCTATAGGTAAAGGGATACGAGTAACAGGTGGGACTAGTACTACAGGATGGAAAGATGTAGTAGATTATTGCACGGATTACGCTACTAGAGGTTGGGGTATGTGGCAAGAGCGTGAAGGTATTTATTATTCCTATGGAAAGACTTACATAGGAGATAGTGGACAAACTGCTACTCTTTCCTTTAAAGACGCAGCTAGAATCATTCAGTTTGGTATATCGGAGTACTACGAGTCAGCAGCTTGGAAGACTTCTATACCTCTATCATTTTCAGGTATAGTCATAGAAGATGTCAGTGGATTTATTACTACCTTTGAGGACGGAGTAATTGTAGGAAGCGACAACGGTAGGTCGGGAAGTACTTTCTTAGGTAATTCTCAGATGGACGTATCCGCAGACTTGTATGGTGGAGCGAACGCTGCTAGTGATGTTAAGCTATATGGTACTCAGTTTGTGGGAATGACTGGAGTAATAGTCATGGGTAATGATTCCCAACACCTTTTTTATGGTGGAGTCATATCAGGGTGTGGGCAGTTCGACCCAGTAGGTGGGCCACTACTTCGGAACCTTGTTTTTTCTGAAACTAGTGATTTAGATGCAGCATTACTATGGAATGAAAGTATAAACATTACAGATTGTAATTTTATTGCAAATACACTAGGAGCTGGTATAGAACATCCGAGCGCAGCCGGTACTCCTTATACGTATACGAGACTTTACTTCTCAGATAATACTAATGATGTACTTAACTCATCTACTGCTTTGACTGTAAACAAAAGTGGAGTACCTGCATCTGACCCAAGTACTTATGAGGGAAGTACTGTTACCTTTACAGGTTCAGTAGATATTAATGTCTATGTGAAGGATGAAGATAGCAATGCCTTAGCTGGAATATCTGTAAGAGTAGAGAACAATAGTACTGGCGCACAGTTAATGAACGAGAAGACCGCAGTAACTACGGGATTAGCCACAGAGTCATATAGTGGTAGTACTCCACTAGCAGTAAAAGTAAAAGTAAGGAAGTCATCGGATGGGAGAAGATTCTTTCCGGTGGTTAGTAATCAAACTATTTCATCTAGTGGTTTGACTGTTACAATAACCTTAATAGAAGATACCATAGCATGGTTCTTCACTACTACAACAACATAGGAGGAAAATTAAATGGGTATAGATAGTGACTTTACTATTGACTTCGTAACAAAAAGAATAAGGAGAGCAGACGCTCCTGGAAGTACAGACGTTTACTTAGTAAACGATATGTATTCCTACTTGCAGAATGTCTTCGATGACTTAGATCAAATGGATGATGATGTTCCGATGTCTGCTCAAACTCCTACGGAGTATACACTTACGAATGGATGGATTATTCTAGAAGAGTGTATCCCGTTCTTAAAGCAAGGAGCAATTCAAACAGTCGGATGGAAGGCTAGTACTTTTAACTATGGTATCCGATTACTAGAGTTTGAAACTTCTGGTTATGTTTCAGCAGTAGTTGGAGATATAGGGAGAGCCGTAGGGTTTGCCGGTGGTACTCCTGCCGATACGGGAACACTACTTGACTATGATAATACTCTCCGGAAGTGGTGGGTCCGTGTAGATGATACCGGAGACACCTTTGCTAATACTGCTACTGCCATTGACTTAGATGATGCAGTAGGAACAGGCGCAGGGACTTTGAACAAGGCTAGTATTACGGGAGAAGCACTTTGGGCCAATGCCTACACCCTGGGAACCATTGCAGACTCTCCGTATGCACAGGTCTACATTTTCCAGGCTGATGAAGCACTTTCTGAATGGTGGCCGGAAGACCGTGCGACTAGTGGTCACATTGACTCCCTAGTCAAAGTGAAAGAAGCAGGGAGTTTAATTGATAATGGATTCGTAACAGTTTTTTGTAGGCATTATCAAGACCTCTTCGATCACTTCCCGATTGACTTATCTAGTGGTGGTAGGAATGCCGTGCCTCTTGCTACTGCTATAGATATTAATAATACTACTGCCGAACTTTACTTAGATTTAGATGAGACCGATCTGTCTGGTTTGACTGTAGGATTGTTTGTTCGTGGAGAAACTAGTAATGCCTTTGGTGAAATTATTTCAGTAGACGATACTAATGACTACGTTTACTTAGGTAATGTCAGAGGTACTTTCCAGACAGCGGAAGTAATTGCAGAGACTACCGATGGAACCGCTGCCGGAGATACTGCTAGTGACTACACAAATAATGCTGGTACTGCTTTCACTAATGTAGTGGCGGCATACGGAAGTGGTATAGACATTTATGCAGTAACAGGCGAGATTGATATAGATACTACTACAGGTGCGGAACCGGCCCTCTACTCTACAATGACAGGTGCTTCGGGAGCAGCAGAAGTACTTTCCAAAAATGTTACTGGAACCTGGGGGACTGGTGGAACTGCTACCCTAGTCATTGGTAATGCTACCGGAGGCTTTACTGATGGTGAGACAGTTACCTTCTCCGGTGCCGGTGGAGGAGACATTAATGATGTTAACGGAATCGACACTACTGTAGTCACAGTCAATAGGAATTACTCGCAGCAGTCAGTCTATACCTACAACATGATATGTGACCTGGGTGGCGATACTGTAGCAGATTTTTATGAGTACTTGAAATATATAACTAGAGAAGATTCTGCTTTCAGTGTTTACTCCTATACTTCTGGCATTCGTTTAATTACTTTTGCTGCCGGTGGTTATGTATCATGTGTTGAGGGAGATGTTGGTCTGCAAGTACTAGGTGGAACTACTTCAGACACAGGAACTTTACTCTCCTACAATAACGGTACGAGAGTCTGGACTGTGAAGATGGATAGTAATACTGGAACTCCCGCTAGTGATGACTTATTCGATCAAACCGAGACAGTACAAGTGACTACAGCCGGAGGTACTGGAACAGGTACTACAATCGGTGCAGCAGTACCGGCTCCCCAAACTGGAGAAGAGTATATTCGAGCAATGCCTCACTACTCTCCGGTGAAGCAATCTCCACTTGGTTCTTTTGCCGGTGGTACTTACTTCGGTCCTAGAGGAGTCTGGATTGAAGACATGAATGCTCTGGATGCGAATAGCTACCAACTAGTAGACGCAACCAATGTGGGTAGAACTCCTCCGGTCAGTGTGCCTGTAAAGGTAACGGGTCTGGAGACCGGAGACCGTGCAGCAGTATTCTTTACTACAGGGGATAACTTCATCATTGACAAAAGCCAGTATGACAATATAGCACAGTCAGGTAGTGTAGCATACGTGAATGTAGATGTATCAGGTGGGGACATTCCGAACGATACTCCGGCTGATGGTACAGTCATTGTAGTTAGGAGAGATGCACTTGGAGACATCTTAGGAGAAGATCGGTATGACTATACTTCCTGGGATAATGATAACTCTCCGACCTACGGAACCTTTACTATCTCTGGAGTGACTAGTAATGCTTACGATACCGATGATACTAGTTATGTGCCTTATGCTTTCGGGCAGAGCGTAGCCGGTGGAGATGT
>Ga0307378_10007289_pt1 | contig 14932 bp, 9 predicted proteins | sample UN1MG_FD_202238 | JGI IMG/M metagenome (GOLD analysis project Ga0307378, IMG submission 202238) | Soil microbial communities from Risofladan, Vaasa, Finland - UN-1 | ecosystem: Environmental > Terrestrial > Soil > Coastal area > Acid sulfate soil | place: Finland: Risofladan, Vaasa | collected...
TGGCCTTCCTGTGCCATGCCTTGTCAACATCACACAGGGCTATAACATTATTGCTCCTCGTCAGATACTCTGCATTGCCCGAGCCTTGCTGCCCGACCCCTATACACGCGATATTGAGCTTACTGTTCGGCGATGGCCCAGCCTTGAGAATATTAAACGGCGCCGCAACCATTGCAGTCCCGGCCAGTGCGCCTTTCAAAAAATCCCGGCGTTTTATTGACTTCATGATACATACCTCCATTATTAACAGTTTTTACTGAAACAATTCTACATCAATAATAAAAATATTTCAATCGTTATATACTCAAACTTAGAATCCTATTCGGGAACATTAAATTCAACACTCAAAACTAAATTATAGAGTCTCCGATAGAAATGCTATAGATCATTTGTTATTGCAAGGAATCACGATATAATCGAGATGACTCGGCAATCTTATTCTTTTTAAAAAATTGTCATTGCGAGCGCAGCGCGGCAATCTTCGTTATTAATACTATAAAAGGATTATGAAACAATACTGGGTTTACATGATGACTAATCGTAATAAAACTGTCATCTATACAGGTGTTACTAACAACCTAAGGAGAAGAGTCAGGCAGCACAAAGATAAAAAAGATTGTTCTTTCACAAAAAGATATAATATCACTACGTTAGTCTATTATGAATCATTTGGTAGCATTAATGATGCAATAGCCGCAGAGAAAAAAATTAAGTCAGGCTCTAGAGCCAAAAAGATTGCATTAATAGAAGACACCAATCCGGATTGGAAAGACTTGTCTATTTAAAATAATTGTCATTGCGAAGGAGCCGTAGGCAATTACGCCAATCTCCATTCTTTAAGAAAAAAATGTCATTGCGAGCGCAGCGCGGCAATCTTCATTTTCTAATCCTTTAAAATCCTTTTTCCCTCTAATTAACCAATCCTCTAATCTCAAACCTAACTCAAAACTCAACACTAAATTTCGTCCCCCCTATGGAGGGGATTAAGGGGCTCAAGGGGCCCCCTCCACTTCTATAACCACAATCAAATATCTTCTCTCCCCCAAAATCCTGCCCTGCCTGTCCTGAGCTTGCCGAAGGAACTCAGTCGAATGGGTAGAAGGATTCCTTTTGTCATTCTGAGCGCAGTCGAATGGGTCTATTTAAAATGATTATCATTGCGAGCTTGTGCCCAAGGTATATAATCGAAGTAACCCGTTCCGACAAGCTCGACAACAAGCTGAGCAACAAGCCAGACGCAGACCTAAGCGAAGTTGTAGAGGCATGGCCGGAAGGAATTACCCGAAGCAATGCGTTCAGCGATTGTAGCGATTGTCAGGGCCTCTCAAGAGCAATAGAGCGGTTATGTTAGTTCGTTCAAGAGATTCAAATGATTCTTACGAGTAGGTTCGGTGTCGATTATGTCTCTTCTTCAAGACTTGCCTTGAGGGTTACTCTGGGAGATTGTATGGGCTGGATGAATTTGCTAATCGTCACGATTCCGAGCGTTGCTGCCTTCACAGTGTGGACAACCATAGTACCCGCTACCATCCAGGTCGCCCGTGGTAAATGTGTTGCACCAACTACACCAACCCGGTTCGTAATGTGGCTCCAAACACGCCAGACAGACCCACTCGTTCGATAACTCAACAACCGATGGATTGATGTGGTCGCAATAATGGCAATAGGCGAGGAGGTCCTCAAGTGGTTTGTTGAGCGGTTGTTGGAACTCTATAGGTGTGAATTTTTCAATTATGTCGTCTATAGTAATACTCTTTCCGCAATCTGCACACTCGATGTCTCCGTCACCTGCATAAACTTGGTCAATACGACAATTTGGGCATGGCATGTATAGATATCGGTAGTAGGTGTCACACACCATGCACAGGCACTCTTTTATTGGGGGCGTATCCTCGGTTTGATAGGAAGCTGAAAAGCCACAGGCCGAGCATGTTACTATTCTGACGTCTTTCGCCCTCAGGGCCTTCAGCTTAGGAGCAAGGGATTTGAACTTTTCATTCAGAAATTTCCTGCGTTTGTGAATGAGTTTGTCAAGTTCGCTGATTTGATTACTAAAATTGACAAAATGTTGCTTCCACTGTGACGTCAAGAGCTTGTGAAGGTGTAGCCATGCACGGCACTGTTCAGAAACTATCAGATTTATCGCCTGCTGGTTGGCGGTATTGACATATTCCCCATGAAACAAGTGGACCAATTTGTTTCGGTGTTCGCGGAGAACCGCGAAAGTCTCTTTTGCACTTTTGGAGAACTTTTCGCCTGCAATGTTTTCCAATCGAGTAATGGCATGATCCAATGTGACAGACTTAGACTTCCCTTCTTGGAATTCTGATAATTTCGCCGTTTCAGGCTTCGTAACAACCAAAGACCAATGCTCCGCCATGAGCCTTGCTTTGAAGAAAATCTCCACAGCAGAACAGAAGTTTATGAGTGAGTACTTTGGACGACTTTCAAGTTCTCTCAGCGAGACTTTCATAAAATCAATCGCATTTTTTACAAGACTATCAAACATGATCTGCTATGTCCATGTACCATTACAAGCGACGGTCAGGGTGCGATTGCCCTGACAACTCATGTAGAGCTATCTGATATTAACGGTCTCATCAAGGGTGAAGTGTCTCGCTGCTACTGGGATATTATCGACCGTATTCATAGGTCTAGTAAGTAAAAAAACGGGGAATGGCCGAGGGTAACAACTATTTAACGTCTGTACCAAGCATAGGGGCAATTCCGGGGACACCATACTTAATTCCAGCCGATGCCTGTGTTCCAAAACTCACGACAACAGGTATTTTATCTAAATCAATAATTATTCTGCCATTTCCTAAAGAATCCCGATTTTTCTACAAATCTCTCTCTAAAAACCAACAAAACCAACCACCAACTGAAGCAAAGCGCAAGTCCTGAACTTGTCGAACGGATCAACCAATTTTCACCCAAAATCCCCCTAAATGTGCTGCCTGCGGTTCGGCACTTTTTTATTTACTACGTCCTGCCATCTAAACCACTAATAGCATTTCTACCTAAGGTTCACACCGGTTTTAATCACTCCGGAGTTTACCCTCGATTTTAGCTCACTTGCTTTTCTGTCGGGGGCTTCGCGTCTGCGTGACGGTTTGATGTTCATGCTGGCCTTCGATAGAAATGCTAATAATGTAGGAAATTAATTTGACGTCACCTTTATCTTATGTGCCTATAAGGCACCTCATGCTGGCCTCCGGCAGCACAAATAACTGAGAAAAAGCATCGAAAATTAAGCATTTTTCGACAAAAAACGCTTAAAAAGCAAAAAAAACCACCAAAAAACGTCAATATCAACCACATTTTATCCTGTTTTTACCTTTTACCAAATACCAACGACTAAATACTATTCACCATTTACTAAATACCATTCACTAACGACCAGCGACTACTGAAAACACCCTGAAGGCTGTTTTCAGTCAAAAACGCTCACACTCAAAAACAAAAATATAAATTTTCAAAATTTTTTATCTCCTTCCATAACAACGACTTACGAGCTACGACCCACAAATAATAGCCAAATTTTCGACTCAAAACTGCACATTCCTCTAATTATAGAGGCAGGCTTTTTTTCGCCTGCCCCCACGTTTAGAATGCCTTGCATTCTGTGGGGGCCTGCCCCGAGCTAAACGGAAAATCCTTAGGGGAATTACCAATCATGAGCATCGAGAATCAAACTTTATCCGCCGCGGCGGATTTAGCTCACTTTAGTCACTTTAGGCACTATAGGCACTTTAGCTCACTCTTCACTAACTTGCGCTCTACACTTGTAGAGAATGTTCGACAAATCACCACTTTTTATGCAAAACAAAGCCAAAGTCAAGTACGCCAAAATCAACATAAACACTTATATAACAAGCAAATACGAAAAAATGGACATTTGGTTATTCAGACAAACAAAGCCAAAACAAACCCAATTTAAGCCAAAACAAAGCCAATTCAAACCCAATTCCTTCAAAGGGCAAAATTGATGCAAAGTGTGTATTTACAACCGATTATGAAGAAAATGCGGCTAAGGGCTATGAAAAAACAAACCCAAAACAAACCCAATTTCAACAGCTCTACTGAAATCACCCGTTGGATCAAATCCGTGTGTTGTAGCTCTGGAACAGCTTGTACCATCCGGAGTCTTCGATTTGCTTCATGCGCCTTTTACCTGTGGTGGGCCACCAAATATAATCGTGATAGAGAAACGAGGCAAAAATGAATGCATAAACTAAAGGAGTGCGAAACATTAATGTCTGCAAAGATTTCAACGGCCCAAACCAGAAGAGCTTTCCGGCACGGCTGGCGAGGTTTTCGCATTGCCGGAATTTGAAATTAACGCCGGAAATGTCCTCGCCGACTACTTCTATCTCTTCAGGCCGGCCGGCACCAAGGCCACGTTCATGGGCAATACGAATACAGCCGATACTCATTGGATCGAATCCCATCATTTTAGCCGAGACAGCATCAACAGCCACGCTATCCGCAGAGGCGAGCATGTAGTTCTTAACCGCAGGCATCATAGTCCGCGGGCCAGCGCCGTCACCGGCCACTGTGCCATCGGTCAGGGCAAAAATACCAGAGTGAATTTCCTTCTGAATAGTCAGCAAATCAACAAGTGTTTCATGTATGACGCTATGGGTGTAATGGCGTTTGTTATTAAGCAGTCCGCCGAATGCGTTTTTCATTGCACCGGTCATAGTGGTATAAATGTGGCATTTCATCGTGGGCAGATGAATAATATTCTTATCAAAGAAGTACTCAGGCAGGTAAATTCCCTTTGGATACACCTTGTGCATAACCAGCATCTCGGCCTTTGGCTCGTATCTGACCCATCGCATGTGGTCCGGATTGAAATTAGATTTCACGGGAATGCCGTTTTCGGTCAAAACAGGAGTGTAACGATTAAGGCGTCGGCCTTTGGCAGGATTGGTCACCACAGTACGGTTCTCAACACAGACCACATCTCGGTATCCGCGTTTGCTCAGAGCTTTTATGATACCCTCTAACTGCCATGGTGTTGTATTGGCGCTCAGGAACGGCATATGCCAGGATATATTGTCTTTGAGGATGGTCGTTTTATCCAAAGGCAGAGCATCTTTGAGACCTGCCATCTCGACGAGCCGATCGATGTCTTCGATGACGGTTTCAGGGCGAGTTTTAATAACCGCGACTTTTGCACACATTACATAATCCAATCCAGGATTTCCCAATATATCGCTTAGCGGTACTGCCAAGCATTCAAATTCCATTAAGTTACAAATGGTCTTTTCTCATTGCCTGTTGCAAATCGATATTGTTCTTTTGCCTTTTTTCTCAGATCAGATGCTCGCCTTTCTTCAGAAGCAATTCGAAGTACTCGATTGTTTTAGTCAATCCCTCTTTCAAAGGTACTATTGGCTCCCAACCCAACTTCTCTTTTGCCAATGAAATATCTGGACAGCGTTTTTTCGGATCGTCCAATGGTAGCTCTTTATACTCCAGTGATGAACTCGAATCTGTAAGTTCGATAATTGTTTTCGCCAGTTCCAAGATACTGGTTTCCACAGGGTTGCCGAGATTGACCGGGCCTGTAAAATCATCCGGCGAGTTCATTAGCCGTATCAGCGCATCAATCAAGTCGTCCACATAGCAGAACGACCGCGTCTGTGCTCCGCCCCCGTATATCGTTATGGGTTTGTTCTGAACAGCCTGAATTATCAGATTCGACACTACCCGCCCGTCGTTCGGATGCATGCGCGGGCCGTACGTGTTGAAAATGCGAGCCACCTTTATTCCAAGTTTGTGCTGCCGATAGTAATCGAAGAACAGTGTCTCAGCGCAGCGCTTCCCTTCATCGTAACATGAGCGTATGCCCACCGAATTAACATGCCCCCAGTAGCTTTCTGACTGCGGATGTTCCTGCGGATCTCCATATACTTCACTTGTAGATGCCTGGAGTACTTTGGCCTTTAGCCTTTTGGCCAGCCCCAGCATGTTGATCGCACCGTGCACACTGGTCTTCGTTGTCTGCACAGGGTCGAACTGATAGTGAATCGGAGACGCCGGGCAGGCCAGGTTGTATATCTCGTCAACCTCTACATAGAGCGGAAATGTCACGTCATGGCGCATAGCCTCAAAGTAAGGATTCTCGATCAGATGAGCGATATTCTCTTTCCTGCCCGTAAAATAGTTGTCAACGCTGAGTACGTCGTTGCCCATATCGAGCAGCTTCTCACAGAGATGCGAGCCAAGAAAGCCGCTCCCGCCTGTAACTAAGATTCTCTTCATTGCCTGGTTCCTCGTTGTTTACATGTACTTCTAACAAAATGTACCCACAACTTATAGACATAATGCAGGTCTCTGTCCATTCTTTCCAGAGCCTCTTTTAATTCCATCTTCTCGCTGCATTGAGGGAGTAAGAACCTTCGCCTGCATAATCATATTAATTTCCCGCAATGGATCACCTCTTAAAATGAGGATCCTACTTTAGGCTTTCAATGATCACTTGCAGGATTTCGTCCAAACTCGTTTTGGACTCCCAGCCGACCGTTTCCTTGATTCGCTCCAGACCCGGCACCCGCCGCATCATATCATCTATCGGCCTTCCATAAACGAGTTCATATGGCACAAACTGTTTCTGGCTTTTGCTGCCGGTCATTTCGATAATCTTATTCGCTAGCTCTTCAATGGATATTTCTTCGCTCGAACCTATATTGTACACCTTACCTGATGCGTGCTCGCAATTCATCAGTTTTATAACCGCCTCGACGAGGTCGCCCACATAACAGAAACATCGTGTCTGCTTTCCTGTTCCGCATATCTGAATAGGTTCATCTTTGAGGGCCCTTTGAACGAATCGAGGTACCACCATCCCGTATTGGCCTGTCTGCCTTGGCCCAATCGTATTAAAGAACCTGCCGATGACGACACTCAACCCGTATTGCTGATAGAAAGCCAGACCCAGAAATTCGTCTATCGCCTTACTGCATGCATACGCCCACCGGGAAAAACTTGTGCTGCCAAGCACGATGTCATCCTCTTCACGGAATGGCACTGCTTCGCTTTTACCATAGACTTCGCTGCTCGAAGCAAGGAAGGTTTTTTTGCTGAATTTATTGGCCATATCCAGCACTATCTCAGTACCGCTAATATTCGTTTCTATCGTCAGCACCGGGTCCTCAACTATAAGCTTAACACCAACAGCCGCTGCAAGATGAAAAATCATGTCGCTGTGCTCGACCAGAGGCTCCATCAGCTTTGCATTGCGGATATCGCCCATGACAAACTCAAATCCGGAATGTTCCCTGTAATTCTCGATGTTCTTTAGACTGCCTGTACTGAGATTATCGATAGCAGCAACCTCATGGCCGTCTTTGAGCAATCTTTCAGTCAAATGAGACCCGATAAAACCTGCTCCACCTGTCACTAATACTCTCATATACAAATCCTTTGGAATAAGTTTGTTATACGCAAAGGATAATCATCCTCATTCAATTGTCAACATCAAAGATATGCCTGTGGCCATAACTCTATTACGAAATGTAAGGCTCCAGATCAAATCCGACAGGATAGAGGAAGAATTGGAAAAAATAGCGATTGCGGAAGAATATGTGAAAATCAAAGACAGGCTGAAGGCTTTAGATATGTTGGCAAAGCACGCAGGCTTATACGATAAGCAAATTCGTAAATTTCCGGAGATCCTAAAAGAAAAAGAGCAACCGCAGAAACACCAGGAAACTTTTACTGAAAAGGACGAATCGTTTAAAGCGATTGCACGTCTTCTTGACTCCAAGTCGCGGGAAAAGGTTATTCAAGCCTTGAAAAAAAGACTGGAACAGAAGGAGGCGAAGCCCAAAGGAGCGACCGAAACGGGTTTAGGAAGAGGGAGTAATGGTGAGAATGAGGAGAGTGACTTTGAAAACAGCTATGTCACTACAAGGAGCAAAAAGACCAGAAAGAGCATGGGCTCACGGCACGTCCCAGTTCCGGTCATGGTAGAGCTTAAGAGATATGTTTCCAGATTAGATGCTGAACAAGAAAAGATATTTAATGATAATTTCAGCCGGTACAGATGGGACAAGATACGTCAGAAACTTGGATTGGATGATTTCAAATTTCATGATTTACGCAAGACCTTTGGTTCTATACTTGTCCAGAACGGTGTATCCACAGCTGTCACGCAGAAGTTGTTGGAGCACTCTTCCCCTGATCTAACAAATAAGGTATATACGAATGTCGACCCTGTTCTATGGCATGTGGTAGATCAGATACCAGTTGGTGATGTGCTGTAATCCAATGTAAACAACAAGACAACTTCACAACGGTCCTTGCGGTAGATAATATTGAGGTCATCTATCACTATCAAGATTGATCGTTTTTATACCCGGCGCAGCTATGCCCCGACGCTGCAACAGCGAGCCTTCCAGCCTGTAAAGAGTAACTAAAGCCTTTAGATAATTAGCGAAGGCCTGAATTTCAGCAATCTGGCTACCAAGAAGGTCCCTCTGGGCCTGCGCAACGAGCAATGAAGTGGATTTGCCCACCCTGAATTTTTCAGTCTCTGTGCGGAGCTTTTCCTCCTGAAAATTTCGAGTAGCGGCCGTTGCGGTAATTTGTTCGCTGGAGCGAGTCGCTTCAATGTAAGCCGAGCGAACATCGACCTGCACAAGCTGGTAAAGATTCTTAAGAGCTTCGAGTAACTGCCGCCTTCCGATAACAGCTCTGCTGTACCGGGCTCGAGCGCCTTGATTTATCGGAGGATATTCGAATATCAAACCACCGGTAACATCATAACTATCACCGAATATGTTATCCGTGGATCTGTTGAATGTATCAGCATAGCCTGTCTTGCCAAAAGTAATAAAGAAATCCATTTTAGGAAGCAGCCCGTTTTTTGTTCTTATCACTTCCAGATCTCCCTGTTGTATCTGTAGTCGGGCCTGATTAAGGTCCGGGCGCATTTTCATCGCAACCTGAACGTGCTGTTCGACCTTATCAAGTTTAATACTGGGTAAGGAAGTCTCGTACTCAAGAATGATATCTTTTTCCCAATCAATATTTTTTGACGGATTGATGAGCCGAAGCAGATTCAAATGTTCTTTGGCGAGGTCACTTCTTGCATTTATGAGGTTTTCACGCCTGAGTGCAACTTCGGCCTGTGCAGCAGCCAGTTCGGTCTCTGCAAGCTGTCCAATTACGATTCGTTCCTGAACTTCTGACATTTGCTTTTCAGCAAGATTGAGTGAATTGGTATATATTTCAATTTGTCTTTGAGCGAGGGCGTAATCCCAAAACTTAGATTCGACCTCTTCTAAAAGAATCTCCATAAAACCACGCAACTCATACTCTGAAATAAGCGTCTCGATTCTGGCCTGATGTACACGTGCTAAATTGGCACAGATATCCATTCCCTGCAGAAGCGCCTGAGTGACGGTAACTCCGAGACGATTAGAAGTAAACGTATCACTGTACAAAGAAGAATCGGTATAAGTTGTACCGCCCTGAAGCCCAACATTTGTGCCGGTGGGGAAAAGCTTACTCAGTGAAATCTGGCCCGTAACGCTATCCACAGTTTGACTTTCCGTACTGGAGCCGGCCCGTGACAATCTATCTGCTACAGTTCTTCTATTGGACACTTCGGCATCGAGGAGCGGATCAAATATCTCAAGCTCCTCCTTTTCGAACGTACGGCTTATTTCAGGATTCATTCTTTGGAGAATAAGTGACTGGTTGTTTTCCATGGCCAGAAGAATCGTCTTTTGGATGCCTATTTTTAGAGGTCCACCGGTCTCGGCAACATTATTGATATCAAGAGGTTTATCTTCGGAAATATTTTGTTGATTCTTTTGTACATCGCCTTTAGTTTTCGAGCCGGCATAATCAGAGTTAGGTTCGGGATAGACCGACATACATGAATACAGCAAGACAGTCTGGATAGCCAGTATTATGGTACAAAATATTATGGTAAGATTTTTAACAGACATTTTTTCAATCGCCGTTAATATTAAATATTTCACATATCGCTTTCACTGCCGGCTGCTGAGCCGAGGCTGCGAAATTCAAAAATCGAATAGACTACAGGGACGAACACGAGTGTAATCAATGTGGAGCTTAGCAAACCTCCAATAACAGCTCTCGCCATTGGAGCCTGAGCTTCCCCCCCTTCACCAAAACCAAGGGCCAAAGGTACCAGACCAATAATAGTTGTCGTAGCAGTCATAAGAATCGGCCGCAGGCGTCTTCTGCCCGCTTCTTCTATAGCCTCCCGAATCGGCATAGAAGCTTTGCGACGCAACAGGTTGGTATGGTCAACAAGAAGAATAGCATTATTGACTACAATTCCTCCGAGCATAATACATCCGATGAAAGACTGAACGTTAAAAGTTGTGCCCGTGAGGAAAAGCATCAGAATAACTCCAATCGCGGCCAGCGGCACCGAAAACATCACAACAAAGGGGTCGCGTAAAGATTCATACTGACATGCCATCACCATATAAACCAGAACCAGTGCCAGAACACAACTGAGCAAAAGTTCACGAAATGATTTCTGCTGCTCTTCATAATCACCACCGAAAGCGATAGTAAAATCCGCCGGTACAGGGATGCCTCGCAGTTGTTTTCGTATGTCGGAGATGACCGAACCCATGTCTCTTCCGCTGATATCAGCCGAGATGCTGACAATTCGTTCCTGGTCTTTTCTTTCAATTATGACAGGACCGCTTCGAGGAGCGACATTTACGACATTTCTAATAACAACCGGCTGGCCGACGGAGTTGACAAGGGTAAGGTCAAGAATATCTCTCAAGTTCATTTTCTCGGCTTCTCTTAGCTTAACGAGAATCGTATATTCATCACCTGCCTGGCGATAGTAGCCGGCCCTTGTCCCGGAAATGATAGTTTGAAGGGCATTCGCTATTTTGGAAACGGTCAGATTCATATCGGCGGCTTTCTGGCGGTCTATGAAAATCAGCTCTTCTGGACTGCCTAATTCACGGCTGATTCGGGCGTCGGTGATTCCTTCCACTGATTCTACAATATCTTTGATCTGAGCGGCCAACCTGTCCGACATTTCCAGGTCGTGGCCACGTACTTCGACCTGAACCTTGTCAGTTCCCGATGTGCCTAAACGAAATATAAACAGCCCCTGGCCGGCACGGGTTCTAACAATCATTCCAGGTATGTTCATTAATTTTCTGCGCAGGTCAACAGCAATCTGCTCGCTCGACCTCGATCGCTGAGACTGATCTTTCAATGAGATACGAATACTGCCTGTATGCCCCCCCCTGCCGCGCCACCTGGAACCGCCAACACTTGTAACTATGTTCTCGGTTTCAGATACGGAATCGTTAACAATTCCCTCGATAAACTTAAATTTCTCATCCATCAAATCCAGGCGAGTGCCAACCTGCATTTCACAGTCAATCCGGACCTCACCCTCATCTGTACTGGGCATCAATTCTACACCGATATATGGAATAAGCAGCAAACTTGCAACCAAAACCAATACCGCAATAAGAATAACAAAGGTGCGATTATGCAAAGCGAGATGCAGAAGCTTTTTATAGTTGTTTTCCAGATGTTTGAAAAATCCTGCACTGATCTCGAATATTCTGGTTCCGAAAGTGTGCCTGCACGTCGCTTCTTTCGAAGCGGAAGGAAGAATACGTGCAGAGAGCATCGGAACCACTGTCAGGGCTACTGCAAGTGAACATAGAAGCGAGAAACTAACCACAATTGAGAGCTGTTTGAACATCACCCCGGACATCCCTTTTATAAAAACCAGCGGCAAAAAAACCACCATTGTAGTCAGCGTGCTTGCAATGATTGCATTCGTAACCTCTTCGGTTCCATCGACGGCGGCTTGCTCCAATAAGTCGCCGGATTCCCGCACTCTAAAGATGTTTTCGAGTACGACAATTGCGTTATCAACGAGCATTCCGATTCCGAGAGCCAGTCCGCCCAATGTCATAATATTAAGGGTGAAGTTACCAAAATACAGTAAGGCGAAGGTTGCAATAATCGATACCGGAATCGCGGTCGCAATAATAACAGTGCTTCGCAGGTTGCGGAGAAATAAAAGCAGTACGAATACAGCCAGGATTCCTCCATAAATTGCCGAAGAGCCGACATTTTTAATAGAACGCTTTATATAATCGGATGTATCAAGGATAGAAGTTATACTAATGTGCGGTATATCACGGTTGATGCGTTCAAGTTCCTCGAGCGCACCACGTGCAACTTCTACGGTGTTTTTTCCTGACTGCTTGTTGACCGAAAGCCGCATCCCCGGCATGCCGTTGACTCGAACAATACTTGTAATCTTTTGCCAGGAATCCTCCACATTGGCGATTTCCTTCAATTGAATGGGCACACCCTGCCGAATTGCAATTACAGTATCCTGTAACTGTGTGAGGTCCGTATATTCGCCCGGGGTTCTGATAGTAACCTCCAAGTTTCCCCTTTCAATAGTGCCAGCAGGAATGTTTACGTTTCCATCACGTATATGGCCCATAATTTCATTGAGCGGTATTGCCAATGCATTTATCTTGGCCGGGTCGAGATTAACATGAATTTCACGTTCAAGGCCGCCCCAGATATCAACCGCGGCCACACCCGGCACGCGCTCGAGGCGATATTTCACCTGGTCTTCGATAATCTGTCGGGTTTGGACGGGATCGAGATTACTATAGGCACCAAGAATCAAAATTGGAAAGCTTGCGAGGTCAAACTTTCGAAGGGTGGGCCGGTCGGCATCATCAGGCAGGTGGTCGATAACGCGATCCAAACGGTCGCGAATATCATTCGCAGCGGCGTCGAGATCTGTTCCCCAACCAAAGGTTACGCGAACGGTGCTTTGGCCTTCGATAGAAACGGAGGTTACCTCTTCAACTCCGGGCACAGCACTCATGGCCTCCTCGATTGGACGGGTTATAAGCTCCTCGATTTCCTCTGAGCCTGCGTTTTCATAAGTACAGGATATGCTGAGAGTCGGGTATGAAATATCGGGCATAAGGTCGATTGGAAGGTTTATTAGTGAGATAGTGCCAAGGAGGACTACCATCAAAACCACCATGACCGTAAATATAGGGCGGCGTACGGCAAAGTGTGAGATTCTCATCGCGAATCTCCTGAACCGGGAGAGGCGGATTCCTTATTAGATTTGTTGTCTCTATTTTGAGGAGTCTTTTCCGGGCGGTTCTTTTCTGATACTGTAATATCTGAGCCATCTTCGAGAAGATGATTGCCAAGGGTAACTACAAAACCTGAAATTCCCGGTTCTATTACTTCAACTAATTCGCCGTTTATGATACCTGTTTTTACAGGAGTAAAAAGAGCTTTGAGATTTTTCAGGTCTGCAATAAAAATTCCTTCCTTGCCCTCCCTTTTTACCAGAGCGGCGTACGGAATCAACGTGGCGTTATCATGCCTGGCGAATTCAATCTGGGCCCTTACAAACATTCCCGGCTTAAGGAACTGGCCAGGATTCGGGATTTCGATTTCCACTCTTGCCTGACGGGAGCTTTCTTTCAGAAGCGGCGCTATGCGTATAACATTTCCGGTAAAAGTTTTGTCGGGAGAGGCATCATTAGTGATGATAGACTGTTGACCTACCTTGACTTTTTGGTAGTCCCTTTCAATGACGTAAACCACTGCGGTCAATGGGTTGTTTTCGAGTATGGAAACGATAGGCTCATTGACCTGCAGCAGTGATCCTTCATCGACAAATCTTTCACCAACTACTCTGGTATCATCTCCGTCTTCCCAGAATGCCTGAACTTTGGTATAGGAAAGCCGGACATCGGCAGCTTTGAGAGCAGCTTCTTTTTGAGCCACCTGAGCAAGTGAGACCTTGAGCCTTGCCTGGCAGGCATTAAACGCAGCTTCGGATTCATCCAGTTCGGACGCCGAGGCGATTTGTTTTTCACGAAGTGCTTTTGCTCTGTCGTACTCACGTTTGGCAATGTCAAGGTCGCTTGTACAGTTTTCGGCGTTTGCTTTTGCAACCTGTACTTCCGCCCTGGCCTGCTGAACCTGCTGTGTATATTCTTCGTCATCCAAGATAGCTATTACCTGATTCTGGTGAACTTCATCGCCGATATTGACCAAGAGTTTTTCGAGCCAGCCAGCCACCTTGGGTGCAACAACAAATTGTGACTTTGGGAGTAGAGAGCCGGTAAAAACACCAATATCCCTGATTATATCTTTGCGAATCGGTTTGGTCTCAACAGCCACCGGGGCAGCCGAACGACCGGGCCCGTTTTTATTGGAAGAGGCGGTGAGTCTCTTGTATACTTGCCAGCCGGCTACCGTAACAATTGCAAAAACAAGTAGAACTGAAAAGAACTTTTTCATTTATTATTCCCAGACAACCTGTTACCAACCAGGCAACATAACATTTCACAAAAATCATACATTAATTTCTCTTATAGTCAACCCCTTTTTATTTTGCAGTTTTTCCTGCCATCCCGGTTGCCTGCCTTTGTGTTATCCTAATAAACACGATATGGATTTTGGTGGATTTTTATGCAGTTTTTGTGTTATCGATTAAGATTATGAGAACATCAATACAGAGGTACAGAAGAATGCTTTTCCAGTTTTCAACGGGGATTGGATTATCCAGCTTGCTTTCGGATTATTTTGTGTCTTAAAAGTCTATACAATTTATGATGTCATTTTTGAGTCAACTGCAGAACAATATTTCAGATGTCTACACCTTTTTAATGTCCTTCATCAGATTATGTCACAAGTTACCCTTAACATCAGCTACAAAATATCAGAATTCTTCGATAAATTCGTGGTCGAGTAGACGTAATATAGCTCTCTCATTTAGGCATGCTTTGTTTTCCCGGTTTCTCCTCTCTTTCGATTGAGGAGTGTCACAATATTCAGCCTTGTAAAAGAACTTTACGCCCCTCACACCTATGAAGAGCGAAAAGTCAAAACATTT
>Ga0307378_10007290_pt1 | contig 14931 bp, 15 predicted proteins | sample UN1MG_FD_202238 | JGI IMG/M metagenome (GOLD analysis project Ga0307378, IMG submission 202238) | Soil microbial communities from Risofladan, Vaasa, Finland - UN-1 | ecosystem: Environmental > Terrestrial > Soil > Coastal area > Acid sulfate soil | place: Finland: Risofladan, Vaasa | collected...
CGCATCAGGTCGTTCTTCTGGATCCGCTTGGTGGGGTCTTCGCCCTTCTTGTCCTCGAGGATGTCGATCTCGCGGACGTCCTTGTAGCTGTCGGTCTCGTACCACTTCTTGTTCAGGCTGATCAGGTTCACCGCGTTGGCGTCGAGGATCATCTTCTCCAGTTCGGGGACGGTGATCTCCAACTGCGCGGCCAATTCGATCTCGGTGGGATGGCGGCCGAGCCGGGCCTCGACGTTCTTCATCGCCTCGTTGAGCTTGCTGGCCTTGCTGCGGACCAGCCGGGGAACCCAGTCCATGGTGCGCAGCTCGTCGAGCATCGCGCCGCGGATGCGGGGAACGCAATAGGTCTCGAACTTCACGCACCGCGAAAGGTCGAAGGCGTCGATGGCGTCCATCAGCCCGAAGACCCCGGCCGAGATGAGGTCGTCCAACTCGACCCCTTCGGGCAGCCGTGCCCAGATCCGCTCGCCGTTGTACTTCACCAACGGCAAGTACAGTTCGATCAGCCGGTTGCGCATCTCCTGATTCGACATGTCCTTCTTGAACTCGATCCAAAGTTGCTCGACGTCTTCAGGAGCGACAATCGTTGCCATGCATTCCTCCATGATGGCGCCCGGCGGCGCCGCTTTGATGAGATCCTTCTCGGTACGCCCGTTGGCAAGGCGGTCAGTCGGCAGGTGGTTTCATTACCTCGGCATCCAACTCGGCCAGCAACCTTCCGCGAACCGAATCGGCGACGATCCGCTCGGCCACCCAACCGATCACCAGCCCGATCGCTGCGAAGGCCAGCAAATGGCACCACGCGCGAAGCAGGATGGATTCGGCCGAGCCGCCGTGCAAGGCGCCGTGCGCCAGCGAGGTCAGGAAGGCCAAAAAGCCGAGGATTCCGGCGTAAATGTGAGCCACGAGTTCGTCCTTCGATGCCGTTAAACTTAGTGCATCTGATCCAGTTTAACAGCAGTTCGCCTGCCCACAGACGACTTTACTATCGGCTAGCCACGGCCAAGGGTTGAATCAATATTTCCTCTTTTTCGGGTTTTCGTGATTTCCTCCGGTTTGTGGATTGGGATGAATTCTTTGCGTCCCACGTCGAGACGGCTTGGGCCAGACGGTCGACGTGCCGTGCGGCGGGGCTGCGGGGCGCGGCCAGCACGAACGGTTCTCCGGTGGCGGAAGCCCGCCCCACTGCCGGATCGGCCGGAACGTGGCCGGCCCCGGGCAGATCCATGGCGAGGAAACGGCGGCAGGCCCGCCTTAGGCGGTCTTGCACGCTTTGGGCAACGGTTGCGGAAGGCGCCTGGTTGACCAACGTGCCGACATGGCCGGCGATCCCATCGGCCTCCAGGGTTTTGATCCATGCGTAGGTGTTCAGCACGGCCGGCGTTTCCGCCGTGGTCACGGCCAACACGACGTCGGCAGCCCACACGATCGGCCGCAGCGCGTCGTTGGGTCCGTTTCCCACATCCAGCACCATCAGATCCACTTGTGCGTCGAGGCTTTCCAACTGGGTAAGCAATCGATTCCCGAGGACGTTCTTGTCGCCCGGGAGTTGCTTCCATCGCCAGTCGCCGCCGAGGACGCGGATTCCGCCGGGCCCCGATTGAAGCGATGCCGGCAAAGTCCGCCGTTGGGCAATCACGTCGGCCAGCGTGAACCGTTCCTCCAGGCCGCAGAGGACGGCGACGTCGCCGCCGCGAGAATCGGCGTCGACGAGACCGGTTCGCAATCCACGGCGGGCCAGAGCCACGGCCAGGTTGACGGCGACGGTCGTCGTGCCCACGCCGCCTTTTCCGCCGGCAAGCAATACGAGGCGCGGACGGCGTGCGCGCTGCGGGAAGTCCGCTTCACTGCGGTCGCGAACGAGTCGTCGCAGTTGATTTGCCTGATCGTGCACTGATGGATTTTCCTGCCGACTGCTTGATTTCGTTGGGGCAAGCCTGGAATCTCGATTTCGTCAGGGCAAGCCGTGGTCCTCGATTTCGTCAGGGCAAGCCGTGGTCCTCGATTTCGTCAGGGCAAGCCGTGGTCCTCGATTTCGTCAGGGCAAGCCCTGACCTACTGGTCCTTTGCGGAGAGGATGCAGCGGGCCAGGCGATGGGGATTGGCGATTTCGATGTCGTCCGGCACGCTCTGTCCGTTGGTCACGTAGCTCAGCGGGAGTTGGCTCGATCGGAGCACGGGGATCACGTTGCCCAGGCCGGTCGCTTCGTCGAGCTTGGTCAACAACACCGCCGTGGTGCCGACCGGGGCGAAGCGCTCGGCCGTTTGCACCAAGGCCCGCGAGCCGACCACGCTGCTGAGTACCAGGTGGACCTCGTCGGCCTCGGCCTCGGTCAGGAAGGTCCGGAGTTCCTGGATCTTGACTTCGTCCTTCGGGCTGCGGCCGGCCGTGTCCATCAGGATCAGGTCGAGGTCGCCCATGCGGCGTATGGCCTCGCACATTTCGCGCGGCGTGGAGACCACCTGCATCGGCAGATCGATGATGTCGGCATAAGTCCGCAACTGCTCGACCGCCGCGATCCGATAGGTGTCGACGGTGATCAATCCGACGCGGCGTTTCTCCTTCAAGCGGTAATTGGCCGCCAACTTCGCGATCGTCGTGGTCTTGCCCACGCCGGTCGGGCCGACCAGCGCCACCAGCCGGCGGCGGCCGGGCGTGACCGAGATCGGACCGGTGACGGCAATCTCCGCTTCGAGCATCCGCGCGATGCGGGCCTTCAGCAGAACCGGGTCGGACAACTCGGTCCCGGCCGCCTCGTCGCGGATCCGCTCGACCAGCTCGCGGGCCAGCTCCTCGCTCAACTCGGCGTCGAGCAGATCGGTGAACAGCCGGAACAGCTCCTCGGGCAGGTCGCGACGATGCTCGGATTTCGAATGCCGGCAGAGTTCCTGGACCATCGCTTGCAGATCCTTCAGTTGGCCCTGCACCTGGTCGGGCAGGTGCGGGTCCTGAGCCCGGGCCGCCGGCGCGTGCCGGGGAGCTTTTGGCGCGACCACCTCGGGGGCGCGGTCCTGCGGCGGCGGGAACCGGCTGGGAACGTTCACGTGCCGCGACGCCGTGACTTCGATCTGCCGTGGTCCGGGAAACCAGCCGAAGAACCGGCCGGCGCGGACTTCCCGAGTGTGCAACACGGCCGCGTCCGGCCCCAGTTCGCGACGCACCAACGCCAGTGCTTCGTGCATCGTCGTCGCGCGGTAGGTTCGTACTTCCATGGCTCGATGGGGGTTAGGGGCTAGGGGTCAGGGGATAGGGGCTGGGGGTTGCGGGCTGGGGGCTGGGGGCTGGGGGTTTCACGTAACCAGTCGTGAAAACACCGTTTAGCGGGCGGGCTTGCCCGCCGTTCGGCTGCAGCCAAAGGCCGCGTTGAGGGTTAGGGATAGGGATTATGGATCGGGATTCGGATTGCGGTGAGGCGACCCCGCCGAACGCAGTCGGCGGGCGTTTGTGGTGTTTCGAAGCTGGTTCGAGCGTCGCATGATTCAACTGCTTCTCGTTCGTGGTCCAATGGGTTGCTCACTTCGCGTCAGTGACCATGGCCATCGAATCGACGATCGTGTCGCGGGTGACCTCGTTGTAGCTGAGGACGACAAGCTGCGGGATGTGCGGGGTGGTCATCCGTTTCAACGCGGCGCGGATCTGCGGGCTGACCAGCACGACGGGCGGATGGCCGCCGGCGGTGAGTTTCTCGACTTCGCCGACGATCTGGCGGCAGGTCGCTTCCACCGCCTGCGGCGACATGCGGATGAACAGCCCGTGCTCGTTGTGGTCGAAGCCCGCCCGGATCCGGTCCTCCAGCGCCGGGTCGAGCGTGACCACGTGCAAGCGGCTCTCCTCGTCGCGGTACTTGGTGCAGATGGTCCGCGCGAGCCGATGCCGCACGTACTCGGTCAACAGCACGGGGTCCTTCGACCGGGGCGCGTAGTCGCCGAGCGTTTCCAGGATCGCGCCGAGCTGGCGAATGGGAACCCCCTCGCGCAACAACATCTGCAGGATCTGCTGGACCTCGGCCAGTTTCATCGCCTCGGGAATGAGTTCGTCGACCACGGCGGGCGAGGTCTGCTTCAACTCGTCGACGAGGTGCTTGGCGGCGTCGCGGGTGAGGATCTCGTCGGCGTGGCGGCGAACCGTTTCGGTCAGGTGGGTGGCGACCACGCTACCCGGCTCGACCACCGTGTAGCCGAACATCTCGGCCTGGTCGCGCACGGACGGCTCGATCCACACGGCCGGCGTCCCGAAGGCCGGGTCCTTCGTCGTCACTCCCATCACCCTGCCGGTGGTCACGCCGGAGTCCATCGCCAGGAACATGTTCGGGTGCACCGTCCCTTCGGCCACCGGCATATCGCCGATCTTGACGCGGTACTGGGTCTGCTCCAGGCGCATGTTGTCGCGGATGCGGACTTTCGGCAGGATGATGCCGATCTCGGAAGCCACGTTCTGGCGGACCCGTTGGATCCTCTCGAGCAAATCACCGCCGCGGCGCGGATCGGCCAGGCGAATCAACCCCACGCCGATCTCCACCTCCATCGGGTCGACCGCCAGGTAATCCTCGATGCGTTCGTCGGCCGGCTTGGACGCTTCGGCCTTCTTCTTGGCGTCGTCGGTGGCTTTCACCTGGGCCGTTTTGCGCGAGAGCATCACCGCCAACGCGGCACAACCGGCGCCGAGCAGGATCAACGGGATTTTCGGCAGGCTGGTGAAGATCAACACGCCGAGGAACCCTCCGGCCACCGCCAGCGCCGGGGGACGCGAGAAGACCTGCCGGAGGATTTCCCTGGGCAGATTGATCCGTTGGCTGCTTCGGGTGACCAGCAGAGCGGCCGCCAGGGAGATCAGCAAGGCGGGCACCTGGCTGACCAGTCCGTCGCCGATGGTCAACTTGGTGAACAGCGCCGCCGCCTCGCCCAGGCTCATCCCCGCTTCGACCGTGCCGATGACCAGCCCGCCGATGATATTGATCAGCGTGATCACGATTCCGGCGATGGCGTCGCCGCGGACGAATTTGCTGGCACCGTCCATGGCGCCGAAGAAGTCGGCCTGCTGGGTGATTTCCTCGCGGCGGCGTTGGGCTTCGCGCTCGTCGATGATGCCGGCGTTGAGGTCCGCGTCGATGGCCATCTGCCGGCCCGGCATGCCGTCCAAGGCGAATCGGGCGGCCACCTCGCTGATTCGCGTGGCCCCCTTGGTGATCACCACGAACTGGATCAGCACGATGATCGCGAAGATGATCAGCCCGACCACGATCCGGTCGCCGGCGACGAACTCCCCGAAGCTCTTGATCACGCCGCCGGCCGCCAGCATCCCGTCCGTCTCGGCTTGGGTGAGAATCAATCGGGTGGTGGCGACGTTGAGCACCAGGCGGAAGAGGGTCGTGGTCAGCAAGAGCGAGGGGAAAACACTGAACTCCAGCGGAGTTCGCACGTAGATCGTAGTGAGCAGGATGATCACGGCGACCGTGATGTTCGCCGCCAGCAGGAAGTTCATCAGCGCAGACGGCAGCGGGACCATGATCACCAGCACGCTGGCGATGATCCCCACCGGCAAGATCAGGTCCTGGATTCGGGCCGAAGAACCCGACGCCGCCGCTGGCGGCGCAGCTCCCGTAGCCATCCGTTTCTCCGGATGCCGTCGTCGAACGAGGTATGAACGAGGTAGAAGAGAAGTGGGGAGACAGTACCGAAAAGGGCCGAGGGTGTCCAGGTCGGTTTGGCGGAGAACCACGTCACCGGCGATGGTCATCACGCCGAGAACGCCGCCGGTGAAGACCTTGCCTTGCGGGGTCCGAATCTGGTAAGATGGTGAATTCCCGTGGAGTAAATGAGAGGGGTAGGTGAATTGGGAAAACTGCCTGCCGATCAATATTAGGGGCAATGGCCTCTACCGGAGAACTAATCCCCCTCCGGACTGGCCGAACGATCGAGGAATGGTAATGGCGGCTGCCGCTGACAAAAAACCCGGGGAACAGGGCGCCAGAGAACGCTTCTGGCACATGCGGTTCTGGAACGGGATGTGGATCACCGGGTGGTTCCGCCTGCTGGGGCGAAATCGATTTGCCGTCTCGCCCAGCCGGGTGGGGATGACGTTGATCATCTCCATGCTGACGCTCATGCACCTGGCGCTCTGGGCAATTCAGAAACTCATCTACGGCCGCCGGATCGCGCGGACCGAGATCGAGAAAGCCCCGATTTTTGTCATCGGCCACTGGCGGTCGGGAACCACGCTGCTGCACGAACTGATGGTGCTCGACCGCCGGCACACCTACCCGGACGCCTGCATGTGCTTCGCCCCGAACCATTTCCTCGTATCGACCTGGTTCCTCGGCGGCCTGATCCGGCGGATGATGCCGTCGAAGCGTCCGATGGACAACATGAAGTTCGACGCCCGCCGCCCCCAGGAAGACGAATTCGCCATGTGCAATATGGGCGTTCCCTCGCCCATCTTGACGATCGCCTTCGCCAACCGGCCGCCGCAGTATCCGGAGTACCTGGATCTGCGGGGGTTGCCTCCCGAGGCGTTGGCTCGCTGGAAGCGGGCGCTGATGTGGTTTCTCAAGTGCATCACCGTGCGGGACGCCCGGCGAATCGTGCTCAAGTCGCCGCCGCACACGGCGCGGATCAAGACGCTGTTGGAGATGTTTCCCGACGCCCGATTCGTACACATCGTCCGCGACCCGGTCACCGTCTTCGTTTCGACGGTCTATCTTTGGAAGCGTCTCTATCGGCGCGACGGCTTGCAGGTTCCCAAGTTCGAGGGCCTGGACGAGTACGTCTTCGAGACGTTCAACCGGATGTACGCGGCGCTGGAGCGAGATCGGGCGCTGGTCGAGCCGTCGCGTTTTTGCGAGGTCCGCTACGAGGATCTGGTCAAAGACCCGATCGGGCAGACGCGCTCGATCTACGAGCACCTGGAACTGGGCGAATTCGACCAGGTGCTGCCGGCGCTGGAGCAGTACGTGGCGGATCAGAAGGACTACCAGACCAACCGCTACGAAATCTCCGACGAAACCCGCGCCGAGATCCGCCGCCGCTGGTCCAAGTTCATCGAGCAATACGGCTACGCCACCGAGCCGGCCAGCGTGTGAGGGTCCAGCGGGAGCCGATGGCGGAGCGCCTGCATTGGCGACAGTTTTCGTGACACCCGTGCGTGGTATTTGCCGCCAGCCGTCCGAGTTGGTACAATGGGCGCGGGGATCGATATGATTGAGATTGCCGCATGGACGGCGTCGGGAGAATAGACATGCAGACAGTCAAGATCGTCTATTGGCAGGCGGAAGACTTCTGGATTGGTTATCTTCAGGACTATCCGGATTACATGACCCAAGGCGATACCCTTGAGGATTTGAAAGACCATCTCAAGGATCTCTATGAAGACATCACGGAAGGCGAAATCCCCGGCATTCGCAAAGTTGATGATCTGGTGGTGCCGTGAACCGACTACGCCGCGTTGGCCGGGGGATCGGGAATCTTCTTGCCTTGGAGTTGATAGACGTACGCGAGCACCTCGGCCACCACCGCGTACTTGTCTTGCGGGATGGGCCGGTTCACGTCGACGTCGCGGTAGAGAGCCTGGGCCAGCGGCTTCTTCTCCACGATCGGGATCCCGTGCTCCAGGGCCAGCTTGCGGATCCGTTGGGCCAGCACGCCCGCCCCCTTGGCCACCACGATCGGCGCCGCCATCGTCTCCGGCTCGTACTGGATGGCCACCGCCAACTCGGTCGGGTTGGTGATCACCACGTCGGCCTTCGGCACCGCGTCGGAAAGACGGTTCATCGCCAGTTGACGCTGGACCTGGCGGCGCCGGGCCTTGGTCTCCGGACTGCCTTCCAGGTGCTTCATCTCCTCGCGGACTTCCTGGGTCGTCATCTTGATGTCCTGTTCGTGCTTCCAACGCTGGAAGGCGTAATCCAGAATCGCCAGAATCAACAGGGCCAGTCCGACCTTCAGCGCGATCCCCAGCAACACGTCGACCATGTACGACGCGATCTCGCGCACGCTCATGGCGGTCAGGTTGAGGATCGTATCACGCTCCTGGTACAGACACACGTACGCCACCGCGGCAATCACCAGGATCTTGAAGATGCTGAACACCAGCTTGACCAGGTTGGCCAGCGAAAACATCCGCTGGAGTCCCTTCAGCGGATCGAGCCGCGTGATGTCGGGGGCCAGCTTCTTCGGGATGAACAGGAACCCGACCTGGGCCAGGTTGACCGCCACGGCGCCCAACAGCAGCAGGCCGAAGATCGGCAGAACGCAAGCGGCCATGCCCTGAAGCGTGCCGTTCCACTCGGTCGTGAAGAAGTCCACGTCGGCCGACAGCCACGCGTCCCCGCCGAGCTGCCGCCGCGAAAAATCGCCGAGGAACTCGACCACCTCGGAGCCCAGCGTCATCAGGCAGATCAGCCCCAGGATCAGCATCACGGCCGAGCCCAGGTCCTGGCTCTTGGCGACCTGCCCTTCCTCGCGGGCCTTCTGCCTGCGATGCGGGGTGGGGTCTTGCGATTTGTCGCCGTTTTGTTCGGGCACAGGAGAATTTCAGATTTAGGATTTGGTAGCCGTCTCGCTCCGCGAGACGAGGCTTCATCTTGCGGAGCAAGATGGCTACTCTGGGGCTACTCTAAGGCGGCACGGGGGTGTGAAGGCTTTCGAGGAGAAGATCGAGAACCGGTTCGATCTGTTCCTGGAAGGCCCAGACTCCGGCGCCGAGCGTCAATGACAAAATGGCGAATCCGAGCATCGCGTTCATGCCGAAGCCGATCATCAGGATGTTCAGTTGCGGCAGCGTCCGACTGATCAGGCCCATCACCATCGTGGAGAGCAACAGGGCCAGGACGACCGGCACGGCCGCGCGGATGCCGAGGCTGAAACTCTGCTGCAAGAGCACCACGAACGTCTCGGCGATCGAAACGGGAAACGCGCCGCTGCCCAGCGGGATCGTCGCAAACGTGTCCAGCAGCCCGGTCATCACGATGCGGTGTCCGCCGATGCCCACGAACACGGCCAGGGTGACCAGGTACATCAGTCGGGCGACCGTGGGAACCTCGGTTTCCAGGCTCGGATCGAACACGTCGGCCAGCATCATGCCGCCCACCCGGCCGATCAACTGGCCGGCCAGCAGAATGCCCGAGAAGAGGATCACCACGCCCAATCCCAGGCAGAGTCCCACCGCCAGTTCGGCCCCGACGAAGACCATGTAGTTCAGCGTGTTTCCGGGATACTCGACCGCCACGTCCCATTGGCTGGGCGTGATCAGCACCGCCAGGGCCACGCTCAGCAGGGCCCGGATCTGGAGCGGGACCTCTTTGGTCCCGTAGATCGGCGCCGTCATCGTCAGCCCGCTCACCCGGGTGAGCACCAGGGTGAAGAGGAGGAATTTCTCGGTGTCGAGTTGTTCGAGCCAGGACATGGAGTAATGATGAACGATGAATTAGGAATGATGAATCAGGAATGAGGGATGGCGATTCATAAGCGGGTGGGAATCCTTTCGATCAACTCGGTGGAGTATTGGAGCATGCGGGCGACCAGCCAGGGGAGCATGAGACTCAGGGCGATGATCATGGCCACGATTTTGGGGATGAAGGCCAGGCTCTGTTCCTGGATTTGGGTCAGGGCCTGGAACAACCCGACGAGAAGCCCGACGACCATGCCGGCCACCAGCATGGGCGAAGAGACGATCAGCGCGGTCCAGATGGCTTCACGTCCGATGTCGATTGCGTCTTGAGGGTTCATGGGGAGGGGCTAGGGACTAGGGGCTAGGGGCTAGGGGCTAGGGGCTAGGGGCTAGGGACACCGTTTAGCGGGCGGGCTTGCCCGCCGTTCCGTTGCGGCCAAAAGCCGCATTGGACATTCGTCATTAGACATTCGTCATTGGACATTCGTCATTGGACATTCGTCATTGGACATTCGTCATTAGGGAACAGGGATCGGGATACGTCACGTGAAGACCTGGAAACTTTCCATGAGCATGCCGACGACCAGATGCCAGCCGTCGACCAGGACGAACAGCAGGAGTTTGAACGGCAGCGAGATCAAGATCGGCGGCAGCATCAGCATGCCCATCGAGACCATCACGGCGGCGACGACCATGTCCAGGATCAAAAACGGCAAGTAGATCTGGAAGCCGATCAGAAAGGCCGTCTTCAACTCGCTGAGCATGAAGGCCGGCAGCAGGGCCTGGAGCGGCACGTCCTCGAAGTACACCTTCTCGTAGTCGATCTGTTCGTCTTTGTCGAGCGTGTATTCCCAAAACATGTAAACGTCTTCTTCGTTGCCGGTCCGGGCGATCTGCATGCTCATGAACCGGCGGATCGGCGTGATGCCCGCCGTCCAGGTCTGCTCCAGGTCGATCTGCTTTTCGGTGTACGGAACAACGGCCTCGTTGTAGACCTGCTTCCACACCGGCGACATGATCAACAGGGTCATGAACAGCGCCAGCGTGGTGACCACCTGGCTGGGCGGGAGTTGCTGGGTCCCGATGGCCTGACGCAACAGACCCAACACCACGATGATCCGCACGAAGCACGTCGTCATCAACAGCACCGCCGGCGCCAGGCTGAGCACGGTCAACAGCAACATGACCTGGATCGTCGAACTGAGCCCTTCGGGGCTGGCCCACTGCTTGGGTCCGCCGGCCAGCCCCTCGGGCACCTCGATCGACAGAGGTTGGTTGGGTGTTTCCGGCGGGCGCGTGGCGTTGGGCGTGTTCTGCGGGTACGGCCGATAGGGAACGTCCTGGGCGGTCGCCGACCCGAAGAGGCACAGACACGCCAGTATCACGCCCACCGCCGCCAGCCCGCGTCGCAGACGGCCGCTGCGCCAGCGATCCAGCGCGGCGGCGTTTTTTGGTAGCCATCTCGCTGGGCGAGATGCAGCCTCTTCGTCTCTGCGAGATGCAGCCTCGTCTCGCGGAGCGAGACGGCTACTTTGGCGGCTGGGCCGCGTCGGAGATTCGTCAACCATCAAGGTTCTCCAATCCATGGTGGCCCGACGGCATGCGCGTAGCGCCGACGGGCTGCCGCGTGCGTTGGATTTCCCGGGTCACTTCACGCGAGGGGTGCGGCTGGGTGAACTGCTGAAAGACCTGGCGGAACACGGCCGTGGCACTGTTGGGACGGGCCTGCTGGCAAAGACCGGCCAGGCGGTCGACCTCGGCCGCTTCGGTGATCTCGGTCAGCGTCTCCGCGCCGGCCGGAGTCACCGAGACCAACACCAACTTCACGCCGCACCGCAGCAGATAGACCTGTTGGCGGCCCGCCATCGGGGCGCGGCCGAGGATCTCGAAGACCTCGCCGGGCAGCAGCGTCGCGCCGATCGGCGCGGCCCGACGCATCCCCCAGGCGACCAGAAAGAAGATCCCCAGCACGACTCCCAGACTGCCGGCCACGGTGACCATCGAGGGCAGGCCGCCGAGGCGACTCCCTTGGGTACCCTCGGAATCACCGGCCCGCTTCAGCGGGATCGGCGACTTGCTCGCCGGCGGCTTCAGCGGGACGGGGGCCGGCGCGTGGGCCTGGGCAGGTTGGGCCTGGGCAGGTGATGTCGGACCTATCCCCGGGGGAGGATTGCCCGGCGTCGAAGGCGACTGGTAGGCGGCCGGCACGACGGCAGATGACGGTCGGCCGGTCGGCGCCGCAAAGGCCTGGCCGGTCCGCGCCGCAAAGGGCTGCCCGTAGCTGGGATACTGCCAGTTCGCATTGGGGGGCTGTGTCTGGGCCAGCAGGCAGGTGGGGCTCGCCAGCAGGAGGATCGGCCCAATCGTTCGAGAGATCGAAGGCATCCGTGCCCTTTCTTTCTTGATTTTTTCCTAAAGGCGGCCAGCGCGGGTGGCCGATATCGATACGGGTGGGTCGTTTCTTGTCTTTCTGAACCGGTCGGTTTGTGCACGGGACATGGGCGTTTTCTGGAAAGGACGGGCGGTGACGGGGAAATCCTAGGCGGAGACGTTCACGCCGGCGATCAACTCGGCCACGCGGACGCAGAAGTTGTCGTTGAGCACGAGCACTTCGCCCCGGGCGATCAGCCGCCCGTTGACGTAGATGTCGACCGGATCGCCGGCCAGCTTGTCCAGCGGGACGACCGAACCCTTGCGGAGTTTCAGGACGTCTTCCAGGTACATGTGGGTGCGTCCCAGTTCGATCTTCAAGTCGAGTTCGACGTCGCGGATCAGATCCAGAGTGGCATTCTCGGTCGAGGCGGCCGCGCCGGAAAATTCGTCGAGCCGGAAGGCACTGACACCCGGCGGCAAATCTCCGCAGGCCCCGTCGTCGATCGACGCCAGGGCCTTCTCGGCCTGGCTGAGCAGAAAATCTACGTCGCCTTGTGCCATGCCGCCACCATCACCCATGGGACCGAAGTCCGATTCCGGCGTCGGCGCCGCAGGCGCCGAACCGGGAGAAGCCATCTGGGGGGTTTCGAAGAGCTTTTCAATGTCGTCCTGAGCGAGCAGTTTGTTATCGTCTTCGGCTGCCGGCGGGGTCTGTGGGCTACCGCCGCCGCCGTTGAGCAGGGACTCGATCTCGTTTTGTCCCAACGGCCCGTCCGACGCGTCGGCGGCCGCCGACGCGTTCGCAGCCGGGTGATCCGCCGAAGCTTGGCTCTTGGCCTGATTGAGCAGTTGCTCGATCTCGCTCTGATCCATCAGGTTATCGTCTGGCATGGGAATCCATTCCTGCGGGTGACGTTTGCGTTATTGTTCTATGAAGGAAAAGTCGCTGAAAATCACGGTTCGAAGGTAAGTACCGCCGAGGATCCGGTTTGTCTTCTCCAGGATCTTCCGCCGGATCAGGCCCAATTGGGCGTCGGTCAGGTCGGTGATGTCGGCGCTGCGAACGGTGACCAGCACCTGTTCGCGGAAGCGGTTGCGGTTCTCGTCCATCACGCCGAGGAAATCGTTGTAATCGTCGTTGCGGACCGTCCCCCAGAGATGAAAGTCGATCCGCAGCGTGGTGCTGGAGACGGGCTGGAAGGCGGTCACGCTGAATTCTTCCAGGTCCACTTCCACCTGGTCGATCAGGGCTCCCGCCTCCTCGGTTTCGTCCACGGCATAGTCGTCCGCTTCCGCCTGGATTCCGACGGCGACTTCGGCCATGGCCGACGTTTCCGACCGCGAAGGAAGCATCCAATACGCCGCCGCGCACTCGGCCGCGATCACGGCCGCCAGGAACAGCAAGACCTTGGCCTTGGCCGAACGCGAGGGTTTGGTCTCGGACGTCACGTCTGCGGCGTCCGACGGTTTGGTCAGGTTGGGAGTCAGTTCGGGCATGGCTTCGTGGTGGCCGACTGTCGCTGGGTTTCGCGATCCTCTTCAATGTCAAGTTTAGGACGCTTTTCGACGCTCAAGGGCCTCCTTCGGGGAGAACTCGATCCGCGTCTCCTTCCCCCACTCCCGTCGGGTCATCAACCAGTTCGGGGAGCACGAATATTTCCACTCGGGGATTGCTCTTCAGCAGCATCGGATCCGGCTGCGTGTGTTTCGGTTCGTTTTCGGCGGCCGAGGTCAAACGGATCCGCCGTCGCTCGATTCCGAGCTTGACAAGGTATTCCATCACCGCCTTGCACCGGGCGTGCGCCAGGTCCCAGTGGTCCTTGTACGGACTACCCGGCGGCAGGGGGTGCGTGGACGTGTGCCCGCGGATTTCGATCTTCTGGGGCTTTCCGCCGATCTGCTGGGCGGCGGCCTGGAGGATGCGTTTGTGCTCGTCGGTCAATTCGGCGGAGCCGATTTCGAAGGTGACCAGCCCGCCGCGGGTGGAGTGCCGGGAGACGTGCATCGCCATCACGCGGGGGTGTTCGCCCACCGGGGCTTTGACCTTGTCGCCGCCGCGCATCGTGTCGGCCCTTTGGGCTCGGCCGAGGGTGGCCAGTTTGGCGATCATGGAGTTTTTCGGGTCGGCTTCGCCGGGCATAGGGCTGACGATCGTCGACTCGAAGCCGAAACGTTTCCGCAGCGCGTCCATGATCGCCTGGTAGCGTTGATCTTCCTTGATTTCGCTCATCGAGAACAGCATGATGAAGAAGGTCAACAGCAGCGACATCATGTCGCCGAAGGTAACCACCCATTCCGGGATTTCGGCTTTGTCTTCTTGTTGTTGTCCGACGGTTGCCATGGGATCAGGCCGCCTCCTGGGCGTGGGGCCTCATCTTCGGCGGGATGAAGGTGTTGAGCTTCTGCTCGATCACGCGGGGATTGTCTCCCGACTGGATGCCCATGATCCCGCGGACGATGACTTCCATGGCCAGCAATTCGTGTTTGTCGATGAATCCGAGCTTTTCGGCGAAGGGGAGCAGGAACAGGTTGGCGAACACCGCTCCGTAGAGCGTCGTCAGCAACGCCACGGCCATGCCTTCGCCGATGGTGTTGGGGGTCATGTCGCCGAGCATGATGACCAGTCCCATCAGGGTCCCGATCATGCCGAACGCGGGTGCGAAACGGCCCAACTGGGCGATCACGTCCTTTCCGTTTCGATGGCGGGTGGCCACGGCGTCCATTTCGGTGCGCATGATGTCTTCGATCATCTCGGGCCGGGTGCCGTCGACGGCCATCTGGATGCCCAGCACGACGAACGGATTGGAGATCTCCTCCAGCCTGCTTTCCAGGGCCAACAGCCCGTCGCGCCGCGCCGTCTCGGCCAGCGAGACGATCAATTCGATCAACTCGCCCAAGTCCTGCTGCTTGTTGAAGAAGATGTTCTTGGAAACCCGAAACGTGTTCACGAAGCTTTTCAACGGGAAGCAGATCAGCACGGCCGAGAGGGAGCCTCCGAAAACCACGAGGATCGAGGCCGTGTCGAAGAACGCCCCCAGCGGCGACTTGACCATGATCGAGATCAGGATCAGGCACGACCCCAACAACATTCCGATGATTGTGGCAATATCCATCGCTTAACAGGCTTGTTCGCTTGGCGGGTCGATCTGCGAGACGGCCGGTTCTCGCGGTGC
>Ga0307378_10007291_pt1 | contig 14925 bp, 14 predicted proteins | sample UN1MG_FD_202238 | JGI IMG/M metagenome (GOLD analysis project Ga0307378, IMG submission 202238) | Soil microbial communities from Risofladan, Vaasa, Finland - UN-1 | ecosystem: Environmental > Terrestrial > Soil > Coastal area > Acid sulfate soil | place: Finland: Risofladan, Vaasa | collected...
GGCTCAATGCGCTTGCAAAAGGGCCTCAATTATGTGTAGTAAAATATTAGCCGGAGGGAGAAAATGAAGGGCATTCCGGACATGAAGAAGCTCAACTTCACATAATTTAGAGCTTCACATAACACTACTTATGTTGAGCTCAACATAAAAAGTGGTTGGTCATGAGGACGAATGCCAATATATCAACCTGATATATCTCCGATGATCGTACCAGAAGAGTCAGGAACTTTTTACGGTCGGTATCGTCCGCAAAAATATTCTCCCGGGCATTCCCCCGGCAGGTCACGTGGTAACATGCGTTTTCATATTGGATGCGGAGTGGTCGAGCCATAGAGCCTTTATATATAGAAAACAAATTAATATTCAAGAATAAAGATTTGACCCCAATTCCTTACCAATTCCTTACACACAAGTCAATATAGTGAGACGGATTTCAAACAACGCCCTGTCACACAATTTAAGGAAAGGAGGGACCTTACATGAGCCGGAGAATACAAATAATTTTGATGATAATCGCTGCACTTATTCTTATGCCTGCCCCTGCACTGGCAAGCACCGTTGATCTGCCCAAGACAGGACAGACCACACCGTATGCCGCTGGGGACGATGGCGACTTACAAGAAGGAGTTGCCTGGCCGAGCCCGAGGTTCACGGACAACGGCGACGGCACCGTGACCGATAACCTGACCGGTTTGATGTGGGCACAGAATGCAAATCTCGACGGGACAAACACCTGGGCAGATGCCCTCACCTATGTAAATGCGCTGGACCTCGCCGGGCATGATGACTGGCGGCTTGCCAATGTAAACGAACTTGAGAGCCTGATCAACGCCGAGGAGGCAAGCTCTGCCACCTGGCTCAATACCCAGGGCTTCTCCGATGTAGAGGCTGCTACCTACTGGACCTCTACTACGTATGGTAACAACACATCCAATGCCTGGGTCGGCAATATGGGGGCCGGCTACGTGGTCGCCAGCAACCCTAAGGTCTCGACCTTCTACCTCTGGCCCGTGCGTACAAAACTGGATTCCGATACTACGCCCCCCGGTGCCTCGGATGGCGGCTGCTTCATCACAACCACGGGTAAATAAGGACAATAGTTTGCGTTGATCTTCCTTTCCAGTGTTATAAAAGGATATGGGGATCAGCCACATGGAATTACCCATTTGCTATTCGAATCAGGTGAGCAGGCACACCAGCGAGACACCGTGCTGGCCAGCGGACAGGGTAGTTAGGCAAAGGGCGACGCGGAGAGTACTTGTATGTTATTACCCCCCTTTGCCAACCACTGAACCGTGGTGAAGCAGAGAATTTACCGGAAACAGCCCGCCAGACAAACGGCGGGCAAGCCCGCCAATCCGCCATATCAACGGCGGACAAGAAGAATGGCGGATAAACCCTCCACACATACGGCTGGTAAACCCTCCAGACTGCTGGCGGGTAAACCCTCCAGAGTGCCGGCGGGTGAACCACGCCTGAGGCGGGTGAACCTTGAGCAGAAATCGGTAAGAAATAGTGTCGAGCAGTGGGAAGGTCAGCTAAGCAAGAGTCAAGCGCAAACCCCATTTCTCGCAAGAGATTCTATACATCAATATTGATGTTGACTTCCCATGGAATTTACCTTAGAATTCTATGAAACAAGCGCGCACACATGTCCTGTCCGTGAATTTCTTGACGAGCTAAAGAAATCCAATCCCCATGATTTTGCGGAGATACTGGCAGGTCTTGCCAAGCTCCGAAACAGGGAATATCACAGACCACCTCTATCCAAATCTATCGGTGAAGACCTTTTTGAACTGCGTCACGTGGGGAAGCTAAACACCCGCGTGCTTTACTTCTTCATGAAGGACCAGCGAATCATCCTTGTCCATGGATTTAGAAAAAAGACAAAAGCACTTCCAGAACAAGATCGACAGGCTGCCCTGGAAAGAAAAAGAGATTGGCTTGAAAGGAATGCAACATGAAGGGACGAACAAATTTTGATCGCTATCTCGAAGAACAGCTGAAAGACCCCTACTTTGCCGCGCGCTTCAAAGAGGCAGGTGAAGCCTGGGACGTGGCCATGCAGCTCGCGGCGCTCCGTAAGGAGTTTGGGTTATCTCAAAAAGAGCTCGCCAAACGCGTAGGAACGTCTCAGCAGCAAATCAGCCGTCTTGAGTCTCCCGGCTATGAGGGGCATTCCCTGAGCATGATACGCCGGGTTGCCGAAGTGCTCGGTGCTACAGTCCGAGTTCGGATTCAACGGAGTAAGCAGGCGAGGAAGCTTGGCGTGGCAGAACCCAGGGCAAAATATGGCGGTAAGTCAAAGGGAAGTTAATTCAGGATTAAAGAACCGAGTTGCCTATTGGCACAAGAGTCAAAAGCAGACTTGGCCTATTCGCTGGTGAGTGCACAAACCGTGCGCAAAGCGCTGTGGTTTGAGGTGAATCCGCGTCCCCGTTAAATGCCTGTGGAATCCTTTGTTCTATTCCACCGGGGCGGAGCATATCTAAAAGGGGTCAAGGATTCAGCTCGAAAACTCTGTGACTCAGAGCCTCTGTGAGAGGTCAAAGACCCTTTTAGGGTCACGCTCACTGGCGAAACAGAGAATTTATCGAAAAGTGCCCGCCAAAAAATGGCGGATAAACCTTGAGCGGAAATCGGTAGGTTGGTGGGGCTCAGGACAAACCCGGCCTATTGAGAATGGCTAATTAGGCCTTAGTTATTAGTTCAGGTTTGACCCTTAGTACTTCGAGAGCCCTCCTCCTCTCTTTTCCTATTTTTGACCTCTTTTTCAAACTTACCAACTGGTGTGGTTCTGGTGCAACAAGCAAGTCTTTTATCGCAAACCGTTTTGTGTTATAAGTATTACAACTGACAGCTATATCATTCAAAAGCCCTTGGCCCTTATTGCTCTATGAGATTATGATCTACTTGAATTCGGTGATTGTTTTACTTGAGGAGCTTCGGTGCTTGCTTGCTCTCCCGCTCGGGTGCCAGAGAGCAGACATGGTAGCGCCATTACAGCATTAGCGAGCAATAAATGATCCCGAGAGTATACATTGACACCTCTGTCATCGGAGGAGCTTGGACGAAGAGTTTCGCGAACACTCTGAGCGGCTCTTTGCGGATTTCGAAGCAGAACGTTTGCAGGCAGTCGTATCCAACATCACGATTGCTGAAATACTTGAAGCACCGGAACACGTGCGGGCTCTCTTAGACCGACCTGCTCTGCAAAAAGCGCAGACCGTTTATTTGGACGAAGAGGCAGTCTCGCTTGCTGAGGCCTATATCAAAGAGGGAGTAGTGGGTGAGGGCAATCGAGTAGACGCTCAGCACATCGCCATTGCCACTGTCCAGCGAGTCGATATATTGGTGAGTTGGAATTTCCAGCACATAGTAAAGTGGAGCCGAATTCGTGCCTTTAATTCGGTGAACTTGAAGTATGGTTACCCACAATTGGAGATTAGATCTCCTCAGGAGGTATACTATGAAGAGAGATAACAGCTTTGACGCAGTCAAAACAATGAGAAAGATCCGAGATAAGATGAGTAAGGAAATCAAGGGAATGTCTGCCAAAGAGCAAATCGAATACATTGAGAAGAAATCCGGTTTCAGAAGAGAAGAGAAAAACAGAGCTGCGGTTTAGCCGAGAACTATCCATTACTCTCCCACACCCACATAACATATCGCACATCCCATATCCGCAAAACCTTTTCCTATATCCCTTTAGCCTCAAGTCCCGCTTTGCGGGACGGTTCTCTCGCCGCATAGGACGCTCCTCCCTATTGGCTATGAGCTATCAGTTGTGAGCCATCAGCTATCAGGTGCCTTGCGCCTACAGTCTTAAGCGAAGCGATCCTTTTGCCTTTGGCCTTTCGCCTTAAGCCTGCCCTGTGGAATCAAATGCTCTGTTTGAACCGCCTGTCACCTGCGCTTCCCGTTACTCAATTACTCCAAACCCACAACTACCAGAGCGCTGCTATTCCACCGGGGTGCAACGCTCGGTAATCTCCGATTACCCTATTTCCCCTCAGAAACTTTACTATTGCCTTTTCTGCCGTTTTTCCCTAAACTTCTGCGCATATGAGCCGATTCATCCTGCGGTTGCGATTTCTAATTCGCATTGATCTCTGACAAATGAGCAAGTAACAGAAGCTTGGGCATCTTGATTCACCCTGAGAGAGGGTGCTATGCCTCATGAAATAGCAAATACTTTTTGCGAAAAGCTCCATCAACTCGGTGAGTTGGTGAAGCTTTTTTTATTCAAAGGGGCGACGCTGAGATTGCTGTGTGTTGTTACCCCCTTTGCCAACCACTGAACCGTGGTGAAGCAGGAAATTTACCGATAACTGCCATGAGAAAAAATCGGTAGAAACCGCGTTGAGCGGTAGGAAGGTTATTGAGCAAGAGTCAAACGGAGACTTGACCCGTTCACTCAAGGTAGTAAGTGATCCGCTCCTGCATCCTCCCCTCTAATATGGCTTCTAAGGATTGCCGTCCAGCGCTGCGATAGTCAGCGTCATCCTGATCCAGAATCATTTCCTTGATTACTTCATAGGCTTGTGGCAAACTGTTAATAACAACACGTCTGTGTTTCATGGGGGTACCTCCTTTGTTTTTGGTTCTTTCGTGTTTTACTTCTCCTTAGGTGGTACCCCTTTTTCTTCTCTGACACAAATTATGATACGCTACCTTTGACCTCTTAGAATTTGACGAAAGTACTGAATTATGTATAATCTTCAAAGAGAAAATGCTCAAGCCGAGAGGATACTGATGGAACGTCTAAATCGAGTCACGTTTGATCCCCAAATAATGGGTGGAAAACCCTGTATTCGTGGGATGCGTGTAACTGTTGGAATGATTGTAGGGTTAATTGCGACCGGCAAGACCATTGAAGAAGTTCTTAAAGCCTATCCCTATCTGGAGCGGGAAGATGTGCTTGAAGCTTTGGCCTATGCCGCATGGCGTGCAGAGGAAAAGGAAATCCCGCTAGCCTACTGATGAAAATCATCATCGATATGAACCTACCACCCAGTTGGGTAGAATTTTTGGCCGAAAAGGGATTTGAAGCTGTTCACTGGTCGAAAATAGGCGATTTCGGCGCAACAGATGAAGTTATCCTGGAATGGGCCAAAAAGCACGATCATGTAGTCTTCACCCACGACCTGGATTTTGGAGCCTTGCTTGCTGCCACCAAAGGAGAAGGCCCCAGTGTGATTCAGATGCGCACTCAGGATACATTTCCTGAATCATGTGGAGAAATAGTAATCAAAGCTCTTAATCAGTTCGAAGATGAGTTAGAAAGAGGTGCACTACTCTCCGTCGATCTGCATAAAGCAAGGGTTCGAATCTTGTCCTTAAAAGTTTAGTTCCGTATTCGCTATGAGTTAGCGTAGCTCAACCACCATATTCCTGTTGTCTATTACCTGCCAGCTTTCCCGCCTGCAGCCTATAGCGCAGCGACCCTCAAATCCTGCCAAAGGCAGGATGATCCTCAAGTGCAACGCTCCTCAAACGAAGTGCCCCTTCTGCTTTCTAGGTATTTCTACTTAATTTGCTCTCGCATTTTCTACGGACTCAATTCAGTGTTGACTTTTCCGAATTTTTTCAATACATTACACACGGGTGAAACAGTTTCAAGCGCTCGATTGGAGTTACTGTTCTGCATGCCTTTACATGCTCTTCCTGTCCTGCGCCCCTGGTCCTCAAGCGAAAGCGGTCGTCAAGTCCCCCTCTGCTGGACGCTCCTCGAACGAAGTGGTCACGAAGTCTTCTTGGTTCACCCTGACAGAGGGTGCTATGCCTCATACACTGGCAAATACTTTTTGCGAAAAGCTCCATCAACTCGGTAAAAGGGTGGGGCTTTTTTTGTTTGGCAGCGCCGGCAGTCGGCAGGTCAGCTGAGCGAAAATCGGTAGAATAATCCAAAATTCAAGACGTGATTCCAGTATATTTGCAAATTTCTCTTGATTTGAAAATATAATAAGGTTAGACATACCATGTGATCACCGATGAAAATACCGCGGTGCAGTAAGATCTACATTTTCATTGGTTACCTCGTTCTAAAATATAGATCATATTTGCCGAGCATGGCTTCATACATGAACACTGAGCCTACATCAACGCGAGCGGGACGATATGTCACGCAGCCAGCAAGATACAGGGCGTTTATACCTGCTGCTCTGCCTCCCGACCCTTCTATTGCGTGGGACGAAGAGTTGCAGGATCTTCTTTCAAGAGCCGATAGAGCCCTGGGTCGGCTCGATGGCGTTGCAGCCGTCCTCCCAAACCCCGAGCTCTTTGTGGCGATGTACGTTCGAAAGGAAGCCGTCCTAAGCTCTCAGATTGAAGGGACACGGGCGACCCTGCTCGACATTCTGGATTATGAAACAACAGGGGTACTGGTTAAGGATGTTGATGAAGTAGTCAACTACATACGTGCGATGAACAAAGGCTTGGAGCGGTTAACAACCTTGCCCCCCTCTCTTCGTCTCATAAGGGAAATTCATGCGGAACTGCTCAAGGGTGTGCGCGGGGAACACAGAGCACCGGGCGAGTTCCGTACCACGCAGAATTGGATCGGCCCACCCGGTTCAACGATAAACAACGCCACCTTTATCCCGCCTCCTCCCCACGAAATGCAGGCTGCTCTGGGCGATCTGGAAAAATATATTCACAAGGACGACAAGCTACCTGCTCTCGTTAAAAATGCGCTTATTCACGCCCATTTTGAGGGCATACATCCCTTCTTGGACGGAAACGGAAGAGTAGGCCGTCTCTTGATTACCTTTATTCTGGTCCATGACAACATTTTGAAAAGGCCCCTGCTTTACCTCTCATACTATTTTAAGAGAAACCGCCAGGAATATTATGCTCGGTTGAACAACATAATAAACAAGGGTGATTGGGAAGGTTGGATTAAATTCTTCCTTAAGGGAGTATACGAGGTGTCCAACCAGGCAACAGAAACGGCCCAAAGGATTATTGCCTTGCAAGAGCAAGATAGAGCCCGGCTCGCTGGCATACCGAATGGTTTAAAACTGATTGATCAGCTTTTCTTTAACCCTCTGATCACCATCAACGAAATCCGCAGGTTAACCGGAATTTCCCATGCTACCGCCGGTCGTTTGGTCAAGCAGATGATTCAGCTCGATATCCTTGACGAAATAACCGGGTATGCCCGCAACCGGAAATTCATGTACAAGGATTATTTCACTATTTTGAAGGAAGGAGTGGAGGATAGTTAGAAGTTTTAGAGCCATCAGTAGTCAGCGAGCAGCAGACGGCTAGGAGCAGAAGGCCTCAAGTTTACCCCGTGGAATCAACTTCTCCGTCTCAGCTGGCTGTCACCTGCGCTTCCCGTTACTCAATTACTCCAAACCCACAACTACCAGCGCTGCTATTCCACCGGGGCATAGCGCTCGCCCTGCTCCACCCGACTTTAGCTGGCCTCAGTTCTGGAAATGATTTGATTCAGAAGCTGGATTGCGCTATGGTTAGGAAGTTTCGCGCATATAGGAGAAGACATTAGGTTTGACCATAAACACCCTTCGAAAAGGGGTCCACGGATGCCAGAAATGACGGTTGATATACCGGTCAATGAGGTTGCCAAGGTAATTACGGCTATGAATGAAGAAGAGATAGAAACCCTTGCATTGCTTTTGTCAGAGGAGGGCGCTGAACTCCTGAAGCGGAAGAAGGATCTTGAGTTGAAGAAGGTTGAATTCCTAACAAGAGAAGAAGCCTTCGGTCTATAAAGATGAATATCACCCTACACTGCCTAACTGATCTATCCGATCCCAATAGAGGTGAGACTTCCAAAGGAGATCTTACTGGTAAAGGGAGCTACAGATGTTGGATGTGAAAGACATACGCAAGCAAATCACCGATGGACTTAACACACCACCCAGACCCCTCAAGGTCATCCTCTTTGGCTCTTGTGCCCGGGGCATCCCTCATGATGACAGTGACATTGATCTTGTGGTTATTCTGGACAGAGAGGGAAAAAGTGCCAGCTACAGGTCATTGATTAAGAATCGCATGGAAATTTCAAGGAGACTCCGGGACCTTAAGAAGAAGTACCCCATGGATGTTTTAGTCTATACCAAAGATGAATGGGAGGAACTTAGAGCGTCCGAAACCTCCTTCATCCGGAAGATCGAGAAAGACGGGATCGCCATTCTATGAAAAAGGGTACAAAGGTATGGCTGGATTTTGCTGACAGGGATTTACAAGCTGCCAGGCTGCTTGTTGATAACGAGTATGTCTCTAATGTCGTGCTGTTTCATGCGCAGCAGTGCGTGGAAAAATGTTTGAAAGCCCTTCTTGAGGAACATGGCGTTCTCGTTCCCCACATCCATAGTGTTGTCAGGCTCAATTCTCTTGTCATGGAAGAGGCTGGGATATCGCTCAATCTTGATGAAGATGAGCTTGATCTCGTTGATTCGGTGTACATTGATACAAGGTACCCGAGCGGTCTGGGCTTGCTGCCCTCAGGATATCCAACGACGGAAGATGCGAGAGAAATGCTTGGGATAGCAGAAAGGATCTATAACGAAACAAGTAAACACTTACCTGACTAGTAATCTCCACCTACTCGTCCTGAAGAAATGGGTCACGCTCTCTATTCTCTGACCTCAAGCCTGCCCTGTGGAATCAAATTCTCTGTTTAAACCGGCTGTCACCTGCGCTTCCTGGTTACTCAATTACTCAAAACCCACAACTACCGGAGCGCTACTATTCCACCGGGGCGAAGCGCTCCTCGAGTGAAACGATCCTTACGTGGTGCTCTTTCTGCTTCGCAGGTATTGCAGCCTAATTTGCTCCCGTATTTTCTACTTACGGAATTCAGTATTGACTTTCCCGAATTTCTTCAATACACTACCCTTGGCTGAAACAGTTTCTCATGATTCCTGTAAACTGAATCGCCTTCTACCTCAAATCCTGCCGCGGGCGGGATTGTCCCCAAGTGAAACGCTCCTCAATCTGACGTCTGAACTGTTTCTACCTCGTATACCAATAAATATTTTGCACTGGTGTACAATTAACAGATGCTTGGGCATCTTGGTTAACCCTTAGAGAGGGTGCTGTGCCTCATACACTGGCAAATATCTATTGCAGAAAAGCTCCATCAACTCTGTGAGTGGGTGGAGCTTTTTCTATTCGAAGGGGTTGAGCGCCGAAGTTTCGAATGTTGTGCCGCCCTCTTGGCAAGCACGGAACCGTGGTGAAACAGAGCATTTACCGAGAAGTTCCCATGTCGTTCTGGAACCAACGCCCCATTCCACGCAAGGAAAAGAGCGCGGGAGTTTGGTAACCTCTGCATTTGGGGAGGAGAGGACAAATGAAGAATCTGAATTTTGTCGTTCTATTGTGTCTTTTGACATCTATTGCCCCGCTGGCAGGGTTTGCTGCCGACCGAACCGGTATTGATTGTGGATGCGACGAAGTCGGCGCCTATAATGTTTTATCCAAAGGTACCTTACCTGCCATAGTGATCACCGGCGTAAACGAGGGTACTTCGCAGAATGGTACATACGAATTTACGGTTGGTACTAGTGGCACCTCGGTTATTCTTACAGTCAGCCTGGCAGGTGGTGCGCAATTGGTTTCGGAGGCCTTTACGCCTTCCGGCGAAGCTCACTGGGGCTTCAGTCCTGACGAACATCGCTTTGTTTACCACTATCTCGGTAACATGGGGCAACATTATGTGCGGCTATTCGATTTAGAAGATGGGGGGACTGCAATCAATGAGAATGGGTATGGCTATACTACCGGTGACTCCGAACTCTACTTTAGCCCTCACGGCCATTATTTCTTCTATGCCGCTGTGCTTGATCCAACCCACACGTTTCTGAGCATTGTAAATGTAGGCGAATCACCCTATGAAGTCCATGAACTGACCCTCGGTCTGGTTTTGGATCCGGCAAACAAGAGTGGTCTTGCGGCTTGGGGGTTTAACAAGAAGATTAAGGATGCTGCTGCTACGACCGACGCGGCCTTTTTGTACGCCTATAAGACTGGCAGCACGAATGTTACGTGGCGGCTAATCGACTTAGCCAGTATGACGGTACATGCCGAAGACTCAGTTACGTCTGGAACCTGGTGGGGTTTCAGCCCGTGTGGCGATGTGCTGGGTCTGATAGAATCAGATACGAAAAGTGTTCGTCTTGTTCGCACGATTGATGGGGTCGATTTGTATGATGAGGGATATTCCGATACTGCCGCCCAGTTGTCATCTTCCCCGGCTGAACACCTGCTGAACGGTCAGTCACTCTCGCCCGCAGTACCGAATACCGCCGATAATGCCTGCCCTGGTCCGCCCGATACAGAGGCTCCCACCTGGCCGGAAGATCCGCCCTCTACTCTAGAGGCTTCCGCTATTACCGGCACGAGCCTGACACTAGCCTGGTCGGAAGCGGAAGATGACGTGGCGGTGACACACTACCAGGTTTACCAGGATGGTCAGTCCATAGCGCTGTTAGACGCAAGTGTGCAGACGTGCGATGTCGACGGTTTGTCACCGGGTGTGGAATACAGCTTCAAGGTGGAGGCAGGCGATGCGGCGGATAACTGGAGCAGCGACGGCCCCTCGGTATCCGCTACAACTGCGGATAGCTCGCCATATTGGCCCTCTGGTGCATATTTGGAGGCCACCGACGTAACGGAAACCGGCCTGACACTGGTTTGGCCGGATGCCAACGATGATGTGGAAGTGACACAGTATAAGGTTTACCAGGTGGATTACCCAAATGATATAGCGCTGGGTACTCCGGGCGCCGGTGATCTCTCGTTTGATGTAACTGGCCTAGAAGTATACACCTACTATCAGTTTTATGTGCAGGCAGGCGATGCGGCGGATAACTGGAGCGACAAATTATGGGTATCGGTGCAGACTTTGGATTTGAGTGCTCCTGTCTGGCGACAGGAAAGCGTCCTGACCGCCACCGATGTGACCAAGAATAGTCTGACTTTACATTGGGACGAGTCTGATGTCACCGACAATGATGCCGTGCAGTGTTACCTGCTCTACTTGGATGATGAGTTGTTTGATTTCGTCTGGACGAGTCAGGACAGTTACTACCTGGACTGTCTATTGCCCGGCACGACATTTAGCTTCAAGGTAGAGGCATCCGATCCTGCGGGCAATGCCAGCAATACAGGGCCGACTCTAACTGTGGCCACCGCTTCAGGCACCAATGACTGTGACCAATTGACCGAACGAGTGAATGTTTCCAGCGACGGCGAACAAACATATGCCTGGAAATGGGATCCGTGGGGCGATCCGGATGCAATTCCATATTACTGTGATGATCCGTATGGCTCATTATCGGGGGGAGAGGGACCACCATGTCAGAGTGCCTGGAGTTTTGGTGCAGATATCAGCGCCGATGGTCGGTTCGTGTCCTTTTACTCCAATGCCGTCAACCTGGCGTCCAATGACGATAATCCATTCGCCGATGTATTTGTGCATGATCGCCAAACTGGCGTAACCGAACTGGTTAGCCTTACCCCTTCTGGTGAGCAGTTTGATTACCAGCTCATGCACGATGACAGGCAAGATATTGACAGGACATCCATTAGCGCCGATGGTCGATATGTTGCCTTTATGCACCGTATGAGGCAAGTCTACGTCCGCGATCGTCAAACGAGCGAGACCCTATGGATAGCAGGATCAGGATCTGACGGGCTCTATTTTGACGCCGTGATTAGCGATAACGGCCGCTACGTGGCGTACAATTCCACACATGAGCAACTACAGCTCATTGATGACTATCATATCTACGTCTATGATACTGTCCAGGGGACAACTACCAGGGTCAGTTGTGTCACAGGCTCTGATGAGCAAAGCAACTCCGGCCCTAATATCAACGGGGGCAGCACCAGTCCCTCTATCAGTGCCGATGGTCGGTACGTGGCGTTTAAATCCTTGGGGATGAACCTGGTCCCCGGAGACACCAATGTGATTTCTGTGTATGATAGTTGGCAGCAGAAGTGGATTGATGTGTCTTGTGCCGACATTTTTGTTCGCGATACGCAGACCAAAGAAACTACCCGGGTTAGCGTTTCCAGTTCCGGCGCCCAGGCCAATGAGCAGAGTTGGTCGCCTGCAATAAGTGCCGATGGACGGTATGTAGCGTTCCTCTCAGATGCCAGCAATCTGGTATCAAACGATACCAACGGCAAGATGGATGTCTTCGTTCATGACCGGAACAGCCGAACCACCAAAAGGGTGAGTGTCTCCAGCACCGGCGAGCAGGCTAATGGCAATAGCCGGATGTATTCAGTTGATATCAGCGAGAATGGGCGTTTTGTTACGTTTGCATCGAGTGCCGGCAATCTTGTACCGGATGATAACAACGGCGAAAGCGATATATTCGTGCATGACTGTTTGACAGACCAGACCAGAAGGGTCAATGTCTGCGCCTGTGAAACGGAAGCCAATGCTTCGGCCAACATGCCTTCGATCAGTGCTGATGGGAGCTTGGTGGTGTTCCAGTCCGCCGCCAACAACCTGTTGCCGAATATCGGTGATACTAACCGGCAAATGGATATTTTTGTCCACGAGCTACAGGATACGGGCGTTGTCGCCGATCTCTCCGTGACCAAGGCCGATTCGCCCGACCTTGCAGTGGTGGGTGAAGAGGTGACCTACGCGATAACCGTCATCAACATCGAACAGCAGGATGCTACCGGGGTGATCCTCACCGATAACCTCCCATCCGGCGCCGAGTTTGTCTCGGCCACATCCGGCCAGGGGACGTGTGAGCACAACTCCGGGGTCGTGACCTGCGATATCGGCACCCTGGCAAGCGGTGAGAGTGCTACGGTGACCATAGTAGTCACATATCCGGACCAGGCCGTCTACATCAATGAGGCCGGCGCCCAGGCCAATGAGATCGACCTTAATACGGCGGACAACACCGCATCTGAGGAAACCACGGTCTATTCTCCCTCTGTGGATGAGGACAATGACAACATGCCTGATGGTTGGGAGGCATACTATGGCGTAGATGATCCTGGGGATGATCCGGATGACGATGATCTCAGTAACCTGGGGGAATATCAGAATGGTACCGATCCCACAACTGGCGATTCTGACAGCGACGGCATGCCAGATGGTTGGGAGGTCACCTATGGGCTCAACCCGCTGGTTGATGATGCAGCTGAGGATCTCGACGATGATGGGGTCAGCAATATTGCCGAGTACAATGCCGGCACTAACCCGGCAGACCAGCCCAATCATGCGCCTGATCAGCCAACGCTCTCCTCTCCAGCCGATACTGACACTGATGTGTCCTTGACCCCGGATCTCCAGACTCAGGCCTTCTCCGATCCCGACAGCGGCGACACCCATGCTGCGACCGACTGGCAGATCAGCACCGACGAAGCAAACTTCTCAGATCACCTGGTGTTTGATGTGAGCTGTGACACACATCTAACCTCGCTGGTGGTTCCGGAGTTCATCCTAACCGTAAGTGATGTGATTGGTGCGTATTACTGGCGAGTGAGGTTCCACGACGATGGGGATGCCAAGTCAGAGTGGTCAGAGGTTTCCTCATTTACCACCATCGATGCAGCCAGTTCGGATGACACCGATCAAAACGGTGTGCCCGATGAGCAGGAGATTACTGATCCCGCTGTGGATTTAGATAAAGACGGAAATTCCGATATGGACCAGAGCAAGACGGCTAATATGAAGTGCGCGAACACTGTTATTGGTGATGGGCAGATAGCCGTCAAACAAGGTAATAATGTTAGTTCGGTTGATTCAATTAGATCCATCGATCCGGCGACGATTGCTGACACTCACAACAAACCCGATGAGGTACCCCTGGGGCTTATCTGCTTTAAGTTGACCGTAGATAATCCCGGTGACATCGCCCAAGTGACCGTGTACCTTTCTGAACCCGCACCGAGTGATGCGAAATGGTACAGATATGACCCGGTAAATGGCTGGCAGGATTACTCAGCACATGCCACATTCAGTGCAGATAGAACGTCTGTTATGTTAGAGGTAGAAGACGGTGGTTTTGGTGATGCAGATGGAGTGGCAAACAGAATCATAATTGATCCTTCCGGACTTGGTGCTGCATCAACGCCTTCCCCTCCACCCACTGGTGCCGGAGGTGGTGGCTGCTTTGTCACAACCACGGGTAAATGAGGACAATAGTTTGCGTTGATCTTCCGTTCCAGTGTTATGAAGAGGATATGGGGATCAGGCACAAGGAATTACCTGTTTACTGATCGAGTCGGGAGAGCGGACACACCAACGAAGCACTGTGTATCCTGGTAAACCGGGCAACTGAGCAAGAGTCAAACGGGGAATCGCCTCGTTCATGGTGCCTTTCGCCTGAAGCTCGCCCTGTGGTATAAAGAAACCTTGTCTATTCCACCGGGGCCCCGCGCTCCCGGAGTGGCCAAATGTATCGAATGCAAATGATTTATCTCCGCGCAAGCGGATTGCCGTCAGCGCTTTCATCCCCGCCCGCCTCGCCTGAGCAGGTCGCGATGGCGGGCTGGCCCGCCAGACTTATGGCGGGCAGGCGGAAAGTGCTGAAGCAAAAAAATCTTTACCCCGTTAAATCCAACCGGCAACTTTCTGCACAGCTTACCAAACGAATCTGGTATCGGCTGTATAAAGTCAAGCTATCTGTTTGTCGCCATTTAACCGGGGCAGTCTATCCCTGGCCTAAAAGAACTAGGGGTATATTCGCACAAACCGGAAGCATGCCGAGCTGGCATTATGCTCACATCACGTCGCGCCAGGGCAGGCCCTGGCCCAGACCTGGTTTTCAAGGCAACCGTATAGAGCGGTCAGCCGCGAAATAATGAAGATCCTGTAGGATAGTACCCAAATCTCGCGCCAGGGCAGGCCTGTTAATCCTGTCTCCCTTGGGTTTGCCGCAAGCGTAGCGATCCTCAAATCCGGCCGAAGGCAGG
>Ga0307378_10007293_pt1 | contig 14923 bp, 18 predicted proteins | sample UN1MG_FD_202238 | JGI IMG/M metagenome (GOLD analysis project Ga0307378, IMG submission 202238) | Soil microbial communities from Risofladan, Vaasa, Finland - UN-1 | ecosystem: Environmental > Terrestrial > Soil > Coastal area > Acid sulfate soil | place: Finland: Risofladan, Vaasa | collected...
CACGTGTCAGCTCTCTCGCGCTTTTCCGTCCCTTATTCACGAAAGCGCTGAGGTATTCTACCTCTTTCTCCGTAAGTCGTATTCGCTCCATAGATCATAGTTGGATTTGCTGGTTTATATTATTGTATAAAAACTAAATTGACAAGACACTAGCTGTGAAAATGCAGTAACAAAACGCCCGCGATGTGCGGAAGTGTTGGTTCGTGACGGCTCCGTTGATTTAATTAGGGAAAAAGAGAGCTTTGAGGACATAATAAGGCATCAGGTGATGCCGGAACGGTTGCGGTAGGTAATTGAAAGCAGAGTGTATAGAAAAGTCATGTAGGCCGCAAACTATTCAGCGATTACCGGGCACGAGCTAGTCGTGAACATCCACTTTTTTATGTGGGGATTTATGGACCTAACAGAGAGGATAATAACCGTGCAAAAGAGCAGATAAAAAAAGATCGCGTCGTGGTATCAACGGGGTAAGAAAAGATGGTAATAGTGATATCAAAGATATATAGGGGTGTATTGATAGTAACGATAGTAACACTTTTTTTAAGTGCCGCATCCGTTTTACCCGTAATTAGCTCCAACGTGGTAGACTCCAGCATTTCCCGGACGGATGCTTACGAGCTTGTAATAGATCAGGTTTTGGACGGCAGCACCGAAGGGAAATGGGCGTACGTAAGCTACGAACCCGTGAAGGCAGGTACAGTCGTCGAAAGCTGGTACAGTTCGATTGAACTTCCTCAGGAGGAGGGCTGGTTCTTCTTCATCGACGATCTTCCCTGGGCGAACTGGGAACATCCGTGCAGATACGTATTTGTAGATTTAACAGGGGATATAACAGTGTATACTGCTACCACACCACCGACTAACATAAGGGAACTCGAGATACTAAGAGGACCGCAGGCTAAATCGGGTAACGAAGACGAGGTACAAACGAAGCGCTACCCTTCGATCACGCAGCAGATGGCTCCCGATCGAGGAGCAAGCGAGCATTTTTACGCGGTCATTATCAGTGGCGGCTACGATTTAGATAACAACTGGTGTAGATATTGGAACGATGTAGCCTTCATTTACACCACGTTGACGCAGATTTACGGCTATGCCGATGAGCACATCTATGTACTGATGGCTGATGGAACCGATCCGGGCGATGATAGGCACGTCTACGAATGGAATAGCACTACGGACGACGTGGAGTATTGGACTGATTCATCACCACTTGATTTAGACGGTGATGGCGAGGGCGACGTTGATTATGCAGCGACAAGAGCCAATATCACAGCCGTTTTTGATACACTTTCGGTACAGTAGGTGCGGGCGACTATCTCTTTGTTTTCGCAACCGATCATGGTAGCTACGATACAACCACCCAAAAAGCCGCGTTGATATTATGGGGTGATTATATCTATGATGATGAGTTTGCACTCGAGCTGAACAAGATATCTAACGAAACAGAGGCACTAATGATCGTGATGGAGCAATGTTACAGCGGCGGCTTTATTGATGATCTACTACCCGGTTCTCAGGATAGAGTTATCGCAACGGCCTGCAACGAAACGGAATCGTCCTGGGCAATGCTGCCCTACTATTACTATGACGAGTTCTCCTATCTCTGGACCTCTGTAGTGGCATGGCAAACTCCGGAAGGCGTACCGGTCAATGCGGATTCCAATAGTGATGGAGAGGTCTCAATGAGGGAAGCATTTGACTATGCTGTCGCTCTGGACACCGCGAATGAAACGCCGCACTATTCCGAAAGCCCTGCGGGGGTGGGTTCAAATTTAACCCTAGGCTCGCTGAGAAATCCGATATTTGACACCGGTCAGAGCGAAGATCCATATCCAAGTATCCGGGGAATCCACAACGGCACGATTACACCTTCATATGACCTCACGGTAAGGAAATTGTACACGTACCCCTGTGCTGGAACTGGTGGGCATGCGGAATACGTCAAGATATGGAACAGCACCGATTGGAACGTACGGCAACGTGGGACGGCTACAAAGGCGATTGGCACAACCTCTCGTTTGACGAACCGTTCACGCTCAGAGCCAATGAGGAGTACAACTTCACCATGATAACCGGCTCCTATCCTTAGATTATCCATGAGTCCAGTAAAGGAGTGACCGGAGGAAGAATTACGTGCACGGAGTTCGTTGACGTGAACGGCAAAACTCACACGGACTGGATACCGGCGATCAAGTTAGAATAAAAGTTCTTTGATCAAAATTTCTTTCTAAGAAAGTTTGAGTGGATACCTGCGATCCGGCTGGAGTAACGTCCTTTGATTGCACTTTCTTTCTTGGTTCTCCCTTTTAGAGAGAGAGGGCGGGCACGGTCAGATAACGAACGAATGCGATTAGTCGAACTGCCCGCAGGTAGGGATTGCAGATGGACGGACGGGTGCGGTAAAGTGAACCGGCTAATCGCTCTTATACGCTTCCAATCAGAGCGAAAAAGTCCCGATTTTCTATTTGCGTAATGAGAACATGATATGAAGACTATCAAGGAAAATTAGAACAACCCAGCCGGCGGTTAATAGCGTTCTTGTTTGTGGATCCCAATCCCAGAACGTTTGCGATTGCAAGAATACAATCACGATGACCGCGACGAGAACATAAAGCCATCCTTGCCATGTTTTTGGCCGTAAGCCCCACCCGGTATATCTTCTCGTTGTAAACCACTCTTTCTTGCCGATCATACTTCTAACGAACAAAAGAATGATAACTAACCCATTTAAAGTTTGTGGTTAGTTCGGCTTTGCTCCAAAATCCTGAAAATCGGATGACTTTAGGAGCAGATACAATAAATACTTTAGGAGCAAAACTTATTTTATGAGCAAAGCCATCAAGAGCATAAAGAAGAAATACAGAACTAACCGGGGCCCTCTCTCCCCTTTGGCGCGAAAGATGGAGCACGGGGCGATGAAATTTGGCCGGTCTTTTTATCCCCTTTTTCTTACGTTTGCCCATAATCAATCCTCCCAAACAACGTTCTAGATGCTTCCAAATTATCTATCGCTTCACATATCTCTCCCTTACGGTAGACCAACTCTTATCGTATTGTGACCTTTTAATAGATTTTCTTAGCGCGTCTATGACTAGGCGGGGACCTAAATGCCACTGCGCCGGAAGTTCTCCTATATCTTCTAGCACAACGTACTCTGTTATCTTCCCGGCTTCTCTTAGAGTCTTTCCCTTAATCATCTCTGTGACGGAGGAGCCTGATGCAAAGGTTCCTGCAGACCCTTGGGCTTCAAATTTTGCATCTTTTATGACACCATCCTCAACCTTCAAGTATATCCTCATACTATCTCCACAGGGACCCCCATAGGAATCCACAGCCTCCACACCTTCAATTACACCAACATTAAGCTTCTTCATGTAGTAATCTACTGCCTTCTCAGAATATCCTACCTTTCTCAATATTTCCGCCAATCCCTTTTCACTGGTCATAAATTCACTGCCCTTGGAGGATGATCGTAATAATATTTCTCCTTTAATTTAAAGTCTTCTGCTGTGATAGCTTTGCTCCAGAAGTCGGAAAATCGCATGACTTTAGGAGCAGATACAATACTTTAGGAGCAAAACTTATTTTATGAGCAAAGCCGGCTCGTCGAAACAAGTACTCCGATCAATCTTCAGTGATTATTGTACCATACCAAATCGCTTGTTCTTCGCCGCCATTTTAATAAAATACCTCAATCGCTGCTCAAAAATCCGCGGCCGGGTTCGTGCCAGCTCTATCCAGCCGATGCGAATGCGTTTGTACGAGTCCGGGAATTGTTGGAAGTTCTCCCAGGTGGTTTTGTCTTCTTGCAGCGCCTCGAGAATATCAGGCGCGATTACTATCGCTTCAGTTTTTGACGGATTACCCAGCAGGTGCTTTACCGCAGCCAGACCCGCGGCGGTCATTTTCTTCTGCTTAATGAGCTGGCGGATACGCGCCTTGTTCATTTCCGAGAGTTTACTACTCTTACTACCCTGCCTTCGCGGTGTAAATCGCTGTGCGAACCTGTCGTCATCGAGCTTTTTGACCGTGCTGTCGATCCAGCCATAACAGAGCGCTTCTTCTACCGCATCATTATACGGAATCCTCGGTTTGGCTGTATGTTTCTTGTAATACACCAACCAGATTTCTCTCTCAGTAGTATGATGTTCTTGCAACCAGGAACGCCACTCTGTTCTGGTGGTCACATACAGTGTCTCTCCCAGCTCCATAGCTTTTAGTTTAGAGAACACTCACAAGTTATAAACTCTGTATGCATCCATCATGCGAAAGGCGCACGTTTTCGATTTGCTGCTTCTCTTCTATGACCCGATAGTTCTTAGATAGAGAATACCAGATACCCTCATCGCTCTACAGAAAAGGGGGTACCAAAGCTGTGATGAAGTGATTGTGCGCGTATCGTCGAACGAAGATTTTGAAAAAACCCCCTGAAACTGCGAAATAGCCATTCTCACTTCTTCAATTCCTTAATTGTACATTTCAAACCCACATACATATCTAAAAGATTATCATGAAATCCCCACCCAATACCATTACTCTTGTTAACGATATCCTCTATTCTAGTCATAGTCACTGCAATATTTATTTTATCAACATTTTTTATGAGATAGTTTTCTAATGATTCGGACATGCTCTCAATACTTGAATAATAACCATCCCACATATCACCATATTTATTTGTAAACTCAACACCATGTTCGACATAATCCAGCATAAAATTTATAATCGTTTCAGGGTTTTTTGTGACTTTCTTTACATCACTTATTATATTTCTAGCTTCTTTTAGGTTTGGGCCTAAAGGTCTGCCACTTTTAGCTGTATTCCAAAAAGCTTGTGACAATCTCTCTTTCAATTCCATTAAAATCTCATCAGCCTCCTCATCGTCAACAACGATAGATGTTAAATAAAATTTAACTTCATCACTTGCCTTATAACATGATGAAATTATGGATAATAATTCTTTGTCTGATTTTTCCGTTAAACGTTTCTTAATTTTCCCCCAAGGGAGTGTCGTTTTTAATTTCATGTTATCACAACACAGTTCTCATTAGAAGGACTGGCTCGCCTATTTTGCGCGGTTACATACTTAGTTAGACTTAGTGCTAATAACCCTATATAACTTACGTTTGAAGTGAGGGAATTTCGAAATGACGTATAACATACCGAGTGTAAAGGAAGTTTACCGTTAGCAAAATTTAGGCGGCGCGTAGCGGAATCTTTTATCCTCTGTTGTGCGAGTACGATAGCACCGAGTGAGTAATAGCGAATGAGAGTTGCACGGACGCTTAACCAAAGGTCATTCCAATCCAATCACCAACGTAATGTGTTATAACTATGACTACTACTGCAATGAGCAAGTGTTCCATGATCGCTTTCCAAGGGTTTATTTTTTGCTCTTTAGCAATATAGAAACTAAAAATACCCAGCAAAGATAACCCCCACACTACACCGATAATAATTGCTGTTGAGAGTTGAAGCAACAGAACAGGAACGATAAAGGTCAAAGCAAAAACAAACTTAAACAAAAAAGTGGAAATGGTTGATTCCCATATCTCTTTTGTATTGTGCTTATTCTCTGATTCTTCTGAAATGTGAATCCCCAATGCATCTGAAAATGAATCTGCTATCGCTATAATCAATATACCCCCGATAATCACCAGTTTTGAGTGGGTGCCGGAATGCAAGCCCACCATGAGTCCGAGTGTTGTGATTATTCCCGAGGTCAATCCAAAGCTGAGTCCTGTTTTTAGCGAATGTTTCATCATAAAAGGTTACAGCTCCAACGCAAATAAATTTTTGCCGCCCGAGCGATTTTGCACAACTTCGGTCTATCAGACATCAGTGTCCTCTATCCTTCCATTTTGGAGTTATCCGAAGTGAACTTCAGATATCCTACCACTCACTTAACTTCGATCGATCCTTTTTCGCATCCTTCGCCTTCGATTGCATCGCACGCTTTCCCGGCTCCATAGCTTTTAGTTTAGAGAACGCTCACAAGTTATAAACTCTGCATGCAGCATCATGCGAAAGGCGCACGTTTTCGATTTGATGCTTCTATTCTGTAACCCAAACGACTATAAAAGAGGGGGCGAGACAAGCAAAGCAAGCAGTAAAATCAAATCAAAATCCGCTCTAAGAAAATGCGTAACGATTAATGGTACGGCGTGTTAATGTACCATTTGTTTTTCTCTGCCTAAATGTGGCAATTTCAGATAACGTTCTGAGCGTATAAGACGTTGCCGAAAGCAATGCCCCGAAGGGTAAGGGCGATAGCCCGCAACGTATATGCCGTGTTAGACGATGTGCTGACTTTCATTTCTGCAATCTCTTAATTTCCTCTTCAATTTCTGGAATGACTTCTGTGTTATGTATTTTCTTTTTCCCACCCTCTTTTATGGATATAACATAAAATACTTTACCTCCATATTTCTCAGTAAATTCCTTATGTGTGACTTCTTGGATCGAATGTTCTTTAAATATTTGCGGGATGTGTGAGACATCATTCGCGGGTTTAATCTGAAGCCCGATATACTTATCTTCTATCTTGATGAAAAAATCTACATTGTACAATCTATCCCATTCATCAGGAGCAGGTTGTATTTTCATGTCTAAAATCTTCTCTAATTGCCCATAAATTGTCTCAATCTCAGTCATATAACCATCAAATGTCCGGTCTATCACCATGTTAAACATATATTCAATGCAATCTTCCTCAGTGATCTCTTCAACCTCAGCCGAAATCACTTCAGTGATTTTTATGTATAATCTACGCCCTAAATTTTCAATGTGTTCTTTGTTTCTGACATTTTGGAAATAATATTCTTCCCATTCCTCTATTCTTTTTGGAGAACATTTTTGAATCAACTCGGAAGTTCCTTCGACACTATGCGCTTTAATCAACTCCCGATATGAAATACTCTATTTTTGAAATATTTATTGAAAATTTCATTCCTTAATTCTAGTAGATCATCAGATATTTTCTCATTAACAGAAATTTTTAAATAATAACTGTTATAAATCCTTTCTTGCATCACTAACGTGCTTAAAGCACAATTATGAATTATTATATCCAGTGCTTCTTCGTGATCGTATCCATCTCTTAATAGCTTTCTAAAGAGGTAATCAAAGGTGAATCTGTCATATACTTCATAATTCTCCTTAATGTAATCTTCTAGTTCCTCTGCAAATTCTTCACTGTAATCCATTATTCTAGATATTTAAAATTCAAATTTAATCTGGTCTTTTTAAGTTGTAAATCAAGACTAAAGATATTATTGATTTCAATCCCTAACGGTGTGAGGTATATTCTATCATAATTGGAAGCTGATTTTATTCTCTCCACTAAACCTAATTCCATACACCAGTTACAGGCAAAGTTCAAAAATTCATACATTGTCCTGTTTTTATAACTTACACCAAATAATCCATTTACAATATCTAGTCTTGAATCCTCAAAATCTCTTATATTAGGCAGCCATTCTCCATTGGTTACTTCTATAAATCGTAAAAACCAATAAATATTGACTTTATGTGTGGTCCAATTACCATTAGTAACGACTCTCAATAGAACTTTCTTTTGTTCATTTGTCATATCTACTGATGGCAAGTTTGAAGCTGCTTCAATATTAATATTAAAGTTATTGATATAATCCCTTCCATTTTCAGTGATAACATAAAAATTGCCTTGAGATTCAATCATTTCAAAATCCAGTGCTAATCTCAAATAACATCTGAAATTTGTTGTTTGTGATGAAGTAAAATAATACGCCAATTCATCTGCCGTTAAAGTATCTTTTGAACAATCATAAAAAGGTTTCATAATTTTATTTAACCACCTTAAATAGCTAATAGTATAATTTTTTGGCTTCGGTAGAGCTAAACCAAAACTTAAACTCAGTCTTTCGACTGTTTCTATGTATAGATTTTTAACTTCATTAATGGAATATGATCTAACTAAAATATCGTTATCTTCCCCAAAATCATCAATTATTTTTTTAACCTTTTGCTTTGTTTCAGAAGCATATAGAATACAATATCCCGTTTTATCAGAAAAACTGATATTCCTATAATTAAGAATTTGATTAAAACAGTAATCTAACTTATTTTTGTTGTTAAGAATTGTTTCTAATTCAACAATTAGTTGGGTTTTCTGGTAATCTTCTACTATAAAATCAATTCTTCCATAATCAGTTGTAATTTCTTGTCCTCTTTTGGAAGCAATCTCAAAATTTAACGCTTCAGAAAGGTAATCTATATTATTTAAGAGCGTCCATTGTACTAAAGATTCATTCATGATGCACCACCACTCAAATATATTATATCATTTCCTAAAAATGGATCAAGAACAGTGTCCCCAACAAAACTAAACATCGTAATAAGCCGTCTTGGCAATTCCTCAGGAAACATTGCAAGATGTTTATCCTGCTTCTCACCAGGGAAATTCCAGTGTCCATTAAAATATTGATTCCATTCTTCCTGACTCATTCTTGATTGATCTTTAATCTCTTTAGAAACTTTTGGAGGATTTCCATACTTTTTAAAGATTAAAATAAATTCATAATCAATCTTTAGTATTCCATTTCTAGGAAAGGGGAAAGATCCCATCACTGTAGCACCGCCAGTAGTATGAGTTGTTGTCACTTTCTGCCATATAATGGCCCCTAAATAATCAAAGCCCGCACTTTCACAGAATTTGATTATCTCTGTCCTTATAGGGATAACTTTATACCGCCCATAATATACAGAACGAGCGAATTGATCTCCAATGTTGATGCAGAGACGGCAGCCTTTATGCAAGATTCTGTGACATTCATTCCACACTAAGTTGAGATTATTAATATACTCCTCATAAGAGTCATTATAACCTATCTGCTCCCCATCCCCATAATCTTTTAGCTGCCAATATGGAGGGGAGGTAATAATGAGATGGACTGATTCATCAAGAACCTCTTTCATCTGTCTTGAATCACCAATTATTATTTTGTGTAGCGTTGTTTTCATCATACATCCTCAAATGATTTGCTTATTTAAAGCTACCGTTTCGTCTAACGGCTTATATCCGAACATGATCCGCATATACCTCCCTCTGGTCGAACTTCTCCTTCTTCATTCATCTCCCTTTCTGTTTATCCATAAGACATTCACCGGAAACGGCCTTTCAACCTAAACCCCAGACACGAGCGTAGCCATCCCCACCGCACCCGCGTACTGTGAATACGGCGGCACGATAATCTCAACACCGAGTATATCCTCAAATTCGCGCTTCACACCCTCGACTAACGACACACCGCCAACGAAGATCACTGGCGGTCTCACTTCCATCTCCTGGATCATCGTCTCGTAGACCTGCTCGGCAACAGAATGGCACGCAGCAGCCGCGACGTCCTCACGCGTCACGCCCGACGCTAACGCAACCACCAGGCTTTGGATCCCGAAGACCATGCAGTAGCTCTGCAACTCAAATCGATCCTGCGCCTTTGCCGTTGACTTCAGCGCGAGCTTCCCTAACTCGGTTATTTCCACATCCAGCCGGTGCGAAGCCACTTCCAGGAACCGACCCGACGACCCGCCGCAGATACCGCCCAAACTGAAGCTCGTGACGATCCCGTCACGCATGAGCATCAGCTTATTGTTCATACCGCCGACGTCGATCACGGTTGCATCGCCTTTATGGCGCTCGGCAAGCAGAGCCGCGCCTTTTGAGACCACGCTCACTTCCTCTAAATTGAGGTCTGCTTTTACATGCTCGCTGACAAGGTCACGGCCAGGTCCGGTTACACCAATCGCATCCACTTTCTTTAGCGAGATACCCGCCTCTTGTAACGCTTTCTCCAGCGCCTCGTCCACGCTCTTTATCGGATCTGTAGTTGGCAGCCAGTCCTTGCCGACGATCTCGTTATCCTTCATCACCACGACTTTCGTCGTCGAGGAGCCGGAATCGATACCAACCGTGACACCTTCCTGCTTCTCACGCATCAAGAGCGTTTTCTGCGCTATTAGCGTCCTCAACGCTTCCAGTCGCGAATAAAGCTCGATCTCCTTCGGCTTCTCCACGTTCGAATACACGATCACCGGAATGTCCGTCCGTTCATGGAGGAATCGCCGTAACAAATCTTTTACGATCGTCCCTTCCGAGCATTTGAAGCAGGTGAGCAGTATCGCGCCTTTTATCGTTGGGTCCCGTAACATAGCGACTGCTCGTGCAACCATCATATCCAGGCTGGGGCTTTCTGCCTTGAAGCCTACCTCGTCGCACGCCGACGCCACCTGCGAGAGTTCCATCTCGGGAAACACCAGTTCGATACCCAGGCGCTCGGCTATGTCGTCCACTAACCATTGAATACCGCTGTATTCCGTCCCACACGAGATCTGCGCAACTCTCACCGCAGTCATTTTATCTTATATTATCTTACCTTGCTTTACGCTTCTTTTACTTCCTTTTGCTCTGCTGATAGCTGCTTTAAGAAGTCCATTACCGCCGAGACCATCTCGTCCATCCGCTCGCCGCCCTCATACTTCACTTCTAACGTCGGTATCCCCCGCTTACGTATCAGGAACTTGAAGAACTCATCCGCGACGGCACAGCCCATGCATCCGAAGGTGGGCGGCGCGTCGCTGAGTATGATCGCCGCGTCAGCTTTCTCCAGCATCGGTGCAAGCAGTCCGACTCGTCCCTTCAGGCCCGCCGGCTCTTCCACTGAGACGTACCTCAGCGCCCGTTTCAAGTCCTCCTCCGTGATGTTCATTGGTGGTGCGTCTATCTCCGCATCTCTTACGTGCTCGCCGACCTCCCGCATCAAAACCACCGGCTCATGGCCGCTCCGTTCCACCAAGTCCGCTAAGATCAAGCTATTCGGCGGATACACCAACACGTTCATCTTCTATCAGCCTTCCTTTTATTCTCGCCTCATCCCTACCGTTAACGTGAATTACGATACTCTATCAAAACAAATTACTTTATCTGTATTATAATCTGCTGGTTCGGTTCATCCCGGCGGCTTATCCTCAACACCCGTGCCCGTAATAAAGAACGCACAGGAGGTATCCTCAGGCATAGACCGGTGCTTCATTACCGTGGCTATCCGTTTACCTCCTACGCCCGCCACCTTCTCCAGCTGCACGATCACTTTCGAGAGATGCTCGAGCGCAGAACCGCCAGAGGGCCGTAATCTGCCGTTCTCTACGTCCGTATAGACCTGGTTCGTTATGATCACTACGAGGTCGTGCCTGCGCGCGATTTCCAGAAGCTGCATTATCTGGTTCGCCAGCACGCGCCTCAAATACATGCTCCGTTCATCATCCAGCTCCAAGCGGTAGAACAGAGTGGCTGAATCGAGGATTACGAGAGAAACCGCGCTTTTGCTCGCCTTCTCCTTTATGACTTTCTCGATCTCCTTTACGCATGAGGTCTGCTGCTCGAAGTTCTGCGGCTGGTACAGGATGATCCGCCCTGCTATGCGCTCTACAGCTTCGTCCTCGCTCGCGTGCGCAGCAGCTATTTGTAAGAACCGTTCCGGCGAGAGCCCTTCGCTATCAATAATAATAACGCTATTCCCGTTCCTCGCGCAGGCGACCGCCATCTGGAGGCAGATATTGGTCTTGCCACTGCCCGCCTCGCCATAAAGCTGGGTTACCGTGCCCGCCTCGAACCCGCCGCCTAACAGCTCGTCTATGCTCTTACATCCCGTGCCATATTTCGTCGGAAGTTGCATGGTAACCTTTCTTTCTTTTAAAAAGGAATGCTTTACCAAGAAATAATGCTTTCCCGTCAACGCTCTTTCTTTTCTAAAAGGGTTGAACTATATACATCGCAAACAAGAGGCATAATACGCCTACCACGTCTGTTAAGCAGGTTATGAGCGGTATCGTATCGTTATCGGGATCCAGACCAAATCGAAACGATAGAATCGCGATGTAATAGGATGCGAAGTTAAGGAACGTTGTGATTAAAATACCGCCCAAAAGCGAGATCGCTAGCAAGTTAACTAAGCTCGGCGTGGGGATTCCAAGATGAATACTCGCAGCGTACGCCAGTAGACCAACAACTAGGAATAAGACTACGGAAAAGAGATAGATCACGACGAAATTCGCGGAGACCCGCTTATCCGGTAGAGTCTTCGGCTCCACCGTACCAATGTGAAGCATGGAGGAAAGACGCGCACTTAAAATGCCACCTAACGCATTGCTCTCGCCCAAAAAGGGCGGAAGGATTACCAAAATCGCGGGGAGAGCAATTAAATGTTCCAACTTTAGATCCAACGTTAGTCCGGCGAGAGTGTCGATTACACCGCAGATGAACAGCATGGGGATGCTTTCTTTAAGGATACGCTTTACCGATGCATCGTTCGACTTCAGACCTTTTACACTCCATAAAAGCGCGACTATGATGAATGAAAAAGAGAGCAGGGTACCTGGAGATAACCAGCGTCCCAAACTCCACCGGCTATCAAGTTCGTTCAACTTGAGCAATAGAAGCGCGGCAAAGAACAGAGAGGGTATGGTTATCACGTCCCCGACTGAGGTGATTATCGGCGAAGACACGTTGTCCAAATCCCAACTCCTGTTATATCCGATAATAGAGACAAGAAGTGCGACACCAAGCAGAACGAATCCGGAGACCAAACCGGCAATGACCGAGATGAGCACGAATCCATGAAGGGAGAGATACTCGATATTTGGCATGCCAAACACGTGTGCCGCTTCTTTCGCTAAGAAGCCGAGGATAACAGACAGAACGAGCGTGAGCACCACCGAGGTATAAGCATTTTGGTACAAAATCCCGCCACGTTTCAGGGTCGGCGAGAACAGCCCGAGGTGCATGGACGTCCCCAATCGCGAGACGAGCGCGCTGTAAATATTGCCGCGCATGGCAATTGCCGGCGGAATAAGGATCATCAAGCCAGGAAGCGCCTGGAGCATCCCGGTCATCAAACTCAACGCAATTCCCGCCAACAGACCGGTGAACGAGCAAAACAGGAGTGAAGAAGGAGCTTGTCTGAATAAATCAGAGAACTCGTGAAAAAAGGAGGAGACGTGACTGAGATGAGCACTCAAGGCATTCTTTCGCCATTCCTGGATTTGCATTCGCATACTCATCCCTCCGCCCCTCTATAACTCTACCGCCTCTCATATGCCGTAAGGCCGCTCCGTTAAGCTGCGTGTTCATACCGCTACTCGGGCTATTCGTTCTCCGCGCGCCCAAGCCCAAGCCCAAGCTGGAGCTATCCGGAGGCTTTTGATCTGCTTCGCTTTCGGTATCTCGTTCTTGCATGGACATTCTGTCCTTTTCTTACTTTACCTCTTTCTTTATGCTATAATAAATAAAAATGTCTTCGAGTGAAGCGAAACTGGAAGAAATCCGTAAGAGGATCGATGAAATAGACGATGCCATCGTCGATTTACTCGCGAAGAGGATGGAGTATGCGAACGAGACAAAGGCTGAGAAACTGCGAATGAAACAGCCGATCGTGGATGAGCAGCGCCAAAACGAAGTGATCGAGAAGTGGTGTGAACGGGCGAGAAGGACGAGAGTAAGCGGTGACTATGAGTTGAGTGAGGAGATGATGACGAAGATCGCGAAGCTCGTAATCGGATACACGGTAAGAATGGAGCGGGAAGGGCAGCAGTAAGATGGAAATTGTGGTAAACACGGCAAAAGGAGTGCCAATAACAGTGCGGGAATTCGAGATGCCCGATATCAGAAGAGTGATGGAAATAGAGGAGCATTCATTCTTAGAAGGCGATGCCGCGTTGTATCTGGACTTATACGAGGAATGGCCACGGGGCTTCTTAGTCGCTGAGCACGAAGGCAGGGTAATAGGGTTCATCGCTCTTGTCTTAACGCCGGAAGGAGACGGTCGCATATTTGCCATTGCGATCGATTCGAATTATCGAGGGCGGGGCGTGGGACGGACGTTATTAAAAGCGGCTTTTAACACGCTGCGGATACGGAAGATCGGGTTTGTGCGATTGGAAGTGCGCGTGAACAACCACATAGCACAGCAATTATACAGAAGCACGGGTTTTATGGAGATCGGGTTCATTCCGTTCTATTACAAGGACGGTGAGGGTGCGATCGTGATGAGGAAGGTCCTATAGCTGACCGGGACCGTGCTGCTGACAGAAGCGAGTCGCTTCCGCATGCGCGACCCCTTCTGTATCGCTTGTGTGCACGAAGTGTCATTTATGCGGAGACGACTGGCAGCGCACGGAGGCAAATCTGAATGACTGCTATGCCCGCCGATGGTGAGTCTCCTTTCATCCTTGCATCGAACATTTGAAATCAGCGGCTGGAGGAGTGGCTTAAGCTGCGACTACAATCCGCTGGACTGGGTTTTTAGGCTTTTTTAAGAACTTTTTTTAAATTTTCTTCATCTATAGTTTCTTCTGGCCACCACTGATCTGATGGAAACTCATTGTAGTGTTCTTTGCACCATTCCCAACCTTTATGTGTTAGATGATACTGGCCTGCATCGGTTTCGCCAACAAGTCCTTCACCGAACAATTTACTGCCGGCTTCGCGAAACTGAAGATATTCCGGTGTATTTTGAGATATTACAAAAGTAAATAAAGTAGAGAACGTGGGAAATTTATTGACCTGTTTTGTCCATAGGGTATTCAAAATTTTAAATTCCATTGAATTTCTTTTAGGTGTTTTTTCTTCCGTGTTTGACGGTATTTGTCCTTCTGAAGGTATATTAACTTGAAGATTTATAGTGTTTCTAATCTCAGTCTTTAAGTTGTCAAATTGTGTTGTGATTTCCGATTTTAGTTTTTCAACCTCTTTTTTGAAAGTTAGAGGCTGTCCAACAATTATCTACGAATCGATAGAATACACTTAGATCTAAAGCTCACGTGCTATCCTTCCAGCTTGTGTTAACGTGTCTATGAATTATTGGACGTGCAAAAACCGGTTGATTTT
>Ga0307378_10007294_pt1 | contig 14920 bp, 1 predicted proteins | sample UN1MG_FD_202238 | JGI IMG/M metagenome (GOLD analysis project Ga0307378, IMG submission 202238) | Soil microbial communities from Risofladan, Vaasa, Finland - UN-1 | ecosystem: Environmental > Terrestrial > Soil > Coastal area > Acid sulfate soil | place: Finland: Risofladan, Vaasa | collected...
AGGATCGTGTTTTCGCTGGCCTGGAACCCGAGCCACACGTCGTCGTCCACCAGGGTCAAGCCCAGCAGCAACTCCTCCAGAGGCGGGGTGGAGGCCAGGAACAGCCGCTTGGAGATCAGCTCCGGGATCAGGCCGCGCTCGCCGAAGTTGTAGTCGGCGGCGTCGGTGCCGGCGGCCAGATGGATCTTGAGGAAACAGTCGTTGGCCACTTCGCCTGACAACGGCGTGCCCTGGGTATCGATACCGTCCAGAAGAGCGCCCGGCTGCGTCTCGGTTAGGGCGTAAAGACCGGGCAGCAGATCCTCGAACCGATACGAACCATCCTCTGCTGCCACGCGGGTTTCCGTGAGCGGACCGCTGATCATTACCGGAATGCCTGGCAGGCCGGGTTCGTCCGAATCTTTGATCCCGTCGTTGTCCATGTCCAGATAGACGTAGCCACAGATGCTGGCAGTACCAGCATAATTGCCGAAGTCAATGCCCAAGCCCGGCCGTCCTACTCCAACGGTGATTATGTGAGTCCCAGGGGCGATATTGCCGCCACCTACGGAAACGCTTCGATCCTCCGGAAAACTCTGCTTCCAATCCGTTGGAATCTCTTCGCCGACGATGTACGTGCCGGGTTCCAGCCCGTCGAATCGGTACTGGCCCGCTTCGTTCTCGGGCGTTTGGGGGTCGTCGGCGATGGTCTGCGTGGTGGCCAGCAGTTCGCCTTGCGTGTCAAACAAGTGGATCGTGACGCCGGGTACGCCCGGACCTTCCCGCCCCGGCCCTTCGCCGTCGAGATCTTCGAACTTGCGGCCGGAGATCGAGGTGGTCGGCGGTTCAAGGACCGTAACCGTCACCGTGGCCTCGTTGGAGATCGCTCCGTCGTCATCTTGTGCCGTGTACGTGAAGCTATCCGTCCCCACGAAGCCCGTGGCCGGGCGGTAGGTCACCGTCCCGTCCTCGTTAACCTGGACCGTGCCACGGTTCGGCCCACTCACGACGGTCACCGTACTCGGATCGATCGTGCCGTCCACGTCCACGTCATTGAGCAAGACGCCGAGGGTCGCAGTTCTATTCACGTCGATGGGCGCCGTGTCGTCGTTTGCCACGGGGGGATCGTTGATCGGGTTGACCGTCACGGCCACGATCGCGACGTCGCTTGCCCCATCCGTGTCGCTGATTTCGTAGGCGAACAACTCGACGTGATCGAAGTCCTCAGCGGGCGTGTACGTGATTGCCCCGGTCGACGGGTCTACTTCCACCGAACCCCGCATCGGAGAAACGAGGATCTGTACACTGGTGGGGTCGAGGTTCTCGTCCGGGTCGCTGTCGTTTGCCGCCACGTCGATGGTCACTGGATGATCTTCGTTCGTGGCAGCCTCATCATCGGCAGCGTCCGGCGAGTTGTTGTTGGGGAGGACCTCCACGGTGACGACCGCCGTATCGGACAGTCCCTCGGCATCGAAGACCTCGTACGTGAACGTTTCGATGCCCGCGAAGCCGGCGATCGAGGTGTACGTGATCTCGCCGCTCGCTGGATCGACCGCAACCGATCCTCCGGCGGGTTCATCAAGCACGGTCACGGTCGCCGGGTCCAGGTTTTCATCAACATCCGTGTCATTGGCAAGGACGTCGATGGTCACCGGTGCTGCCTCCATCGCGGTGGCCTCGTCATCGCGGGCCTCCGGCGGATCGTTCACCGCTAGCACCGTGACGGTGACCACGGCCCGGTCAGACGCTCCATCTGTGTCGAAGACCTGATATAGGAAGGCATCGGTGCCGTTGAAGTCGGCGTCCGGGGTATAGGTGACCGCGCCCGTCGCCGGATCAACGCTTGTGGAACCGCTGGACGGACTGACCCAAATCGTCACGGTTGTGGGATCGAGCGTTCCTTCCGCGTCGGTGTCATTGGCTGTTACGTCGATGGTCACCGGCGTGTCCTCATCGGTGGTGGGCGTGTCATCGTTGGCCACCGGCGGCTGATTGCCCGGGAGAACTTCCACGCTGACGACTGCCGTGTCGAACAATCCGTCCGTGTCGTTGATCTGATAGGTGAAACTGTCCGTGCCCGTAAAGCCCGGAGAAGGGCTGTAGGTGACGACCCCGGACAAACGATCCACGATGGCCGAACCATGGGCGGGGTCCGAGAGCAACGTGACCGTACGGATGTCGAGGTTCCCGTCGGCGTCGCTGTCGTTGGCCACGACGTCGATGGCCACGGGCGTCGCTTGGTCGGTGGTTGTCTCATCATCCAAAGCGACGGGAGCTGCGGGGCCTGCGGTAATGGCCACGGCATAGTCCTCGACCTCGCCGTCGATGGCCAGACCGCGGGAGGAGAGCCCCCCCGTGCTGCTGAAGCGAAATCGGGCGTAGGTCGGATCGGTCACGATCGCCGAAGTCGCAGTGGAGAAGAAGAGCGTGTTTCGGCCCGGCAGGAGCAGCATGTTGGAAAAGATCTGCTCTTCGTCCCCGTCCCAGTTCCCATTGCCATCGAAGTCGATCCAGGCGTCGAGCCGTCCCTCGCCCGAGGCCGTCACCTCCACCACGGCCGGTCGGCCTGCGACCAGCGGCGTGGCGAAGACCACTCCATCGTCATCGTCGCTGCCGTCCAGATCGTCGCCGTCGGCCCCGTCGCTGGGCTGGCCGTCTTCATCGGGGTCGGCGGACGAACCCAAATGGAAGCCCGGCAGGATCACGTGATGGGCCCCTTCGTCGGCCAGCAGCGTGGGAAGTGCGGCAGGGGCATCGCCGAAATCGAGCCGGTCCGTCGGGACTTCTACGGCGATGGCTTGAGAAAACTCCGAGGTGTTGCCGTCAGGGTCGGTGGCGGTGGCGGTGATGAAGTGGCCAAAGGGGACCACGGTCGGCAGGGTCACCGAAAAGGCGGCTTGACCGCTTCCGTCAGTGGCGATGTCGGCGCTGCCGAGAAAGATCTCCCCCTCACCGTGCCCGCTGGCATCGAGGGCCTGGCTGGAGAAAAACTCCAGGCGATAGCTCCTGCCGGGCAGGCTGTCCAGAACGCCTTCCACCCTGGTTCCGCCCTCGATTCGGGCCGCCGTCAGCGAGGGGAAGTTCTGCAAACCGTTCGTGCCTTCGTCCCCGTCACCCGCATCGTTTGGGGTAGCCCCATCAGGATCGAGCTCCCAACCCGGACCGAGATCGATTCCCAGCGTGCCGTTCGAGAAGATGGCGTTGGAGAGGATCGCGTTCCGCTCGCCCGATTCGATGAACACGCCTTCCGTGCCATTGAAGGCGATCGTGTTGCCGGCGCGAGGGTCTGTGCCACCGATCGTATTGTCGTTCCCCTCCAACCATACGTAGACCCCGGCGAAACCGTTGCCCAAGGGTTTGGCTCCGGTGATGTCCGTGCCGATCAGGTTACCCTCAACAACATGCCCGTCAGGGACGATGGAGCCGATGAGGATCCCATCGCCCCCATTGGCGGAGATGAGGTTGCGAGCTCCAGGCGTAATCCCGCCCACGATCACCCTCTGGCGGGGGATGCGGATACTGATACCGGAGCGGTAACGGCGAGTCGTGTCGTTAGTTCCGTTGCCGAGCGCCATGGTTCCCGTCACGTCGGTGCCGATGAAGTTGCCTTGGATCACGACCTCCCTCCCCGGGGGAACAGCGCTATGATAGCTTTCACTCAGATAGATGCCGTAATTCCCGTTCGCGGAGATCACGTTGCCCGCCCCCGGCGTGTCGCCGCCGATCAGCGCGTCCCCAAACAAGTCCCACCGAATGCCCCCCGAATAGTTGCCCAGAGGTCGCGTTCCGGTCACGTCGGTGCCGATGAAGTTGCCCTGGATGATGGTCCCGGTACGCCCCCGTGCCCAGATTCCGCGGCCATAGTTGCCGGAGATAATGTTGCGGGCCGCGGCTGTTGTCCCCCCCACAACCGTCCCGGAGCCTCCCAGGTCTATACCCTCGGTGTTGACCAGTGCAACCGTACCTGTCACGTCGGTCCCAATGTAATTCCCCTGGATGGTGTTGTTTGCCGTCACGACGTCGGGATCGCTAATCCATGTCGCTACGGTCACCCCGTAGCCGTTGCCGGCAATGACGTTGGCTGCACCGCTGGCCGGCCCCCCAGGCGTCGTGTTTTCCGTACCGCCGACGAGGTTGTCGTCCGCCCCGTCACGGATCACGATTCCCCGACCATTGGCCAAGGGGTGGTTCGCCATCCACGGGATGCCCGTGCCGCTCGCATCCACGCCAATGAAGTTGCCCTGGACCAGGTTTCTATCGGATGCTTCGCCCCAGATGTCGATGCCGCGGTAATGATTACCCGAGATGACGTTCCTCGCTGCCGGAACGATTCCCCCGACCCGATTGTCCGGGCAGTTATCGATGACCACGCCCTGCTGGTTGGGGTACTGGATAATCCCAGAGAAGCCGGTACCGAGGAAGTTGCCTTGAATGACGTTGCCCCCTACGGTCTGCAAGAGGATCGCGATGCCCCCGATACCCCAGTCGTTGTCCACGAACTGGTTGATGACCAGCCCCTGTACCAGGCTATGACCGGCCACGATATGCAGGCCGACGGGACCATGCGGTGGAAACTCCGTGTGGCGGTCCAGAAGGCCCCCCGTGAGCAGGATCGTCAGCTCCGGCGGCGCGTCCGCCGTGGCCGGCGCGGACCTAGGCTGGGAGTATCCGTCGATAATGATCGGGTCCGTAATGATGGGCAGCGGCGAAGTTGGCAGGATCACGTGTTTCCAACCCCCGCCCTCCGGGATATTAAACTCCACGCGGTCCCGGCCGGGGTGCAGGTTGGCCTGGATGATCGCTTCCCGGAGGCTGAGCTGATCGAGGTCGCCGTCGTCGAGGTCGTCGGCAGTATTGACCACAAAAGTAACCCCCTCGCCGGTTCCCACGATTGCCGGCGCCACCAGCGCCACAATCCGGCCGTTGGCCGTCAGGTCGTGGTCGCCGCGTGCGGAATCGGCCAGGTGGACGTCGATCCGATCGGCGAAGACCTCGGCGCCGGTGCTCCCGTCAAAGGGGAACGGGTACCAATGCGCGGCCGAGTCGTCGGGCGTGGGGCCAAAGCCGTAGACGGCATCCAGCTCCGCCCCACTCTCGCCGGTCAGGCGAACCACGCCGCCGGACGCCGTCGGACCGACGACGAGCTGGAAGGTGAGGAAGCCGAGCGGAAACGTGACCAAAGGCGGGACATCAAGGGGCGACGGATTCGGGACCGCTTCGACTTTCTCGAGCGAGGCATCGCCCAATGCCTCCAGCACGACATAGCGCCCGTTCACGGCGTTGGGAAACGATGCGACGTTCGCCTGGAGCCGATCGGGCGTGCCGTCGGCGTTCGCGTCTCCGCCCGACGGTCCGGCATCCTCGACCGGGTCCAGCACGCCGTCCCTGTCCGTGTCGCGGGAGACTGCGATCGAGGCGGAGAATTCGGACGATCGGTGCCCCTTGAACGTCGTGGCGGTGATCCACTGACCCTCCGGGAGGTCCACCGGCAGGGTGGCCACGAACGACATGCTCGTGGTCAACAGCGGCTGGCCGTCCGGGCCGGTCGGCGCGGTGAGCGTCCAGGAGCCCAGGTAGGTCTGGCCTTCCCCATAGCCGCTGGGATCGGGACTTGCGTTGGAGTAGAAATCGAGCACGACGTCGACGGGAACCGGATCACCGCCGTCTGCGGGAATCGCGTAGAACGGCGTGTTGATCTCTCCCTCGATTTGCGTCGTGGTGCCGTCGGAGAAGGCAAGGCTGAGGACCGGGTAATTCAAGGGAGGGAAGTGATCGTCGACGTCGTTCTCCGCAACATCGCTCGGCAGGGTCGGATGAACCCCCAGGTCAATCCCCAGGTCACTGTTGGAGAAAATCGAGTTGCCGCGGATCACCGCCTCGCCCGAGGGGCACCGAATCCCGTCACCGCCGCCCAAACCCCCTCCACCATTATAGGCAATGACGTTTCCCTCACCCGGACCCGTTCCGCCCACGATGGCGTGTCCGCCCTGAGAGATCAGGACGCCGTAGATCGCGTTGCCGAGGGGGGTCGTTCCGTCCGGCCCGGTGCCGATCCGGTTCCCCAGGATGCGGTGGTACAGTTCGGCGGGCAACTCGTCAAAGGGACCAGTGACCACAATCCCGTAGTAGCTGACTGCAATGACGTTGCCGGCTCCTACTCCACCGATCGTGTTCCTCGCTCCTCCGGTAATAAGCACACCGGTTGCGTTGCCAATGCTCCCGAAACCCGATGAGTCCGTGCCGACGTAATTCCCCTGCACCAGGTTGTCCTGGCAGTTTTGCAGGTGGACTCCTATTTGATTCCCCGAGATTACGTTGCGGGCCGCGGGAACCGTGCCGCCGATCGTGTTGGACCGGGCACCGCCGATCTCCACGCCGACCACCCCGTTGTCCAGCGGACCATCACCGCCGACCGCCATGCCGATCAAGTTGCCCTGCACCAAGTTGTTATCCGCTCCGTAGCCCAGCAGGATGCCGGCATATCCGTTACCGGAGATCACGTTGCGGGCCTCGACCGCCAGTCCCCCAATGCTGTTGTTCGTCGAATTCACGACGAGAATCCCTGCACGCTCGTTGCCGGCGGGTACCGTGCCCGCGAGGTCGGTGCCCAAATAGCAACCCTCGATGACGCTGTTTCCGCCGCCGTCGAGGACGATTCCATTGCCGGAGGTGAGCGAACTTTCGGTGGAGCCGAAGCGGTTGATGACCAGGCCGCGAATCAGGCTGTCCCCGCCTGTGATGTAGAGCCCGCTGGCTTCGGGGCCGGCGAGCGTGCCGTCCAGCTCGATCACCGGTTCGCCGGCGTAGTCCGGCTCGGTCGTGCCGTCGATGACCACGAGGTCCGTGATCACAGGCAAGGGGGAGGTAGGCTGGATGGTGTGCGGGCCGGGACCGGGGACATCGAAGCGGATCGTGTCCAGTCCCGGCAGTTGATTGGCCAGGTTGATCGCCTCGCGGAGACTGGTGTGCGTCGCATCGGCCACGCCGTCGTCGAGATCATCGGTCGTATTGACGACGATCCCGGGGCTGGGCGGCACGTGGATGGCCGGGCCGACCTGGTTATTACTGAGGTCCGGGTCGTCGAGATATGGGCTGGCGACGCTAGCCCGATTGACAACTTCCCCCGGCTCCGTGACGACGACCTCGACCGTCGCGGCGGCAACCTCGCCGGGATTGAGGGCCCCCACCTCGAACACCACGCTGCCCTCACGCTCGACAACCGGCAGCGCCTTCTCCCGCCGGAGCAGCCCGTCCGTGTTCCAACCCACGTCGGCCAGCCCGGCCCAGTCAAGCGGCGTGGGGAAGTAGATGCGGGTGCCCAAAGTGACGATGGGATCCATCAGCGTTGCATCGCCCAAGTCGACCGTTCCATCCGCCCAGTGCACCAGGCCGGGATCCAAAGGCACGTCGCCGCCCGGGTCGTACTCCAACCGCGACGCCGGGCCGGTGAACACGCCGCGTGCACTGTCGACAAACGTGTTCCATGATTCCGAAGTTCCAAATCCCAGCACGTGGGCAATCTCATGCAGCGCCACGGTGAAGAAGTCGAACTCGTCTGGATCCAGCCCCTCGGTCGATTGGCCGAAATGGAAACTTACGTCCGGATTCGTGCTGAAAACGATCGCGCCGCCCCAGCGTCCGAAGTCGGTCGGAGCCGCTTCGTCGGCGCCGGCTTCTCCTCGCGTTCGCACCGCGCGTAGGAAGTCGGCCGTTCCGTAGGCCGTGGCTCCGCCCGGGCCTCCCAAGCCTCCTTCCCAGATTCCCGCCTCCGAACCACCCAGGTCCCGCCCGCCCACAAAGATGACCAGCTCGTTTTCCGGGACGACGAGGTCGGTCACGCCTTCCGGCTCTCCGGTGGAGGGATTCGCAAACGTGGCCGTCCAGGTGTTGCTCCCATCGGGGATAATCGCCTCCAAGTCGTCTCCCATCGCGCCGATCAGGATCCGCCCGGCCACCTCCAGCAGGTCCCGTTTCTCCTGGGTGTCGACGAAGCCCGTCGTGTCGTACGTGTAGTCGAAGCGGATGGAAAGCCCCGGGCCGGGAACCTCCTCGATTCCCGCGCTGCCCGAGGCCGAGACCACGGCCACGTTCTCGGGCAACGTGTCGGTGAGCTGGACGCCGATGACGGGATCCGGGCCATGATTGGTCACCGTGATCGTGTAGGTCAGCTTCCTCCCGCCGTAATCTGCATCGGAAGCAACGGTCTTGGTCACCTCCAAATCGGCCGTTCCGGCCGGGGGCGCCACGATGAAGTCGGCCAACAAATACTGTCCGAAGAAATTTGCCAGGATCGTCACCGGGGTGATTTCGTTTCTCAGCGGTAAAGTCGTGACAAGGAACGTCGCCGCTCTGTGGCCCTCCGGAATCTCCACTTCCCGTGGGACGGTTGCCAAAGACAAGTCGCTGCTGAAGAGCCGGACGTACGTTCCACCCGGCGGGGCAGGAAGGAGAAGGCTGACGGTTCCTACCAGTTGATCCCCTCCAACCACGGCCGCCGGCCGGATGCTCAGCCCCTGCAACTCTCCAACGTCGCCGACTCCGTCGCCATCGCTATCGGTTTGATCAGGGTTGTACAGGGCCGGCGCGTTATCGTCGGCGTTGGAGAATCCATCGGCGTCGAAGTCGATCTGCTTGGCGATCTCCCGCACGTGTTCCAGGGAGATCTCGGGCGACTGTGGCAAGACGTCGCCGTGCGCCCCGGCGTACATCTGCGGCGAGGCGCGAAAGGCGTAGAACAAGTGCGACCAATCCTCGGCCCCGACCAACTCCTCGTTCTTTGGCACAGTGGGGAGAGGGGTGGGCGGACGGGCGTCGTGGTCGTTGATCCCCGCAACCACTGAACTCTCGTTTTCAAGCTTGTCGTTGTCCCAGTCGATCTTCCCGCTTGTGGGCACTACCCAATAGTCTTTCCAGTTGTCATTGATCGTGTACGCGGTGTGCCGCCAGGTCGTACCGAAATCCGGATCGGCCGGTGGAGAGATGCCCAGGGTCTCGTCCAGACGATCTTCCTTCAGGGTGGGAAGGTGCCAACGGGAATAGTCAATGGGCCTGTCCCACACCCAGGAATCAAACTGGAACGAGTAGTTCATGATGCTCAAGAAATTCGGCTTGTAGTTCAGATTAGACTGGACGTCGGTTTGCCAGGCGTCCCAAGTCGTGCGAGGCCAAGGCCCGCCGTGCCCCAGGCCCAGGTTATGTCCCAATTCGTGCATAACGGTTGCGACTTCGTCGGAGAGTCTCCAAGAAGTCGTCCTGCGCGGACCCGGAACTTTGTTGACGCTGCCGAAGCCGGAGACCGCGACGACGAAATCGTTGCCGAATGGTTCAGCGATCCCACTCGCCGACATGCGTACGAAATTCCCCGAAGCGTTTTGCTCGAACAGAGCATCGACAAAGAGGCAATAGTGGTAGACCAGCGACTTCGCGCCGATGCGAAAAGCGGCGGGGGCATCGCTGCCGCCGGACCGCATCTTTCGATCATCAAAAGTGCCGAAGTGGGCATCGTTGTCGCCGAGACCGGTGGGATTGGCCGGTTCCCCGAGCTTGAAGTCGTCGAAGTCGTTCTGCGGCCCGGGACGCCTTATGTCCCAAGTTGTGCCGTAGACGTACGGGACGGACTCGTCGACATCGACGTGGAGAACGATACCGGTGTAATCGACCGGTGCCAGGAGAAACGCCGTCTCGAGCTCCCATTCAAAGCCCGCATCGGGACACAATGTTTTAAGGCTGTCTTCCATGTAGTCCACTTCGAGGAAGATGTCTTTGTGGTCGGGTTTCGCATAGTACGGCGCCAGGTGCAGAGGAAGATCAGCGTGACCGTCGCCGTTGAAGTCCAGGCCCTTTATTTCCCATTCGTCTGGGAGCCCGTCGCCGTCACTGTCTACGACGCCGTCCTTCCTCCCCAAGTCACCGTAGACTGGAGAGAACTCCGAGGTAGACATGCCCGCATCGACGGCCGTGGCGCTTACGAACGGGGCCGGCAGCGCTGCATCGACTACCAAGAAGAACGTCCCGTCTTCCTTTGGGGTCGTCGAGCCGAGGTAGTACTGTCCTTCGCCGAACCCCGACGAGTCGACCGTCGTGTTCGCATACAAGTCGACCACAGCCAAGTGGGGAGCGTTTGTCGAAAGCACGCCACTGATATGCGTTTTCTTCGTCTCCGGGTCGAGCCAAGCCGTCACGCCCACCGGAAAGTTCAGAAGGCTATTAGGGCCGGTGTCCGTGTCGATCGGGCCGGACGTTCCTTTGCGCCAGTCGTTGGGCGTGACCCCGTCCTTGGTCTTTCTCAGGAACTCGTCACCGCCGACCAGGTTGATCCCCAGCCGCCCGTTGTCGTAGATCTCGTTGCGGCGGATGAGATTGCCGGTGGCGCTGTCACCTTGGATGCGGATGCCGTCGCGCTTGTTTCCCGAGATCACGTTGGAGTTGCCGGTGCTTGCGGCGGGGGCGTACGTGGTGTACCACTCGCCGATCGTGGTTTGGGGGGCGTTCTCGATGAACACGCCGTCCTGGGCATTTGGCAGCTTTGCCCCGGCCTGTGCGAGGCCGATGACGTTGCCCTGGACCTTGTTGTCGATGGCGAAGGATCCCTTGATGTGAACGCCTGATCGTTGGTTGCCCGAGATGATGTTGCCCGGCGCATCTCCGGGCTTGCCGGTCCCCGCGGTCCCCCCGATCAAGGTTTCGGCGGCCTGATCGACCAGCACTCCGTCGCCGGTGTTTCCCAAGGCGCCTGCAGCGCCGTCCTTGTTCGTTCCGATGTAGTTGCCCTGGACTTTGTTTTCCACGGCATCCGCGCCGGTGATCACCACGCCGCTTCCCCGATTAGCGGAGATCACGTTTCGGTCCCCCGCGGTGGCGCCCCCAATGACGTTTTGCGGTGCACCGTCGACGTACACTCCGGCCCCCCCGTTGGGCAATGGGTTCATGCCGTCCAGCGTCGTTCCGATGTAGTTTCCGGAGACCTGGTTTCCCTTGGCATTCTTGCCCATGACGTTGATGCCGTCGCCTCCATTGCCCGAGATGAGATTGCGCGTTTCCGGAGTTCCGCCGCCAATGAGATTGCCGGGAGCATCGTAGATGTGGATCCCATCGAGGCCGTTCTTCAGGGGCTGGGAACCGCTGGCGTCGGTGCCAATTCGGTTGGCAAAAATCTCGTTTCCCGTTGCCGGGTCACCGAAGAGGTAGATGCCGACAAGCTCGTTGCCCGAGACGACGTTTCCCTGCACGTGATTCTTCGGCGCTTCAAAGATCAGCACGCCATGGAACTTGTTGGGGAGCTTCAAGGTGCCCGTCGTGTCGGTGCCGATGCGGTTGTTCTTGATCCAGTTGCCGGAGGCTGCGGCACCGTAAATCGCCACACCGGAGAGCCCGTTGCCGGAGATCACGTTGGTGTCCACGTGGTTGCCGGGCGCATCCATCTCGACACCCAGACGCTTGTTGGGGAGCTTCAAGGTGCCCGTCGTGTCGGTGCCGATCCGGTTGTTCTTGATCCAATTGCCGGAGGCTGTGGCGCCGGAGATCACCACGCCGGATCCGTCGTTGCCAGAGATCACGTTGGTATCCACTTGGTTGCGGGGTGCATCCTTGATCACTACACCGTTCAGCGTGTTCCCCAGCGCCTTGGAACCCTCGATATCCGTTCCAATCAGGTTCCCGCTCACGTAGTTGTCGTCGGACTGCGGATCTTGGATGAACACGCCAGATTGTCGGTTGCCGGAGATCACGTTCTGACCGACCACGTTATTGCGTGACGCCGTGATCTTGACCCCGAACTCCCAGTTGCCCAGCTCGTCGCCGCTGTTGGGGTTGCCGTCCGGGTCGATGATCTTGCCGGTCCTGTCGGTGCCGATCAGGTTGTTCTGGAGGACGTTCGATCCCACGATGGTATCGCCGGGGGCGAAACCGACGATCACCACGCCGGATCTCTGATTGGCGGAGATCACGTTCCCGAGGCTCTTTTCCGTTCCCCCGATCTCGGTTTCATGCGCCCCACGGGCAATCAGGACGCCTTGGTCGTTGTGTACGGGCGTCATGCCGTCTTGGCCGACGCCGATGTAATTGGCGAAGAGCTTGTTTCCCGTAACGTCCCCACTGATCTCCACGCCCAGCATGTTTCCCACAATGATGTTCTCTTGCACCACGTTGTCGGAGGACTCGATTGTCACACCCGAGCCGAAGCTCCCGCGTGGAGAGCCGTCCGCGGCGGCTCCGAGGAAGTTTCCGGCAATGATGTTTCCGCCCGCCCCTGTGAGTCCTATTCCGGCTCCGTTCACGTGGTCGACGATAACTCCCAACAGATCATGGCTCGGAACGGGCTTGCCGCGAAAGGAATGGATGGCCAGCCCCGACACCTCGCTCTGCCCTCCTGCGATCACCAATCCGTTGGCACCCAGGGGGAGGTTGGCTCCGTCCAGCTCAATCTGGATGACAGCGTCGTTGCCTTGCCGAACCGTCTTGCTGTTTGGCCTGGCTCCCGGCTGGGAATAGCCGTCGATCGTCACCGGCTGGACGATGTACGGCAAAGAGGCAATAGGCCGGATGACGTGCGGCCCGTCTCCTGGAATGTTGAACTCGATCCGGTCCTTGCCCAGGTTCTCATTCGCATCCATGATCGCGCCGCGCAAGGTGACCTGTTCGCCGGGCGTGGTTAGATCCACATCGACTTTGCCGTCACCGAGGGGAGTGCGGTCCGGCTCGTCGCTGGTTAAGTTCACCACGTAGATGGACAAGAGCCGGCGATCCTCCAGCGGCTCAAGGCGGGGTCGGTAGTATCGAGCGTCTTTGGGTTTGCGGGCTCGACGCTTCTGCGAAAGGGCGCGGAACATGGCGGTTGCCCTCCTCAGGAACCGGAGTGGAGAAGGTGTAAGCGCAAAAAGAGAAGCCTCTCAGCACGCGAGCATCTGTGCCGAAAGGGCCTTGGCTGCGGCGATGCGGTCTTCCTATTCGCCGTCGATCGCCCGGTCGAAGGTGCCGTGTTCATGTCGGCCGACCCGCGGGCCAAGCCTGGCCGCGCTCGCTGCGTGGTCTGGGACGGGGTCTCACGCAGGGATCACGCTCCCCGCCCGCGTCGAACACTCAGAATCGACGTCCGGGCCGGATGCGTCCAACCCCTGCCTGGGGAATTATCCTAGTCACCGTCGCACGCAGGTGCAAGCACGTATGGAAAAACCCCGTCGCCCCCCTCAGAGTGAGGGTCGAGAGGCATGCCCCAAAGATCGACCGCGAGCGCGACCGCCGGCAACGGGTCGACAGATGCCTACCGCTGTACTACCAGCGATAGTCCACGCCGAAGCGGAGTCCTTGCGCCCAGTAGTCCGCACGTTGGAAGGCGAACGCGGGACGCAGGGGACCAGAGAAGGGGACCTGTTCCGGCGGGAAGAGGTTGGGATTGAGGCCCAGATCGATCTGCTCGCCCGGCCGCGCCACGTCACTCCAATAGATGAACGAGTAGCCGAACGTGGCCCGCAGCCGGCAGGTGAGCTGATAGCCCAAGGTGATCCCCACCTCCGGCACGACGGCAAAGTCGTCGTCGCCGTACTCGCCGATGTTGGCCCGCTGGGCAAGGATGCCGCCGGGGTAGTCGGCGGGGACACCGTAGGTGGTGATCGTCGTATCGCCGTTGATCCGCGCGATCTGGTGGCTATTGCCCAGGGCGACCTTGGCCAGCACCTCCAGCGACCAACGGCATCGCTCGTACTCCAGCAGGAGGCCCACCTCGGCGCCGTGGAAGCTGTTCTCCGTGTCGAAGGCGTCGGTAATCTCAAACTCCGTGGGCGCGATCGGATCGAGCGACTGGAGGTCCTCCCGAACTACCAAATCCTCGTCGAGATGCATGTAGCGATATCCGACGAGAAAATCCAGCCGGGCGCCGTAGCCGCACGCCTGCTGGCAGCCACCCTCGAAGCCATAGGCGTCGCCGCAACCACAGGCACTGCCGCCGCCACAGGCATTCCCGCAGAAAGAGCCCATCCGCCGCCAGTTGATCCGCACGCGAAGGCCCACGGATTCCAGCTCGGTCGACGTGTCGGCGGTGACGGTCCCGGCAATCACGTCGGGATAGGCAATCAGTTCGGAGTCCTGCTGGTCGGAGAGCACGTTGTAGAACGGCCTTGCGAGGATCGGAAGGCCGTCGGACTGCCGTTGGAAACGTCCCGTTTCGTCGCCCAGGGCGAAATACTCCCCCTCAACGCCGTAGTCCCGGCAACACCCCGTCCATGCCCCGATGCGGAGCCGGGTCCCCCAGCGAAGCTCGTCGAACAGGCGTTCGTCGCCCAACAGGATCTCGGTCCCTTCGATCCCCAGCACGCCCGCATCGTCGTCCAGCGTGTCATCAGGACAGGTGGTGACCAGAGGCGGCACCGACATCCCCTTGGTCCACCACATCAGATAGTCGCCGCGGACCCAAAACCTGGGGGCCGCATCGCACGCACAGCCAGAGATACAGTCGGTCGGACAAGTCAAGCAGCTATCCTCGCAGACCACGTCGCCCACGTCCCTCTGGGCACTGCCGGCCGCGGCGAGCAGCCAAGTAGCCGCAAGCACGAAAGTCGCAGCACGCATGATCAGGTGTCTCCTGGTCTCCAGCGAGAGCTCGGAAGTTGCGGAAGGCGACAGAGCAGCCCGGCGACGGCAGGCACAGTCGCCCGTATTAGAGGTATCGGAACCAATCCAGTCCCGACTTTCGCTGCAAACCGCACAGAACGAAGACCCGTGCCAGCCAAACCCGCACGTCTTGACGAACCGATAGGGTTTCCGCCACCCGCCAGATCGTCGGCGTTGGCGACAATGTCCCGCCGGAGCACTCCTGTTTGCCGGGGCAAGCACCGAGAGTGATCTCCGAGGCTAGTGGTCTGTCCAGTTAGAGTTTACTAATTGTAGATCTTTGATGGCATAGAGGCTTCTTCGTGTTCGTCTTGGCGGATGAATTCTGGGTACAGGC
>Ga0307378_10007296_pt1 | contig 14916 bp, 6 predicted proteins | sample UN1MG_FD_202238 | JGI IMG/M metagenome (GOLD analysis project Ga0307378, IMG submission 202238) | Soil microbial communities from Risofladan, Vaasa, Finland - UN-1 | ecosystem: Environmental > Terrestrial > Soil > Coastal area > Acid sulfate soil | place: Finland: Risofladan, Vaasa | collected...
AACGATCTAGGCTTGTCATGGGTGGAAGGATTATCACCCGAAAAGACAGGCGAGACTTTAACGGTCAAGAATCCGGAATCTAAGCAGGTTAAGATAACTTTAAACAGCGCCGACGACATTGTAGTTCTATCTACCAATGATCCCTGCAACCCTTATACACTCCATCTGAAGATTAAGACGGAGAACGGCAAACTGAACGTATATGACGAGGCGGGTAAATATCTCTTCAGCTGGAAAGATATTCCTGGTAATAGCAATGCAGAATTGCTGGCGTTCCTTAAGAACGATCTAGGCTTGTCATGGGTGGAAGGATTATCACCCGAAAAGACAGGCGAGACATTAACGGTCGAATCTAAGCAGGTTAAGATAACTTTAAACAGCGCCGACGGCATTGTAGTTCTATCTAACAATGATCCTTGCAACCCTTATACACTCCATCTGAAGACTAAGACAGAGAACGGCAAGACGAATGTATATCGGACGGATGTATACCGGCAGAACAGATTTAAGAAAGGTGCTGATGCCTTCCAGGAGTACTTCCTCATGGACATGCGGGTAGGAAGCGAGGTGCTGACCTCAAGAATAGTCCAGGGCACCGCCGCCCTCCAGTACTACATACAGCGTTGTCTGATGAACCTGGAGCCAGGGGTCGATCCTTCCACCATCCCCATGCAGGAGTGGGAATGGGTTAAGAACTACAGGGTCTGGGAGGCCAACCGCAAAGTCTTCCTCTATCCCGAGAACTACATAGAGCCCGAGTTGAGGGACACTAAGACGCCCCTCTTTGAGGAGCTGGAACAGGAGCTGATGCAGTCCGACATCACCCAGGAGTCAGCGGAAGCTGCCTTCACCCACTACCTGGAGAAGTTCGCTGAGATCGCCAACCTGAAGGTCGTTGGAAGCTATCTGTATACCGATGTAACCAACGATCGGAGTGCAAGGCCAACCGATCGAGACGAAGTTCTTTACCTGATCGGGCGGACCAACACAAATCCCAAGATCTACTACCGGAGAGAGCATATCAAGGATGATAAGGGAGCACGATGGCTTCCCTGGAAGAAGATCGACCTGGTCATCAACTCCGATTTCGCAACGCCTGTCTATGCGTTCGGAAAATTGTTCTTGTTCTGGACAGAGTTCACGAAACTTACGAAATCGGTAGACAGAAAGCTTAGTGATCGAATTCTGGATGCTCATAATGCGCTTTCCCTTTCGAATTTGTTTATCCTTTATGGGAATGGCTTTAGAATAATTAAATCCATTAATAATAAATATATATGTGGTGGTGCGTTCCCGGATTCTGAATTAGCTGAACTTGTTGATAAAATAAACGGTGTGGCTTTAATTTGGTTTAAAGTTCTTTTAAAATCGATGGACAGAATCAATTTTATGTCACTTATAACTATATATAATTATATTTTTACTTATCAATTTCAGATTTACAATGATTTGTTCTATGAATTGAGCGATAGAGAAATCAGTAATCTGGAAGAGAGAAAGTGGCTGATAGATAATGAAGGCTACCTGTTCAATATCGAAACCGATCAGAGAGTGCAGGAGACGATAGACCTTTACAAAACGGCTGTAAAGTACTCATATTTAAATTTCAGTAATGAATGGATACCGCCTCAGAATTATGCAGAACTCGAGAACGAATTAATGGAGATGACGTACAGAGAACCCAGGTGGCAGAGGGTGTATGCTCAACAGTTGTTGGAGCTTAGGACGGAAAAGGCTGACCAACAGCAACCCAAAGCAGAAACTGATATAAGGGTTCTGCAGATTGATGAGTCGAATCAGCTGATCAAGTCGATTCCCGAGTTCGATATGAGTCAACTCACATGGGAATTTTGGACAAAATTTGCAAATGCTAATTACCAAGGATGGCCAGATTTAATCGAAAAAGATGACATAGTTAAGTTCGTAAAGCTTATTGATTACGATAATGGCAACTTTAATGTCATAGCCACCAACAAAATAACGATTAATACGGCATACAGCGTGGCGAAAGCGACAGCAGGCTTAATCAAAGAGGCGCAAGAATATGTCAAAAATAAACGATACCAGGAGGCAGTAGAAAAAGCGGGTCAGGCAAGAGATAAGGCCTTAGGAGCGACTTTTGTGGATTCCACTAAGGTTAAAGATCTTGCAGAGTGTGCTAGAAAAGCGGCTCAAAATGCGATGAAGAAAATATCTGAAGCATCTGCGGCCAGAAATAATGCAGTTATGACCCGGAACAGCGCAATTGAAGCTCGGAAATTTGCGAAAGAACTAGGTCTTAAGCCAGAGGAGAAAGAACGACGTGAACAAATAGCAGCACGCATTGAAGATGATGCAACAAAACTCGAAAATGACGCAGCACAACTTGAAAAAGAAGCTGCGACTCTTGAGAGTATTGCTTTGGACAAGGTAAACGAAGTGAGTGATGCTGCAGAAGAAGCAATTAAGAGGACACCAAAGTGGGAATCAAAAGCTATGACTGTAAAGGTTCAGCTCTGGGGAGGTGAATTGTCGACTGAGCTGGATTACGATACCTGGCAGCACATTGCCATAACACTTAAGGAGAATAATGGCTGCTATACTGTAACTTTGCACAAGCACAAAGATGGCGCAGAGATATCCGACCCGGTGTCTCTGACCGTACAACGTTTCGGACAATATTTGCCCCCGCAGAGAATGTTGGTAATTGGCAATCAAGAGTCGGATGTTGCAGCTGCTTTTACGGCTCAGATGAGCGAATTCAGGCTTTGGAACCATGCAAGAGATACAGTGAAGATTAGGGACGAACTGAATCACCGGAAGACAGGAAAGGAAGAGGGCTTATTTTACCTACCTCTAAATGTCAGAGAAGCTGGCTCAAATATGACCCTGGTAAAATCCAGAGGATTAAATCTCACCATACCAATACTTAATGGTGAATTACTAAACCGCATTGCAGAACGAGAACACATCATTCTGTTTTACGGAGATCGTATTGCCAGTTTGAGAAACAACCTTAAGGACAAGAGTTTCAACCTGAAACTCGATCCCAAGGAGCAGAAGAATATCTACGATTTAAACCTAAGTTACCATCAGGCTTCTCAAGATACTTTACCCAAAGCAGTGTTTCATCTGACCGATACAATTGGCCTGAGCATCAACGATTTTGCCACAGGGGAGGAGGGGACGGTTCTGGCCCGGCCTGCAAAGCTCCCTACCACTGATGTTGATCCACAAAAATGGTTACTGAAGAATTTAAATGGAGCAGAATCATCATTTGCAGATGTGAATAACCAGCCTGGCTGGTATATCGTAGATGTTGGCGATGAGCAGTTCCTGGTTAAGGCGGAATTTTCCAATTCCGATGGCAACACCCTATCAATGCCGACGATGGCAGAAATATGTAAGATGAATTATAGCGCCGCCGATCGCTTAGGTTCACTACTGCCCTTATCCATATCTTACGAACTCCCGGTTGACGCCGCTCTTCACTTTCCGCAGAGCTCCACAAAAGCATTCAAGTTTGAACGGCTGAACACCTTTGCGGTTCACGAACTCAGTGAAAACCTGTTTACAGGTGGCATAGATAAATTGCTGAGTCTAGAGTCGCAGCATGCAAAGGAGTTGCACTTCTGGGAGGAGTATGGGACCAATAAGGAGCTAATTCCTCCGGACATTAATAGTATACCAAACGAGATCGATTTTCAGGGTGCGTATCGTCTTTACTTCGAGGAGATCTTCTTCCACGTGCCATTTTTGATCGCCAACAAGCTCAACAGCAATCAGAAGTTTGAAGAGGCCCAAAAATGGTATCACTATATCTTCAACCCCACTGCCAGCGAGGAAGGCGGCGCTCAGGGAAAGGATAAGGACAGGTACTGGAGATACCTGCCTTTCAGGGATGACAACTTCCAGAGCCTGAGGACGCTGCTAACAGATGAGCATGCTCTGGCGGCCTATCGCGAGGACCCCTTCGATCCCCACGCCATCGCCGCCCTGCGCATGACCGCCTACAAGAAGGCGGTGGTGATGAAATACATAGACAACCTCCTGGACTGGGGCGACTCTCTCTTCATGCAGGACACCAGGGAGTCCATCAACGAGGCCCTGGGCCTCTACATCATGGCCTACGATCTTCTGGGACCGAGGCCCAAGGTCAAGACCATCAAGAGGTTCCAGGATATCGGTACCTACGAGGATTTCATATGTGATTATAGAGAGGACTCTGAGTTCCTGACGGCAGTTGAGAAGATGTTTCCCTGCAACTGCAATTCGACTACACTCAGTCCCCACAGCAACATCATTACCGACTTCTGCGTGCCCGAGAACGAGAAGTTCATAGGCTACTGGGATCGGGTCGAGGACCGACTCTTCAAGATCAGGCACAGCTTGAACTTTGAGGGAATATCCAGGCAGCTCGCCCTGTTTGCACCCCCGATAGAGCCTATGGAGCTTGTCCGGGCGTTAGCAGGCGGAGCGAGCATCAGCGGTGCCCTCTCCGCGCTGAACGTGCCCGTGCCGCATTACCGATACTCGTTCATGCTGGAAAGGGCAAAAGATATGGCCTCCAATGTGATGGAGCTGGGCTCGGCGTTGCTGGGAGCCATCGAGAGCCGTGATGCCGAACAGCTAGCGATCCTGCAGAACACTCACGAGAGAGTCACCCTCAACCTGATGACTTCCATCAAGGAGAACGAGATCGGTCTGGCTAAAGAGGCGATCGCAGCTCTGGAGATCAGCAAGAAGAGTCCGGAATACAAAATCGAATGGTATCAAACAAGAATTGATGAATATATGAATGGCGAGGAAATCGCAGAACTGGTGTTGATTGGGGTCGCACAATATATCAAGAATGTTGGAGCTTACCTTAAATTCCTTTCAGCTGCAACCGCTGGCATTCCTCACGTTCATACCGGTGCTGCAGGGATAGCTAGTCCTTTTGTTGTAACGACAGTCGGCGGAAGTAACATATCTAAACCATTGGGTTTATTTTCTGAAGGATTAGCAATATTGGCTGATACTATGAACACCTCCGCCAATATGACCGCTAAGATGGGCGGATACAAGCGCCGCAAAGCGGGCTGGGAGTTCGAAAAGAGCTTAGCCGAGAAAGAACTAGAGGAAATTGAAAAACAGATCGTCGGAGCAAAGATTCAGCTTGCGATCGCAAGCCAGGAACTTGCCATCCACAGCAAGACGGTCCAGCAGAACCAAGAGATCGAGCGCTTCTACCGCAGCAAGTTCTCCAATGAGACGCTCTACAGTTGGATGATCGGCAGGCTATCCAGTCTGTACTTCCAGGCCTACAAGCTCGCCTACGACATGGCCAAGTCGGCTGAGAAGGCCCTCCAGTACGAGCTGCCAACGAATGAGACATACATCACCCCCGGCCACTGGGATAGCCTGAAGAAGGGGCTTCTCGCTGGCGAGTCCCTGATGCTTGAGCTGAACCGGATGGAGAAGTCCCACCTGGATCAGGACAGCCGCTTCCAGGAGATCGAGAAGACCATCTCGATGAAGAAGACCTGCCCCGGATCGCTATTGCTTCTTGTCGCCGCCGGGGCATGTGAGTTCCGTCTGAACGAAGAGCTCTTCGACAGGGATTATCCAGGACACTATTTCAGGGTGATCAAGTCCATCGAGATCTACATCAAGACCTCGAATCCGAAACCCAACGAGTACGAGTGCGAGTCCGTCAACGCGACTCTCATACAGCTGGGCAACAAAACCTTGCTGGACCCAGATATCGGCGCCGTCGAATATCTAATGGGCTCGAGTTCCGAGCAACCCAACTCCAACACCCTCCGCGTGAACTGGAGGGCAAACCAGCAGATCGCCATCTCCAGAGTCGACAAGAAGGATGACGGCATGTTCGTCCTCAACTTCTTCTGGGACGATCGATACTTCCCCTTCGAGGGCACGGGGGCTGTGTCATCCTGGCGCCTGGAGATCCCCCACTCCAGCAACCCGGATCTAATGACCACATTGGAGAATGTTCCTGTACTGGATATCGAGGACGTTCTAATCCACATCAGGTACACGGCCAAGAGCGAGAGAGGTAACTTTAAGAAAGAGATTGAGAAGTTACTGGAATAAAGTAATGAGTTTGAAGGCGTCCGTTCGGCCTGCCAATCCGGGTGGTGTTTCATGGAGCAAGCCGCTTTACATTGGGTTTTGCGTTCATCTACTCTGTGAATGCATGCAAAACCCAAATGAATGATTTGCTTATGCGAGAATGGCTAAAACCTGAGAATGTGTTTAGCTGGCTAGCTTTGTCGCTAGCATTTGGAGACAATCCAATCCTCTCTATCCCCATGTTGCCAGAGTCGTCATGATTTCGCTCATGAATAGAGGTTACTTTATCATTTCGTAGCGTGCCCAAGATCTTTCTCAAAACAACCTGAGGTCGCAATGCTCTTTCTGCCCTATTATTGGTTGGTTCCACACCAGGATGAATGATAAATGTGAACCAATACCTCCAGCCAGGCCTGGCGATTGAGGGCCTCTCGGCGGGCCGCGGATGCACGGGCGGCCTTCTGTAGGGCTTGGGCATCCCGAGCCATCTCGCGAGGATGGAGATCGGCTATGTGGTGAGGGATGCACGCAAGTGACTTGGCCAAAAATGGCCTTTGTGGTGCATTGTTGTAGCGTTATATGCTACTGATATGTTATGACATGAGACACTGTCTACGGGGGCTTTAGATGTCCTTATAGGGCATCTTTGATTGCTTAGGTGAAATATATGTCCTCCAAAAGAATTAAGATAACGTAGAGCCTTCTAAGGAAGCGCAGGAACAGACCGACGAGATTTTGGCTAGAGTCTTTTGAGGCCCGGCCAGCAGAATTAGTGAAGATTTTATACCGGTATTTTGCTCTACGCCCTGAAGGTTGGGATATTCGTGACCCTCCGCACTCCCGATGTAATAAAGGTATGGGTCAGCAAAAATAGGAACTATGAGCTGCAGGCCGGAGCGCTGGCGGCAATTGCTCCTGGCCCCTTCTTGATTGCAGACTTACTAAAAATTATTTTGGCGGCTACTTCCTGGATGCCATCTCCAGTACCATGGCCGCCTGTGCTCCTGCTTCCAGAATCTCCAGGTTCTTGGGGATGAGCTTCGGCTTCTTGGCAAAGGTCACGCGGAATGCGTTGCCGTAAGCCTCGCGTGGCAAGCCCAGTTTTCCTGTCTGCATCAAGGCCCCGAACATGGCCGTGTTGGCCGCCTGGGATGTGCCCTTCTCCGTGGCGATCTCCGTAGCCGGGACAGAAATGGCTTTAACGCCCTCCGGTGCCTGGAACTGTCCGGCTAAAGATTCATAGAGAATCACTCCACCCTTTTTAACCGAGGGCGCGAACTTCTCCAGAGAGGGCCGGTTGAAGGCCACCAGCACATCAGGATGATCCACCACAGGCGAGCCGATTGGCTGGCCGGAGATGATCACGGAGCAATTCGAGGTCCCGCCCCTCTGCTCCGGCCCGTAGTCGGGATAATAGGATACATAGCGTCCGCAGCCGAAACCTGCCTGGGCTAAGGCCAGGCCCATGCTCAGCACACCCTGCCCACCAAAGCCAGCAATCTTTACGCCCTTGGCCACAAACTCAGGATCCTTCTGAAACTCAATGCAAATCCCGCTCTCACAACCGAAGGCTCTATCCAGAGATTCCTGGGAGTAATCGCTCTCGGGCCTGGTTATGGCCTGTGCTTCGGCGGAATTGTCCCGGAATTTCTTTAAAGGAAACTCCTTTTCCATCTGCTCATTGATGAACCTGGTAATGCCTTTAACGTCCATCCTCAAGATGGTGGGGCAGGGCGAGAGCAGCTCCACGAAGGCGTAGCCCTTTTTGTCCCTCTGAATCTCCAGAGCTTTCCGCACAGCTCGGCGTGCTTTTCTTATATGCTCGATGTCCGAGAGCGATGCCCGCTCGATGAATACTGGCGCCTTGAGCGTATCCAGCAGTTCGCAGATGTGGATGGGATAGCCCTGCTCCCGCGGATCGCGCCCGCCCGGCGTGGTAGCCGTGACCTCCCCTATCAGGGTGGTGGGCGCCATCTGGCCTCCTGTCATGCCGTAGACGCTGTTATTGACGAAGAATACCGCCAGCTTCTCGCCCCGGTTGGCAGCCTGAATGGTCTCATTCAGGCCAATGGACCCCAGATCGCCGTCTCCCTGGTAAGAGATGACGACGGCGTTGTCCTCGGCTCTGGAAATTCCTGTGGCTATGGCCGGAGCACGTCCATGGGCAGCTTGCACATTGCCGCAGTCCAGATAGTAGTAAGCGAAGACGGCGCATCCCACAGGACTGATCACAACGCACCTGTCCTGGATGCCCAGGTCCGCCATGGCCTCCCCTATGAGTTTATGCAAAATGCCATGTCCGCAGCCCGGACAGTAATGGGTAGCAGTGATGGCAGATCCGCCTTTTCTGGGAAACTGGGCATACATGCCGGGATGCCCGCCTATCACTTTTTCTTTTACAGCCATTTTAGGCCACCTCCCTGATCTTCTCCAAGATAGAATCCAGCTCTATCAATCTTCCTCCGTAGCGACAGACCAGCTCTACCTGCCTGCAGCCACTGGCAAGGCGAATGTCTTCAAGCATCTGTCCGTTGCTCATTTCCACGGAGATGAATTTGCACCCCCTTTCAGCCAGATCCCGGACGGCCTTTTCCGGGAAGGGGAAGAGCGTGATGGGTCGGAAGAGACCGGCCTTGATGCCTTCCTTTCGGGCGGCATCCACGGCAGACCTCGCAATCCTGCTACTGATACCGTAGGAGACAAGGACGACACTGGCATCTTCCAGGCGGTATCCCTCCCATGCCGCTTCGTTTTCTTTTATGCGCTCGTATTTTTCCTGCAGCTTGTAGTTGTGCTTCTCCATCTCATCGAAGTTGAGCATAATCGAGGTTACCAGGTTTCCTCTGGTCTCGGCCCGACCAGCCACTGCCCAGGTGGTGTCAATGCTAGGCGCAAGCGCCTCTTTTGGAAACTGCAGAGCCTCAATCATATGCCCCAGCACCCCGTCAGCCAAAATCACCACAGGATTTCTGTACTTGAATGCCAGCTCGAAGCCCTTTTGGGTAAAGTCGCACATCTCCTGCACGCTTGCCGGTGCCAGAACTATATTGTTAAAGCAGCCATGCCCTCCACCCTTGCAGGCCTGATTGTAGTCCGACTGCTCAGGGCCGATGTTACCCAGACCCGGCCCCGCCCGGCAGATATCGACAATGACGCAGGGAAGCTCTGCCCCCGCAATGTAGCTTATTCCCTCCTGCTTCAGGCTCATGCCGGGCCCGGATGAAGCCGCAAGCACGCGGTGTCCTGCGGTTGCCGCCCCGTAGACCATGTTGATTGCCGCCTCTTCCGATTCCGCCTGCACGAATTTGCGGCCAACCATCGGGAAAAAGCGAGAAGCTTCCTGCAGTATCTCGCTGGCGGGAGTGATGGGATAGCCAAAGAAGCAGTCACAGCCTGCATAGAGAGCACCCACGATCACGGCGCTGTTTCCATCGATTAATTGAGATGCCATCTTCAGTTCTCCTCTGCTTTCTCTTTCTGGGGCACGTGAACCTCAATGGCCAGCGGCTCAGGACAGGTATAATAGCATGCCCCGCAGCCGATGCAGCCGTCCCCTGAATAGAGCACATAGTGATAGCCTCGGGAATTGAGCTCTTCGCCCATCTTCAATACATTCGCCGGGCAAGCCTCAATGCACCTCTCGCAGGCCTTGCATTCCAGGGCATTGATCAGTGGATACGGCTTGTCTTTGTCCCTGATCTCCACCCGCCGGATCTTTCCGCTTATGGTCTTGGGCAGCTCCTCTACGAACTCAACTATTCTCGGATATTTGTAGGGGGCCGTGACATTCTTTACGTGATCTTGCAGCTCTTTCTTGAGCTCCTCGGAGGGGGTGTGTCCCTTGGTCAGGACCACGGTTGCCTTTACCACCTGTCCTCTGATAGGGTCAGGCACACCGGTAATGGCCACCTCCATTACAGCGGGATGAGACATGAGAGCACTTTCGACCTCGAAGGGCCCTACCCGGTAGCCAGAGCTCTTGATCATGTCATCGGTTCTCCCTATGAACCAGAAGAATCCGTCCTCGTCTCGCCAGGCGGTGTCACCAGTATGATAGTAATTGTCATGCCAGGTGTTACGGGTCTTATCTGGATCGGAATGGTAATCTGTGAAAAGGCCGACGGGCTTTCCCTTATCAGTCTTGATGACGATCTCACCCTCTTCGCCCGCCTCGCATATTTTGTCGTTCTTGCCTATCAATATGATATCAAATCCCGGTGCAGGCTTGCCCATGGAGCCTGGCTTGGGATTCATCCAGGGATAGTTAGCAATGCAGACCACAGTCTCTGTCTGGCCGAATCCTTCCATGAGCCGCAGGCCCGTGGTCTCGAGGAGACTCTCATACACGCTGGGATTGAGCGGCTCTCCGGCTGTGACTAAATATTTAAGCTGGGAGAAGTCGTACCTGGACATGTCGCTCTTGATCATGAACCTGAAGATGGTCGGAGGAGCGCAGAAGGTGGTCACCCCAAACTTGCCCATCTCGTCCATCATCTTTCCTGCGTCAAATCGATCGTAATCGTAGACGAAGACTGCCGAGCCTGCTATCCACTGGCCATAGATCTTGCCCCAGGCGCACTTGGCCCATCCCGTATCTGCCACGGTGTAGTGCAGTCCGTCATCCTCTACATTCTGCCAGTACTTGGCAGTGAGGATATGGCCCAGGGGATAAATCTGATCATGTTTGACCATTTTTGGGTATCCGGTCGTTCCGGAGGTGAAGTATCCCAGGAGGATATCCTCATTTTTTGTCGCCTGCTCGCCGGTCGGGCGGACGAAATCTGCCGGGCCCTCCTCGAGCTCCTTATTGAAATTGATCCAGCCTTCACGCTCTTGGTCAATACCCCCCACCAGGGCTTTGACCAGAGAAATATTGCCCAGCTGCTGGTGCGCGGCATCGATCTCCCCCGGCACCCCATTCTCTGCGATGCAAATGATCATCTTCAGATCGGCCTTCTTTATGCGATAGACGAAGTCCTTTGCCTTCAGCATATGAGTAGAAGGAATAGAGATTGCACCGATCTTGTTTAAGCCCACCATGCAAACCCAGAACTCCCAGCGGCTCTTGAGAGTTAGCATGACAGTGTCTCCTTTATTTAGTCCGTATTTATAAAAGAGATTTGCGGCCTTGTCGCTCATGATTTTCAGATCTTTGAAGGTGATGATCTTCTCATCTCCGTGATCATTACACCAGACTAAGGCACGCTTTTCAGGATTTTCTGCGGCATAGGCATCAACTATATCATAAGCAAAATTGAAGTTCTCGGGAACCAGGATCTTCAGGTTTTCTTTGAAATCCTCGTATGATTTGTAATCGACCCGAGAGACGAACTTGGGCAATAATGACGACATTTTTCCTTTCCTCTCTTTTCTCCTACATGACAACAGCCAGCAGCTTCACAGGCTTGTCGTTTAAGGCTTCCATATAGTGATCATAAGACGAATCGAAGAATATGGAGTCTCCAACATTTAGCACGATATCGTTGTCGTGGATGGTGATCTTTAAAGACCCCTCGAGCACGTATTCAAACTCCTGGCCCGGATGATTGTAGAATGATGGGCTGCCTTTCCTGGGATCGATGGTCACGATAAAGGGCTCAGCTTTTTTATGAGCGAACTTTCTGGCCAGGCTCTGGTAGCGGTATTGCTTTCTGCGCTCCACTTCCACAGCTTCACCCTTTCGAGTAATAGTGAAGATGCTCATCTTGGACTCTTCGCCAGTAAGCAGCAGGCCTGTATCAACGTCTAGTTTTCGCGCAATGCCAATGAGAATGCTTGCGGGAATATCCAGCTTTCCATCTTCATAGCAGCTGTATGTCTCCACAGGCACTTTAAGGTGCGCTGCCATCTCCTCGGACGATACCCGATTTAGTTCCCTCAGCTCACGAAGACGTGAGCCGATTTCATCAAGCCTCTCCTTCATCCTCATCCCTCAGTGCATCCCAGATCGGGGGCCAGATTAAGACCCGGGCCATAGGCAATGCAGGATTGTGACTGCCTCATATGCATATTTTAACCTATCTCTCTGAAAACTGTTTATTTGCATCATTTCCACTCTTCGAGTCTCATTAGGCGAAGAGTCTTGACAAAAAACCTTCATAATTATGTATTGAAGATTAATCTTCTGAGAAAGATGGAAGATAAGTTGAATGACGTGACGATTTTGCGCAGATGAGCAAATGGTATCCAGCAAACACATAATTTTTTGAGGATTCATGAAAGTGGCACGATTTTTTGGCTTCGCGGCGAAATTGATCCTTAAGATAGCTTTGATATCGGCAGCCAATCGCCGTTCTTTAATTCCAAATTGGGCCAATGTTCGCGGATGGCAGTTTTGGCCTCGAACTTGGGCGACGTTGCTGCACATCACAATCAGATAAAATTGAAATCCTACCCTTTAGGGCAGGATGAGCGATCTTAATAATTAATGGATCTTGGCAGCCACAGATCTCATTAAAGTCTTTTCGTTTCAAGCAGTCCAATCATCTTCATTCAGCCAGTTCCGAGATCTCATCCTGGAACCTAAAGATGCCTTTATTTTAGACTGGTTGCTCATTATCTTGGTTGCAGTTCGCGTGCCGATTCTTCCCCTCATCATAGTATAAGCTATTTCGGGATCAATGTTGTACATATCCAGATATGCATCATAGGACAGATGTTCACCCATAGCTGAAACATATATTGGCTCACCGATGACGGGCGTTATCTTGCCTGCAGGCAAAATCCATTCGAAGCCTTCGGGAAGAGTACACTGCAGCCATTGTTCATCATCATCTTCAGCAAGAGCTTCCAGGCTAACCACATTTACGACTCCGCAGTTTTTACAGACCAATTTTTTCATACCACTCACCTTCAGTTAGGTAGCTAAGTACATAACAGTATATATAATTTACTTAACAAATAAATTAATTGAGGCCGCATCATTTTTTATATAGGAATATTGATTATTTATATTCTTGAGCCGGAATGGTCGAAACTGCTTTGAGATCAGTAGCATCCAACTCATGCACATGAATGCAGCCAGATATTATTAGTAGGAGAGGCATCCATAGAATCTTAATAAGTATCATCCTCAGGTCACTGCTTGAGGCAGACTATTGTGATAATGCTGGTGTTTGTAAATGAGGTCGAGCAATTTACTTTTCGGTTTAATGGCGCTTGCTTGCCTTCTGGTTCAAGCATGTGCGCAGGAAGAGAGCTCTGTGCTAGATGATCAAATCAAAGTGGATCTAATGAATAAACAGATCCTTGAAGAGAAAAAAACAGATACAAACAGCTATAAGGGCCTGCCTTGGGCAACTTCATCGCTTAATGATTCCAATAAGAAAACCACATCCTTAGAATCTATCTCCGCGGTCCAGATCTCATCAGGACAAGGCCTGTCATCTGACTACGTGGTTAAGACAGATTCCTTCCTTAAGGACGCTATGAACAATGGTTTCTATGTACTGAACGTTGCTGAATTCCTTAACAAAACCAGCGCGGATAAGAACTGGGCCATCGTGGACGTCAGGCCGGCACAGCTATACGCCAACAGCCATATTCCAGGAGCAATAAACATCCCCTTGGCAGATCTGATATCGCAGATGGGCATGATTCCTGCCGGCCAGAAGGTTGTCGTCTATTGCGCTATTGACACCAATGCAGCATTTGCCGTTCAGACGCTGAGGGTCTATGGCGGTCGCGATGCGTTTGTCCTCTTAGGCGGAATTGTTGCCTGGCAAGCGGCAGGGATGCCTGTAGTCACTTAGATAGCTAATTGGATATATTATAGACAATAATTGCCGCTATCATGAACAATTAGCAATTTCTATAAAATATTTTTATATTTTTTATTGAAATTAGTGTTATTATTGTTGTTACTGTTGTTGGGTTTATCTAACTAGCCTGCCTGCAATATATGAATAAATAAAAGCAATTTTAAAGCTTAACGGACGATCTGGTTTATGACTCAATAAAATTTTCTCAATCGTAAAAGTTATAAACTTTAAAAAATATCTGATTATGTATGAAGGACTTTGCGGGGTCGAGCATTACCTACTACGGTCTGGCTCGCGAAAAATTAATTAAAAAATATCCCAGGCTGATCAGCGTTCTCTTGATATTAGCCTTGATATGCATGACAGGCCTGGCCATATTTCTCATATCTGATCTTGTCTCTTTTGCATCGAACCCGGATCATAAAGGCGCTCTAGTCGGCCTCGATCTCAAGGGTTCGGAAAACGGCATAGTGTCCATGACAGATGGTAAGGAGAAGAGCCTAAATCTGGTCGCCCTGGATAGTGACGAGAAGCAAAATAATGGTACTGGCGCTCTTATTGGCGCGAATTCTTCCCTGGCCTTGGAGAACTTGAGCCGCCAAAACAAGGAACCGAATTCCGTCAACCTATCGAAAAATAATGCCTCGCTTCCATCCAGTCAGGCTGCAAAAGGGGTAATTGCTATAAGCAACTCATCGGGCAGCAGCTATTCCGTTAAAAAACATCATAGTTCATCCTCATCGTCCTCTTCATCTTCTTCGTCTTCTGCAAAGTCGGCAAAAAAAAGCAACGACGAGAATAGCCTGACGCTAGAGGGCAATTCAAGTAAAAATGAAATAGCCGTAAATGATCTTGCTATAAATGAGACAGCAAAAGGCCAAACGCCGACAAATCAGTCGATGAACTGTTCTCAAGGAAACGAATCGGAAATAGCAAATGCTACCTGCAGCAGTGTGCAGGCCGATCTTCCTTCTAATGGGACAAATACTGATAACGTTTTGAATGCAGATCCCGTGGCCGTCGATGCTCCTGTGGCCGTCGATGCTCCCGTGGCCGTCGATACTCCTGTGGCCGTCGATGCTCCAGTGGTCGTCGGTGATCG
>Ga0307378_10007299_pt1 | contig 14913 bp, 7 predicted proteins | sample UN1MG_FD_202238 | JGI IMG/M metagenome (GOLD analysis project Ga0307378, IMG submission 202238) | Soil microbial communities from Risofladan, Vaasa, Finland - UN-1 | ecosystem: Environmental > Terrestrial > Soil > Coastal area > Acid sulfate soil | place: Finland: Risofladan, Vaasa | collected...
AGGCCGTTCCCACCGCTTCGAGCACGGGAAGTACGTCCGTCGCAGACTCTCCGGCGTAGGCACCCGTCGCCTCAACGAGTGCGAGACCCGGCATTATCAGGAGGGAAAGAAACGCCTAGCCGTCGTGTCCGGGGCAGGCTCCACCGGGATCAGCCTGCACGCCGACATTGACGCGAAGAACCGCGAGCGGCGGGTGTTCTACGCTTTTCAACTGTCATGGTCAGCCGACCAACAAATGCAGGTCTTTGGCCGCGTGCACCGCTCGCATCAGCTATCAGCCCCGATCATCCGGCTTGTGCTGCTCGACTTGGCTGGACAGAAGCGGCAGGTAAACGCCGTGTCCAAGCGACTCGCAGCCCTTGGAGCACTCACCAAGGGCGAGCGGCAGTCCCTTGGCGGGGAGCTTTTCCGGCCCGAGGACGTGACCGACGAGTACGGAGCAGCAGCGCTCGCACGCTTCTACCGCGAGATCGAGACCAACCGCCACAGAGACGCCGGGCTGGGTATGCCCGAGCTTGAACGAATGGGGATGCTGGACGCCGACAGAACCAGCGTGAAGGACCACTTCCGCAGGAACGTCAATCACTTTCTGAACCGCATCATGGTTCTACCCGTGGAGAGGCAGAACACGGCCTTTGAACTGTTCTACGAACGCTATCTACAGGCCGTCGAAGGGGCAAAGCGGGCCGGAGCGTTTGACTTCGGCGTTGAGGAAATCAGGGCGTCGCACCTGAAACACGCAAGCCCCCCGCAGACGCTTTGCACCGACCCGGCAACCGGAGCACGCACCGTGCTCTACGAGCTTGAAGGCGAAGTCGATGTTACCCGAAACGACTTTGGCAGAGCCTTGCGAAACGCCCCCGAAGGCTTCTACCGGAACTCCCGAAGCGACCACATCTACGCTGTCGAGAATCACCAGGGAGACACCCGAAACGACGTGCTCTTGCTCGCGGTAAAGGGGAGCAATCGCAGGTTGATGGAGCGACACGAGCTAGACCGCAAGTATGAGAAGGTTTCCCCCGACGTTGCTCGGAAATGGTGGGATGCCGCGTACGCAAACACGCCGGCCACGGCAACCCGCAAGTTCCATATCCTCACCGGAGCAATCGTCCCGATCTACGACAAGATCATGGGCGGGGAAGGCATCGACAGCACCAGGGTTGCCCGGGCAAGCCTTGAGAACGGAGAAGCACTTGTCGGCTTCCACTTGAGCACAGACGACGTGCCACAGGTAAAACAGCGGCTCGGTATCGGCAATTCACTTGCCGACGCCTCAGCAAGCGAGATCCTCGAGCTTCTCAGTGGCGGCTCGCTCGTTGAACTCGATAACGGCTGGCGACTTACTCTCTCCCGCGTGGCAGGAGACGACGTGGTAGAACTCGTGCTGTGCGGCGTCATCGCCAACAAGGACGAGCTACGCGGATACGGCTTCTTTGATGAGACGATCTACTACAAGCGGCGTTGGTTCACCCACGTCGAAGATGCTCCGGTGACTCTCGAACGACTTCTGAGCCGCCGCAGGCCCGTCCGGGATATGACGGCCGAGATCGCGGCAGAATAGACCCCGCGAACTCGCGAAGATAAGACCCACTCGCCCGGGAACTCGCCCGGCCCGGCGGTCTGCAAGATCACGAAGCCCTCACAGCCATCGACCGTAGGGCCCAGGCAACCGAAACAGTCCAACAGGCGGGAGGAATAGAGTTCGGCCTTGGCCCCGCAAGCGCGGTCGGGTATGCTTCGCCTGGATCCGCACGACGGCGCAGGGCGTTGGCCCTCCGTTGATGATCCTGCTCTCAATGTCTCTGGCGGAGCGGTTGGACATGGGTGCTTGTCCGCAGCGAACAAAGACCCAGAGGGTGGGCTGACAATGGGTTGTGCTGTTCATAGACAACGGGCGCAATCATACGTTCGGGCAAGAGCTGCAGCGCGAGCGGAGCCGGGAGTCGCCTCACACGTGCCAGAACACCGCACCAGCCCCTCTCGTACGAGTGCTGGCACTTCCCCCCTCCGACAGTCCCGCGCGCCGGCCCGGAACCGCCGGGTGCACCGAAAACGCCGTCCAATCGGCGGACTCTCCAGCGCGTCACACGCTCCCGGCTACCACCAAGAGTTGTTCTTTGGCCCGAGAAAGAAGTGAAGAATGCAACCCAATCCGAGTCCGCGGGCCGAGCAATCTCCCCGTCCTTCTCCTACACCGCCAAGACGCCCCATCACCACTTTGGAGCAACTGCGCGCGCATGTCTCCAGCGTGCTTTCCAGCCCTCGGAGCACGATTGCCCTCTTTACTGGCGCGGGAATATCCATCCCCCCGCCCAGCCGCCTTCCTTCCGCCCCTGCTGTGATCAAGGCTATTACGACCGCCCTCGCTTCTGATCCCGAAATCGCGAGGCTACAGGTCGACCTGCCCAAGATCGTGGAGGACGGCGAGATGAAGCTCGAGGAGCTTCTGCACATTTCTCAACGCAGTGCAGGTTCGAGCTTCCTAAGAGTGCTCAAGATCTTTGAGAGCACATCGCCGAATATATACCACCATTTTGCTGCCAGACTTCTCGCGAGCAGGGCCGTGACTCATGTTATTACAACTAATTTCGACCGCCTCATCGAGTTGGCTAGCCTTGCAGCCCCGGACGTGATGGCTACGGAGGCCGAGTGCCTACCGCGAACAGCTCCTGCCTTGTACAAGATCCACGGTACGATTGACCGACCCGCATCTCTCATTGCAGTCCTCGATCAAGTGTCTCGCGGACTCGGGCCCAACAAGCGAGAGCTAATGATGCGCACGCTTCGCGAGACCTGTATCGTTATCGGCTGGAGCGACAATGATATCGATCTGACCCCCCCGTTTCTGGAGGCGGAAAGCGGTTGCCTAATATGGTTCATATATGATCCGCAGGATTCCAGACAGGTTATAGATTTCGGCGCAGAGCGGCAAACAGACGCGATGCCTGGTCTGCACCCCAGGGTGCGCCAAATACTTGAGCGTAGGCGAGGAATCGCAGTCGCCTGCGATCCTGAGCCATTCGTTCGCGAGGTTTGGCGTGATCTTCAGCCTTCATTGGGGCCGATCCCGAAACTTGATTCGCAGCAGTCAAACAGCATGATTGACCATGTACGCGAATGGTCGGACTCCTTGACACGTCGGCAGCGATTGTTAATCGTGGCCGACATCCTACGGCGCTTGGCCCATTGGCGGGAGGCCAGTGCTCTGTTGAAAGGCATCGAACCGCTCTCCGCTGGATCTCAAAACGACTTCAGCGCACACTACCGGCTGGCGCTCTGTTCTACTCACCTCAGGGATTGGCGCGCCGCCTTCGAGTATTTCGAGTCGTGCTTACTAGATAAGGGGCTGCCGAGCAGCATCGAGAAGTTACTCCAGAACCGGCCGGATGACGACCCAGACTTGGCCGTGTTGTATGGTAATCTGGCTAGACTTCTGGAGGAGGTAGGGAGAATACATGAGAGCATTGTCTGTGACGAGATGGACGTTGCTTTGTGCGAGCGTTTCGGTCTTGATGGCCGAGCATTGGCATGCACGCATCTTGCTGCCGGGCTGCGTTTCACGGGCGAGTTTAATCGTGCGAAGGATGTGGCTGAGAAGGCGATTCGCCGGGGCGTCGAGGAGGGCGATATCAATGCGCTCCACAATGCACACATGCTATTGGCTCATCTCGCCGCAAGGGTAGCGGATTGGGAAGAAGCGCGGAGCCAGTTTCAATGTGCGCTGAACATCGCCGATGCCCTCGGGACACCGAACCTCAAGGGGGAAACACTTAAGAATTTTGGCCAGTTCTGCTGCAACTTTGGCAACAGTTCCGAGGGGCTGCATTATATTCAGGAAGGTTCGGACCTAGCCGAACAGTATGGCCTTGTGGAGCTCCAAGCAGAGCTGTGGATGGTCAAAGGGACCGTTCTGAAAGACGTTGCGGTATCGCGTCATTCACCGGAGTCTCTGAGCACCTCGCAGGAGATCCAAGACAGTGTGCAGGCCTACGACAAGGCCATCGGATTCCTGCCAGAGGAACTGCGGGAGTCAATCTTGGGATCGGCGATTCTGAGCAACCGAGGCCTAGCCGCTCACTATGCCGGTCGTTTGGAAGACGCGATTCGTGACCTTGGAGAGAGTCTTCGCATAAGAACCAGTTTACTGGATGACATCGGTCGCGCAAACATACTCGACAACCTGGCGCTTGTGCTCTTAAACTGCGGGGCGGATGAGGAAGCAGAAGCCTATTTATGTGAAGCCCTAGAAATCTATTTGCGATTTGGCAACAGAATTGGTCGCTGCCAAGTACTTCATGACTTGGCAGGCGTGTATATCACAAGGCTGAGGATAGCGGCTGCTGGGGGCAGCGGCAAGCGTGGCAGGCGGCGTTGTCGAACGAAAGCCGAGAGTTACTTGCGAGAGAGCCTATCGTTGGCAACGGAGTTGCGTATTCCGTCTAAGGTCAAGCAGGCAGAACGCAATCTACGTTTGCTCGAATCCCTTGATTGAGTCCGCGGAGGCGATCCGAAGGAGAGAACCATGTTCGGCAAGAAGGGCACCAAGGTCAAAGCAATGTTGCTGCACGAAAAGGGAGTCGCATTTCAGAGCCGTGGGCGCTTTGAAGAGGCTAGAAAGGAGCTTATCGCTGCGGTCAAGGCCTGGCGAAAGGCAAAAGACAAAGATGGCCTAGCCGCTTCATTAAGCCAGCTTGCACAAGTGCATTTTCAATTGCAGGATGGGGCCAATGCGATAAAGTGCGTTCGGGAGAGCTCGGTCATTCGCACGGAGCTCAACGATTTCAGAGGATTGTCTATTGACTACCAGTTGATTGGGACAATTATGATGGCGGTTGGGCAGTCGCAGGAGGCGTTCGGCCTGTTCCGAGATGCTCTTGGGCTGGCTACCGGCCTTGAGGATGATGGCCTCAAGGCAGGAGCTCTGGCGAACCTGGGACTCGTATCTCTCAGTTCGGGAATGCACGACGAAGCAGAACAATTCTTCAAGCAGAGCCAGGAACTGCGAAAGAAGCTGAGGGATCGACTGGGAATCGCAAAGAACCTGAATCACTTGGGAAAGGTCATGGAGGCGCGTGGGAAGCGGGATGAAGCCGGTAGGCTTTACAGGGAGAGCTTGTCTCTTTTGAGGGAGTTAGGGTCTCCCGAAGCCGAGATTGCGGCAGACAACCTCCGGCGGCTGTAGAGTAAACCCCAGTGTTGCATAAACCCGGGGGAGGCAGCGATAGATTGCAGCCGCCCAGTCGATGCTGCGGCAGTGTCGATACATGTGTTCGCAAACCGCGCTGAACGTGCATTCTGGGCGCGCTTGCGTCACACTGCCAACGATACTGAAACCACGCGTTATCTGTGCAGAATGGCGCACGTTTTATGCAACCACAAGGTAAACGATCCTATACGACATGGTGGGATCGGCTGAGTGGGTGCGCGGCGACGATTGTTGATCATGGGATTCGGCGTTGAACAAGTTTGCCGAGACCGGTGAGCAAGGTCACGTCGATGTCAAGCATCGTGGTCAGCTGCCAGCGACAGGTCGGTTCACCCCGACACGGAAAAAGTCTTGCTGAAACTGGCAAGACGGTAGCTGCTTCCTGGGCTTTCCTGGCCTGCGAACTGGTCGTTTGCCCGCGGCCATGGTGAGGGCTATTGCGATCACGTGATCACGAAACTGGGCCGGCGCCAGGCAAAGAGCAGGCCGCATCTGTCGCGCCTCGTCTCTTGACACACCCACTGTAACGATACCCCGGCACCGCGGGGGCGCCAAGCCGATCAGTGGACCGTCACACGCCTCGGGCCCGCCCACGCAGGGCTCATCATCCTCGCGTCGTGCCGGACCTCAGTGTAGGAACGCGTCTGTACAACGCTTCGTGGTTGTGGCAGAATGCGTGACATAACACACCTTATGTCATGCAAAGTGGTCTCATTCCCGCCTCAAGCAGCCACCTGGACCGACGAAAACGTCGCCGATTGCGTGACATAAGATTTCGTGCTAGCCTGCGCACATGGCCACCACAGCACTATTGCCCGCAAGACCCGTCTCGATCGACGCCCTGCCCGCCTGCGAGCGCGACAGCTTGACTGCCTGGTTGAACCTGTACATGGGGCTGGAGGCCGGGGCGAACGCCGACAACACGATCGCCGCGAAGACGCGCGATCTTAGGGCGTTCCTGGGCTTCTTCGCCGAGGCCACCGGGTGCGACCAGGCGGACCTTTGGACCCGGTCGATTACGAGCGACTTCCTCAAGACCCTCCAAAGGGACAGGCGCAGCCCGACCACCATCAACCGCATCCTGGCAACGCTGCGGCACTGCGCGGCCTGGATTCACCGCCAGCGGCCGTTCCTGGCCGGCAATCCCATGGAGCGAATCACCGACATCGCCGTGGATGATCCCGAATGGAAGGGCCTGGAGGACATCGAGGTCACCCGGCTCAAGGCCGCGGCCGAGCAGTTGATCCACCTGAAGCGCCGCCGCAACCAGCAGCCGATCCGGGATTACGCCATCTTCCACGTGCTGTTACGCACCGGGCTGAGGGTCTCCGAGCTGCTTCGGCTTGACCTGGACCAGTACCAGGTCAAGCACCTCGTCAACGTAAAGCGGAAGGGCCGGAAGGTTTCCCGTCAGGTCTTTCTTGCTGCCGATGCCCGAGAGGCCCTTGACCGCTACATCGAGGAGGTAAGAGGCTGCGAGGCCGGGCCGCTACTCCGCTCTCGGTCCGGCAAGCGGCTTGCCCGCCAAAACGTCGATGCGGCGCTGAAGGCCATCGCCAACCAGGCCAACGCCCGGTTCCCCAACGACCAGAAGATTAAGCTGCACGCACACGTGCTCCGGCATACCTGCCTCAGAAAGGTGGCCGAGAAGCACGGCGTGCAATACGCGATGGAGCTTTCGGGACAGAGTTCGGAGCGGTATATCTGGCGTTACGTTCAACCGTCGTCGGCCCAGAAGGAGGCGGCCCTTGACGACCTGTTCTGAGTCCATCAACGCTCGGCCGAACATTGGCCGCCAATTACTGATCCTCGGGGCCGGCACTGTCCGACCAGGCCTGTACGCATCGACGCGAACAGGTACAATTGTCCATGTTTTAGGCACTTGCGCGCCGACCTTGCGGCCCTGGAAAACGGAAGGAGACGACTACCCATGCTCGGGCTCGAACTTCGCGACGAGTTTTTGGGGTCGCACACGCCGGGAACGGCAATTTCCCTCCGTCGCAACGACAACATGGGGGCGGCTCAACAGCCACCCGAGCGAATCCTGGAGATCACCTACCCGACGGCAGACGTTCAAACGGCCCTACGAGCCCTGAGCGTCAATCGCCCCCACAAACCAATGGTCCTACTTGGTGACCGAGGCCGCGGCAAGTCCCACATCATGGCTGTGATGCACCACGCGACAATGTCGCCCGACGCGGTCCTGCAGTGGGCCGGCGAATGGGGAAACCGCCTCGCGAGCCAATTCCTCGTGCAGCTCGACATTCAACGCGGCTACTTTGCGATCTCCGAAGCGGTCCACAATCACGAATACCCCCTGCTCTGGGATCTCATCTTTGACCGCCACCCGCAGGGCCAGCGATTCAAGGGGCGGTTCGAACAGAGCGCCAGCAACGTACCGTCTCGATCACTCTTGGAGGAGATGTTCACCGAGCAGCCCGTCGTCCTCATTCTCGACGAGTTCCAGAAGTGGTTCGACGGACTGCCTGAGGTCGGGCGCGATGGCTCGCGCCAGCGAGACATGGCATCGAACTTCGTTCAAAACCTATCGGAGCTCTCGCGCGAACGTCCGGACCTTGTGATGCTTGTGATTTCCGTGCTCAACAACACGACTGAGGCTTTTCAGCAGGTCCACCGAGATACGCCTGTCGTCGTGAATTTCCAAGGACCGACCGCAAAGCAGGACCGCCAGCAGCTCTTGCTTCATCGCCTGTTCAAGAACCGAGTGAATGTCTCGCAGAGCGAAATCGAGCAGGTCGTCAGGCCGCACGCTGATGAGCGCTATCGACTTCGGTACTCGCACCTACCGGCATCCGAGCAGTCACGAATCAAGGGCGAGGTCGTTACGCTGTGGCCATTCGCGCCCGAACTCGTGAGCCTCCTCGAAGATCACATCCTGATGGCCGAGGCGGCGCAGGATACGCGTGACCTGATCCGCATCCTTGCGGGTGCGCATCGCGAGCGCGGCGACGCGACGCCGCTCATCACGGCCGCAGACTTCGTCGTCGATAAGGACACGCATGGCGTGCAGGCTTTGCTCGACTCAATCGCCACGCATGGGGCGCAAAGCGACCTGCTCGAAATCGCCCAGCGAAATCTTGACGGCATCCATAGCCAGGGAGCCGAAACGCCCCACAGCCGCGAGATTATCAGCGCGCTCTGGATGCGCTCCATGACCCCGGGGCGTGAAGCTGGCGGAACGAAAGAGGACCTTCAACTCGATATCACGCGCGATGCTGTCGTTGACGACAACGCGTTTCTTGACGAGATCCTGAAGGTCAAAGACCACAGCATCAACATCCACGGCTCGGACAACCTCCAGGGGCGCATTTGGTTCGGTCGTGAGGAGAACGCAAAAACAAAAGTTCGCGCAACCGCGCGGAATGATCGGCTGTGGGCGGTGTCCGGCACGCCGGGAGCAACCACCAGCTACCCCGGCAAGGACCTGGAGCACATTCGGAAGACGCTTCGGCACCTCCTCGTGCCCGAGACGCGCCAGTCCGTCTCAAAGGTCATCGTGCTCGGTCCAAACTGGGAGAACGACCCGTGGACCGAAGTCGATGAGGCGGACCGCCCGGCCACGTGGACCCAGCCCGTGTTGCTCGTGCTTCCGACGCCGCTCGACGATCCTGCCACGTCACCCGATGAAGTCCTCGGCGCATGGCTCGCATCCAAGGTGCAATCGAGGCGAAACACCGTGCGCTTCTTGCTGCCCGCCGCCGCCGGCAGGAACCTGTACCAGGACAACGACCTGCGGTTTATTTCCCGCTGCTCATATCTCACGTCGCAGGCGTGGAAGGACGATCCGAAATACCGCGGCTTGACCACCGAATTCGACCGCCCGCTTCGAGACAATCTGCGCACCCGATTCGATCGCTTCGCCGTGCTGACCCGCTGGAATTACCGCCAGCCCGAGCAATGCCGCTTCGACGTGGAGCGCATCGATGGCGAGCTCGTCCGCCAGAAGGGAGCCATCCCCCTCGCTGTCGACGAACAGATCAAGCGAGATCTTTTTGACGCGACCGACTTTCAGACGCTCGTCATCGACAGTGCCCGCAACAGCGACGAGGTCAGCAAGCTGATCGACGGCCTGAAAGAGCCGCCACCCTCCGCCGACAAGAACGCCATCCCGTTCCTCGGCGACACCCCGGTCTGCGAAGAGATCCTCAAGGTCGCCGCAAAGGGCAGGATCGTTCTGAACGTGTCCGGCACGTGGGTCGGCCGGCTCCCCGAACACGACGATGAGGATGAGGCGCTCCGCTACATTCGACCGAAGGCGTTTCGCGGGACGCAGGAGATGCGGCAGGTGCAGCTCGCGCTCCCGGCCGCTGCGGGTTCGGGCGCGGTCTCCGGACCCACGCCACCGTCCACAACAACTGTACCGCCCGGCGGCCTATTCCCGCCAACCACACCCCCCGGCGGCACGCAGCCGCCCGGGCCCGGACCAGGTCCCGGGCCGACGCCTCCAGGCCCCGGACCTCTTCCGCCCGTGACACCGCCGCCGCCCCCAGCGCAAGTGCGTTCGACCGACGGAGCGACGACGGTCGTGAACCTGATCGGCAGCTTCGAGCAATGGGGCGTCCCCGCGGATGTTTCGCTGGATTCAACGCGGATCGAGTTCGAAGGCCTTTCCGTCCGACAGGCCAAGGCGATTCTCCAGCGCTTGCCGTCCAACGTGCGGGCCAAGCTGGAGGTTTCCTACCGTCCACCGACGAACGGGGGTGACGAAGCATGACCGCGTGGCACGAGTTGATCCTCAGCGACGCCGCGCCGGACCAGGTGTGGAGCGACATATTTGCTGCGCTCTCCGAACTGGCCAGCAACACGCCGTCGCCGCTGGAATTGCACAACAAGACGATTCCGCCCGACCGCCTGCTCGCCGAGAGCGCTTGGAACGTCTGGCAGGCCTACCCGACGGCTGCGCCGCGCACGTCGCAGGCGCTCCAGGACTGGTGGGAGTCTGCAAGCAACGCTGGCCGCGCTGTGCTCATTCTCGACGCGTTCTCACTCCGCGAGATGCACATCTTGCTCGGGGCCGCTGACCAACGCGAGGTGGTTGCGACACAGATCCGTGTCACTGGTTCGGAAGTCCCATCAGACACCAACACGTTTGCGCAGGCCCTCGGCTTGCCGTCGCGTGCCCGTCTCGCCAGTGGGACACCTCCCCGCGGTTTCGTGCTGAGTTCTGACGACATCTGGACCGACGTGCTGAACCACCCGTTCGAGGATGCGGCGACGGCGTTTCCGCCCAAGCGTGATGTCATTATCTGGCACACTTGGCTCGACGACCTACTTCACGTGCACGAGCGCTCACCCGACCAGGTAACCCGCACGGCCCAGCAGACGTTGCAGAGCGACGGCTTTTGGAAGTTCATCGACGCACTTCGCCAGGGCCGTCGGTTGATGGTCACCGCCGATCATGGCTACGCCCTGGCCCGCAGTTTCGCCACGAACGAAACCGACGAAGAGGTCGTCGACGCCCTGAAAAGCGTGTTCGCTGCGTCGCGATGCAAGCCGGCGGCCGCGCCCTGGACGCACCGCCTGATGCCGCCGGTCGTGTTCACGCACAACGGCCATCACGTCGTCATGGGGCAGCGAAAATGGCGGATCCAAGGTGGTTACCCGTATCTGTGTCACGGCGGGATGAGCCTGCTGGAAGTGGCGGTTCCATTTGTCGAGCTCCCGCGAGTTGACTGAGGCCAGACAATGATCACCAAACAACATGCCATGGAACGCTTGAGTCGAGCGTATGTGCAGGCAATCGCATCGCGCGCGGGATTCAATGTCAGAACCGACGATCTCGACTACGGCGTTGACGGCACCTTCAAGGAAGTTCAGGTAGTAGGTACGAGGCACTTCGACTCTGGGTACGCATTGGACTTTCAACTCAAGGCAACGTGCGATTGGACGCTCAAGGATGCTTCTGTCGTGTATGACCTGGAGGCGAAGACTTACAACGACTTCATTCGCCGCAACGGCAACGAGGGTTCGACACCGTTTGTACTAATGGTCTTATGTCTTCCAGAGGAGCCTAACGACTGGTGCGACTTCACCGAAGAACAGCTTTTGCTCCAGAAATGCAGCTACTGGTTTCGCCCTGAAGGAGACCTTACTAACAATACCAGTTCGATCCGCGTTCGCATTCCTCGAACACAACTGGCAACGCCGGAGGCGATTCAAGCGTTGCTTTTTGAATCGAAGCCCGGAGCAGTGGCATGACCCAGCACGTTCCAGGACACTTGCATGTCGAAGACTTGATTGCCTATCTTCGATTGACAGGTTGGACCAGAGGTAAGAAAGAGCACCCTAGCCTGATCGAGTTTCGAGGGCCACATGATCTGTGCGTCGTAGTGCCGACTCGAAACGACTTCATAGACACTCCCCTCCGCGTGGCGGAGGCGATTCGCCTATTGTCACAAATCGAGGATCAGCCGCCCGACGCGATTATTCAATCCATACTGCACACAGATCGAGATGTCATCCGGCAGCGCATCCTTCGTCCTGCTTCAAGCTTGCAGACCTTGTCGCTTGAATCGGCCAGTCGCATTGTGCAGGGTCTCCGGAACTTAATTGCATACGCCGCGTGCGTTGAAGAAGACCCCAAGCCGTATTTTCCGAAAGCTACGAAAATGGGGCGACGGTATGTTGAACAGTGTCGCTTCGGTCATACATTCGCAGGCAGCTTCGGATTCTCGATTGAGGTGCCTGTGCCGACTAGTGGAGGTCTCCCCGGAATTGAGCAAGTGGCTCCGTTTGAGCGCCGCGTAGTGGAACGTGTAGCTCGTGGGTTTTCTATTATCAAAGATGGGATTCTCGGCGGTAACGTCGAATCGCTCGTTAAGCAATATGAAGCAGGCTTCAATGCGAACATGTACGAAGTCATGCTCAGCCTAGCCGAGCCGCTCGAAGATATGGAGTACGAATTTAGCGTCTCGTGGTCGCCGCACTGGTCCGTACCAAGCGAGTTGAAGCATACCTCCCCTGTCCGCTTCGGTGTAAAGGCTCAGCAGTATTTTGAAACAGCCGCAAAAGAGCTGCGCAAGGCTGACGAATCGAAAGAGCAGACTATTCGAGGTAAGGTGATACAGCTACGTTCAGAGTCCGGAGGAGGTGACGACTTTGATGACGACTCTGACACGTCAGAGGGCGAAGATCGGACCATTACGGTCCTCTGGCACGACCCAACGGGACGGCAGCTACGGATTCGTGTGCCGCTAGGCGTGAACGATTACCGTCGCGCATGTGACGCGCACCGGGATGGACTACAGGTGGCCGTGAGTGGTCGCATCGAGAAGATGGGTAAGTTCTGGCAGTTAATGCGTCCCCACAAGTTTCATGAACTCGACCAGTCGAGTCAGGACAGCTGAATGGCGAAGGCACAGAACGACAACGCGGCGAACCAGCCGTATCTGCTCGACGTTGAGCCGGACGACCTGTTCAACGCAGACGAACGGGCGGTGGAGCTAGCAGCTGCGAGCAAGGCCAACGCCAAGCGTAAGAAGAACGGCAACAACAACGCCTACGAGCCGCCGAATCTCGCTAAAGCGATTCGCTTGCCTGTGCCGAACTTCGCCGACCCCAACCGTCGCAAGACGTGCTTGGAAGTCGATTTTCCCATCGCGCCGATCAACGCGCTGTCGAAGTTGGAAGGTAACGCCGGCAAGCCCATCTATCAAATGTCGAAGTGGTGGGCCCGTCGTCGGTCGAGCATCTTCCGGGCCATGCTGATCGCCGCCGCCACCGAGGCCCCTGATAACCCCGAGGAGGCCGCCAAGCGCGTTTGGGACCACTACTACTGCAACCACCAGAAGGCCGGCAGTTTCAAGAAGCTCCGCGTGCTCGATCCGTTCATGGGCGGCGGCACGACGCTGGTCGAGGGCAGCCGTCTCGGCTTCCAGCTCACTGGCGTCGACCTAAATCCTGTCGCCTGGTTTATCGTGAAGAACGAACTCGCTTGCAGCGACCCGGCGCAGGTCAAGGCGTTCTTCGACGAGATCGAAGCCGAGGTTAAGCCGCAGATTCAGCCGTTCTACACGACGACCTGCCCGCGCGGGCACAAGGGTCGCTGGATCGACGTGCGGACAGACAAGCCCGCGCCGTCGGACGTTGACCCGATCAACCTCGCACCCCACGAGCGCAAGCACTATCGCTGGGAAGGCCCCGAGGTCATCTATACGTTCTGGGCCAAGCACGGACCCTGCGCCGGCAGCCAGGGCCAGCCCTGCGGCCACCGCACGCCAATCTTCCGCTCGCCCGTCATCGCGGAGAAGAAGCTGACAGCCTACTACGTGCCGATCGACTGCCCGGCTTGCGGTCATCAGTTCCACGCGGAACTCGGCGAGACGCGCATGGCGCCAGGATGCGAGCGAGTCGTCGTCGACAACGAGTTCCCCTTCACGGAGGTCTCGCAGCCTTTCGCCAAGGAGTTGAAGGACTATTCCAAGGGCAAGGCGATGGAGAAGCGCGAGCGCGTCGAACGACTGCTCGCCGGTATCGAAGCCGAGCCCGGCTTACAGTGCCCGCAGTGCCAGGCGTTCGCCGGCGGCGAGGTCAAGCGGGTGCTTACACGCCATGCAAAGCCCAGCACGCGGGCCGGAGACATCAAGAAGAAGGACGTCGGCATCGAGTCCAAGCACGTCTACATGTACTTGCTAGTCGATCCACGCTGGTTCGAGGGAACTCCCTCCAAGGATTCGGCCGACCGCAACTACGGCGGCTGGTCGGGGGCTGAACCAGAGGCGACGACCCGGTGGTGGGAGGCGCGTCTCGAACATTTGAATCTCATAGAAGTGCGTGGCAGAGTGAAACTCTCGGAGAATGAACTTGTTGCTCTTGGGAGCCAAGATGTGGAGCCGAATCAGGAAGACGCCGAAACGGACAAGGAGGGCGCACCTGATAACGACCGCAAGCAGTACGGGCCACCGAGGACGATCTTCTTGTCTGACGGCACTGAGTTTGATACTCGCCTAACGACTGTCCCCAAACAGGCTAATTTTCGTTGTGACAGCTGTGGCTCAACACAGGAGCTACTAGAGGGAACCAAGTCTGCCAGCCACTCGGCACCAGTAGCTCCTCTCGCGCTTCAAGCATATTGTCCTGCATGCGATAAGGCGGGGTACGTATACAACGGTCGCTTTTTCTCGCCGGTCTCTTCCGAAGATGTCTTAAGAGTAGGTGCCGCGGAAACTGAGTGGGCAAGTATGCGGCATGACGCCCTGGCCGGGTATTGGCCAACCTTGACCATCGAGCACTCAATGCGAACACACGTCAAGGATCCGCTCCCTCAGCATGGATATGCGCAATGGTGGCAGCTGTTCGACTCACGACAGCTGCTCATTCTGGCTACATTGTTACGACACATAGACACTTGTCATGATCGTTATTCTCTCGATGTTGCAGAACAAGTGCTCGGCGCTTTTCAGCAGTATCTCCGTAATCAGAACATGTTTTGTATATGGGATATTTCTCGCGATTGCATGGCACCGTTCCTGTCCAATACTAACTTTAACCCAAAGGTTCAGACCGTCGAGAACAGCGTGTTTCATGTATTAGGACGAGGGAATTGGCTCTCGTCGGTAGCGAACTGCCTGGAAGGTTTGCGATGGGCGCAATGCACATTCGAACCTATGATGCTACCCGACGGAGAGTCCAAGAAGAGCCTTAAGGTCGAAACTGGGGATTCGTGCATCACTCATGACTGCGTACTG
>Ga0307378_10007301_pt1 | contig 14907 bp, 15 predicted proteins | sample UN1MG_FD_202238 | JGI IMG/M metagenome (GOLD analysis project Ga0307378, IMG submission 202238) | Soil microbial communities from Risofladan, Vaasa, Finland - UN-1 | ecosystem: Environmental > Terrestrial > Soil > Coastal area > Acid sulfate soil | place: Finland: Risofladan, Vaasa | collected...
TCGTGCCGGCTGACCTTCATTTCATGGAAGCAGAAGCCCTGGTCAAACTGGCAGGAGCACCTAAGAGTATCCTGGAAAGTGTGAAATAGGAAATTTTGATGTGGATGGGTATGTTAAGATTAAAGCCAGCGGTATTGATAACTCTCAAGCTTTATACTTCTGATTCCTCCTGGAGCAACCTGCTTCATATCGCAACCCAATAACACCGGGCGACGGGAGAGTGAAGGAATGAACGGGCACTTATCGACATAACGCCCCATCTTCAAACCTACGGACTAGTAGCAGTCCACGCTAGGCTGGGCTCTGTGATCGTAAGAAGTGTGCGCAGGAATTAGTGCAGAGAATGGGGGCTGGTTTTCATTATTGGTTCACCACAAAGGGCGCGAAGATCTCAAAGGATTTTGTTGGTTTAGCTTTGCATCCTTTGCGGCGCGGTATTTCATTAATTGTATATTTTAACAACCATAGCCGCAGAACGCATCGCAGAACACCCGCACACCATATGTAGCAGTGTTTTGGCTAGGGCGGGCGTAAAGCTTCCTAATAACAGTTGGAGGGGGGAGGAGGATGGATCACGTATTTCATATAAAGTCTTGAGTGTATTTGAAATCATCGAAACCGATTTGAATAAGGTTGAAGCCAGAACCAGATACATGCTGTTAGACGACGTGGGATACTATCTTTAATCAAAATTGAGGCATAGCATAGATTATCATGCTAACGCTACCCTTCAGCAGCAGTGCCAAATGCTGGAAGGGCTGGTTCGATCTGCTATTTCCTCATCGTCTTTTCGAGTTCCGATCTTCGAGCCTGAAGCTCATCCAGTCTCTTTTTCAGATCAGCTATTTCTTTTTTGATTTTGCGTAGCTCTGTCCGGTTCTTGCTGCTTGACAAGTGGTCTGCGCCAAGCTCCTCAACAATATATTGCTCAAGCTGACTTCTCAATATCCTGAGATAAGGATTACCCCATATCGCCCCTTCACGGTATTCCAGTTTGCCGGCTCTGATGCCCTTCACAATGAAGTCCTGACTCACTCCATATTCCTTTTGGGCCGTTACGTCGCTGAGAGTTGCCCCTTTGCGATTCCATTCTCCGTATTCCGCCATATCTTTACCTTCTGACTGAACTAGTGATTGAACTGCAAAATTACCTTTCTTTTTTCCTACGTCGTCTAACGTTTCCAGCATATACGACGTTGCGACCGAAGGGAGCAATGTCCCGAAGCGTCTATGCTGTGTTATCTGACGTCCGCCACGCATCATGTTCCTATCCTGTATATCCACACATTCAATCCCCCCTCCAGTAGATGTGTAGCGAAACTTGGACTGCCCCCGGAACCTCCCCAACATCTTCTATGACGGTAAGCCCATATTCCACTTCACGCCCTTTTTCTATCCCCCGGTCAGACCCGGTATCTGGGTCGTCACATCCGACATTGTATTAACCAGGGTGGCATATTTATCGAAAATCACTGTGCAGGTAGTGATAAATAATTAAAAGAAGCTGGCAGAATTAATTTTCCACATGTTCTGCCTTTTCAAAAGAATAACTTGAAGGCACTTCTTCAGACTCTTTTCCGCTAGATTCGTATTCCATTACGCCTTCCTTTAAAACAATCACATAATCAGCAGAATTCTTCAATGCTATAGATAATCCAGGTTCGGCACCAAAAAGAATTGTCTCCTTTCCATGTTCGTTTGCCTTGGCAAGCAGAGGTTTGAAATCAGCATCCCTGGTAACCAGTGCAATCGTATCTATCACAGGATTAAAGATCAACTCCACACCTTCAACTGCCAATCTCACATCAACATCACTGGTACATATAATAGGTTCAAAACCCTGGGTCTCAACAGCCTCTACCAATTTTTCTGAAGCATACTGGTTTAAAAACACCCTGCCTATCTTAATAGACCCATAATCCTTGAGCACATCCCTGATCTCTTCAAGGTTCACCTGAAACTCTTTCCTGAGCATATTGGGGCCATCTACCAATAAGGCGATCTTGCGCCTGCCCTTTTCTTTTTTTGAACCAAGATAATTGCGAATAGATCCAAATCCTGTAGGTTTCATAATTTACCTCTGATAAACTACATAATGGTCGCACATAATTTGCATGTTTAGCAAGGACTTACACAAATAATAAGAACTTTACTAAATCTTTTTATTGTTTTTTTAGGTCAAAAACCCATCGGCTAACTTCTGGGGCTACATTACCGCATTTTCGATAAAAAACGACTTCAAATCCACTGTTTTGATATTCATTTAACAAATCTTTAACCTTGTGTTGTTTTTGAAATGTATAAAAATGGATGATACCACCTTCTTTTACTAGCACTGAAATTTTATCAAGCACATCATGCATCCCATAGGGAGTCGGCACTATCGCACGATCAAAACTGCTATCAATCAAATTAGTGATCTTAAGAGCATCACCCAGAATAATGGAAATATTCTCTTCAACCTTATTCAATTTGGTATTCTCTGCCAACCACTTGCATGCAGCAACATTTTTCTCAATAGCTATTACTTTTGCACCCTTAGCTGCAACTGGCACTGCAAAAGGACCAACTCCGCAAAAGGGTATAAGTACATGTTCAGAATATCTGACCAATGATACTACTCTGCGTCTTTCAAATGAAAGACGGGGATTGAAAAAAACTGTTCTAACATCTAATTTGTATCTGTAACCATATTCTCTATGCACCGTATGTGTGGAATCCCCTAATATGATATCAAACATGCCAACACGATAATCTCCATCCAGGATAGCTACTTTATTTAGAATATTCTTGATGTTTTTATGCTGCAAGACAATATTTTCAGCTATTACGGCTTGATAGTCCTCAAGTTTGGGCGGGATCGAAATAACAACCAGATCCCCGATTATATCAAACCTGTTAGGGACCAATGGTAATAATGGATCCGGGATTATGCCCTGCATCTGCTCTCTAAGATTCATTTCCAATCCTTTTGCTTGTTTATATTTGATATAACCAGTGTTAATTTTACCAAATGATTTTATTGTTACAGCACATCTTTGAATTTGATGAAGATAGCAGACGAGATATTAAATCAGCTTAAATTTGGTGATAACGGACTTATTACAGCCATAGCCCAGGATTACCAGACAAATGAGATATTGATGCTTGCTTTCATGAACCTGGAAGCACTTGAAAAGACCGCTGAGACAAAAAAAGCTCACTATTACAGTCGCAGCCGCAATAAACAGTGGTTAAAAGGTGAAACATCAGGCCATATCCAGATCGTACACGAGATGTATATTGACTGCGATGCCGATGCTGTGCACATGAAGGTTGAACAACTTGGCGGCGGAGCATGTCATACAGGATACCGGTCATGTTTCTACCGCACCATGGATGGAAATATTGTTGGAGAGAAGGTATTCAATCCAGAGGACGTTTATTAACCTTTATTCGGAAGGGAATATGAAACTTGTACCTGATACCAGTGTGATCATTGATGGACGGATCACTTCCCTGATCGATCAGGGAGAATACAGTGGGGCTACAGTGATCGTGCCTGAGGCAGTGGTTGCAGAATTGGAATCCCAGGCAAACCGAGGTCAGGATTCTGGGTATAAAGGACTTGAAGAGTTATCCAGGCTCAAGGAAATGGCAGATGATGGCCTGATCGAACTGACATTTACAGGTGACAGGCCTGGCCTTGAACAGATGAAAATGGCTTCGGGCGGAGAGATCGATGCCATGATAAGGCAGATCGCACTTGACAGCGGGGCGGTCTTCATAACAGGCGACAAAGTGCAGTCCATGGTGGCAAAGGCAAAAGGGCTGGAAGTGATCTATCTATCTCCACAAAAAGCAGAATTCGGCCCAACTGCCTTGGAGGAGTTCTTTACTCCTGATACCATGTCAGTCCACCTTAAATTGGGTGTCGTCCCCCTTGCCAAGAAAGGGTCTATCAAGGACATTAAACTTGTTTCGATCAGGGATGTCCCTTCCACTGAAAATGAACTAAGGTCAATATACCGCGAACTTGTCGAAAAGGCAAAACATGACCCAGACAGCTTTGTTGAGATGGAACTTCTTGGGGCTACCGTGCTGCAGATAGGTAATATGAGAATTGCTATTGCCACACCCCCCTTTTCAGATGGTATCGAGATCACGGCTGTAAGGCCCGTTGCTTTTGTTTCCTTAGATGATTACAGATTATCTGAAGAACTTAAGAACAGACTGGCAGGTGAACAGCGTGGTGTTTTGATCGCAGGACCGCCAGGTGCTGGCAAATCCACATTTGCAGCCGGTGTGGCAGAGTTTTTGCAGAGCTGTAATAAGATTGTCAAGACAATGGAATCTCCCAGGGATCTGGTAGTGAATGATGGTATCACCCAGTATTCCCCACTCGAAGGCAGCATGGAAAAAACAGCAGATGTGCTGTTATTAGTCAGACCTGATTATACTATCTATGATGAAGTACGCAAAACCCGGGACTTCCAGGTTTTCGGAGATATGAGGCTGGCAGGTGTGGGTATGGTGGGTGTGGTCCATGCCAACAGGCCCGTAGATGCCATACAGCGTTTGATCGGAAGGGTTGAGCTGGGTATGATACCCCAGGTGGTAGATACTGTGATTTTCATTGATAAAGGAGAAGTGGCTAATGTACAGGATGTCAAGTTCACAGTAAAAGTCCCGCACGGCATGACTGAATCGGACCTGGCCAGACCAGTGATCACGGTCACGGACTTTGAGACCGGCACAGCAGAATTCGAGATATATACGTATGGTGAACAGGTAGTGGTCATGCCAACGACCAAAACCTTAAAAGGCACTTCACCTGCCATGAACCTGGCTGCAAAAAGCATCCGCGATGAGTTCAGGCGCAAGACCCATGGACCGGTGAGTGTTGAGATGTTGGGAGATAACAAGGCTGTTGTTTTTGTAAATGAAGCTGAGATTTCCTCAATTATCGGAAAGAATGGAAAGAATATTGAAAAAATGGAAGCGATATTGGGGATCCATATCGATGTAAGACCCAGGGGAAATAAATCAACTCCTTATAAAAACGAGATTGAAACCGAAATTGTAAATGAGATTGTAATTTCCGATGTTTCCCTGGCCAAGAAACATGTTATACTAAATGCTCAAGACCTTACTTCTGCAGATGTAGATGTGATGGTGGATGGAGAGTATCTTTTCACTGCAACTGTGGGGCGAAAAGGGGATATCAGGATTATTAAGGATTCAGATATTGGTCAAGAACTACTCAGAGCACTTGGCAAAAAATTAGAAATTAGTATAAAAAACACCAAATAAAACTTAATATTATATATAGTATAAATTGCAAAAAATATATGGAGAAATTCTATGCTAAGATTTTGCAAATTATGCGAAGGAAAAATGAACCGGTTCAGGTATCCCTCAGATAAACGATTTGACCATTTAGGGAGACAACTGGTTATTTATAAATGCATCGAATGCGGCGAAGAAATAACAGTTGTAGATGTGTAACTTCATTTAAGGCAAAATAAAAAGACAGCTACTTTAGCTGTCCCGGTTTAATAATTACACCAATAATACGAATTATATTTTTATTTCTAAAATACTGTATACACTTCTTCATGGGGGTGTACTATTACGCCTTCACTGGTTATATCATATGGATGGATCTTTTTGCTGTGGTCAGAACCACGCATCTTATAGATTTCCATACTTCGAACCCTGACATTCTCCACCCTCTTATAATACAGAGCAATTGTACCTTCGGTTACGAAATTCTCGACACCAAAACGGCTGGGATGGTCATCATCTACGATCTCACAGGTCATCAGGGATGTTAGTCCAAGTATCTCTAAGGTCGTGGCCAGTTTCAAGAGTTCAACACGGATCTTGGCTGGATCCTGGAGATAAAATCCAATTGATGTTGAAGAATCCACTACAGCCCTTTTAGCACCGATCTCTTCCTGGATCATAATGATCTGATCCATCATGGACCGCATATCAAAAGGTCTTACATCAACATATTTCTCCTGGGAAGGGATGCCTATCTTTGTAGATGCAGCATCAATAATTGCCAATTTCCCTTCATCTTCAAGGGCTTCCAGGTCCCATCCGAACTCTAATCCATTGGCCCTGATGTGTTCAGGTCGTTCTTCAGTTGCTACAAATATGCCATTTTCGCCATATTTGGTTATCCCATTATATAAAAATTGAAGAGCCAGTATTGTTTTCCCTGCGCCAGAAGTACCTGATAGCAAATAAGTGAAATCACGTCTAAGGCCGCCTCCACACAGCTCGTCAAAACCTTCTACCCCGGTTGGAGCTCTATCGATCTGGTCTTTTGAGTTGAATTCATTGCCTTCCATTATAATTCTCCATTTATTTTTAATATCTTAATAAATATAAAGTTTAATAAGTTTATATTATTATTATCATAATTATACATATATTTACCTATCTTTTGTTATATTCCCAATGTTTATATCAGATTATATTCTAATTTAGATTATATGGAAAATACAATAACCCAGCATTCTTCTGAAACTAACTTTCCCAATTCTCAGGAATTAACAGAAGATGATGTTCAATCATTAAGAGAAAAACTAATACAACTGGAAGAACAGAATGATCAAATCCAGAAAAGACTGCTCGATGCCGCAGTAGCCAACAGCAATTATCTCCAGACAATACAGAAACTCAAAGAGCAGAATCAACAGTTGAAAGAACCCCCGCTATTTATTGCCTCGGTAATGGAAATTGTAGACAATCTGGCCTTGCTGCGCCAGCATGGCAGCAATCAGGAAGTTATTACATACATCCCAATTGACCTGAAGGGTGAGTTGGAAGCTGGAATGAGGGTTGCGGTAAATAATGCTTTCGGAATGGTGAAAGTCTTATCCAAATCTGCCGATGTCAGGGCAAGAGTAATGGAGCTCATCGAATCCCCCAATACTGATTATAATTCTATAGGTGGTCTTAATAAAGAGATCCAGGATGTTGTGGAGGCAATTGAACTTCCACTTACCGAACCACAACTATTCAAAGATGTGGGTGTGGAACCACCTAAAGGCATTCTGCTCTACGGTCCCCCGGGTACTGGAAAAACACTCATTGCTAAAGCGGTTGCCAGCAGGGCAAAAGCCACATTTATTCGGATGTCAGGGTCTGAACTTGTCCAGAAATATGTAGGAGAAGGTGCACGCCTGGTACGTGACGTTTTCCAGATGGCAAGAGAGAAAGCCCCAAGTATTGTGTTCATTGATGAGATCGACTCAGTGGGCGGCCGGCGGACCCATGACGGGACAACCGGTTCTGCAGAAGTGAACAGGACAATGGTTCAGTTACTGACCGAACTTGACGGGTTCGAAGATCGCGGGGATGTTAAGATCATAGCAGCTACCAACCGGATAGACCTGCTTGACCCTGCCCTGTTAAGACCGGGAAGATTTGATCGGATAATTGAGATCCCTATGCCGGATGAAAAGGGCCGTTTTGAGATTTTCAAGATCCATACCAGGAATATGGCATTGGATCCTGATGTGTATCTGGATAAGCTGGTCAGGATGACAGACGGGTTAAGCGGGGCAGATATCAAAGCCATTGTGACTGAAGCTGGAATGTTTGTGATTCGCAGGCGGGACAGGACAATTAAAATGAGCGATTTTATGGATGCCTATAACAAGATCATTGTTGAAGAACATGACGATGAGCCGCACGGCATGTTCGCTTAATTGAGATTGGCATGTCTGAGCTTTTTACTGAGGATGAAGGCCGTATTGCCCTGGAATTAGCACGCAAAGCTATAACTGAATATTTGAACAGCAAAACGGTAATAGAACCTGAAGGTCTATCTCCGATCTTTCATGAGAACAGAGGTGTATTTGTAACTCTGAATAACAGGATCGGGTCACAAAAAGAACTGCGGGGGTGTATTGGAAGACCTTATCCGGTCATACCCCTGGGGGAAGCGATCATAATTTCTGCAATTAATGCAGCTACTGAAGATCCCAGGTTCGATCCTGTAACCATTGAAGAACTTAAGGATATCTCAATCGAGGTCTCTGTACTTACCACTCCCTACCGCCTGGAAGTAGAACCTGAAAAACTCCCGGGCGAGATTGTTGTGGGGAGACACGGCCTGATAGTCCAGAAAGGGCCGTATGCAGGACTTTTACTGCCTCAGGTAGCTGTTGAACATGGGTTTGATGCAGGAAGATTTCTTGATCAAACCTGTCTGAAAGCAGGACTTTATCCTGATGCATGGCTTGAGTCTGATACTGAAGTATATGCTTTTGAAGGCCAGATATTTCATGAAGAATAATATTGGACGATTAAATATTTTGAAACAGAATGCTTAAGGAAAGTCTTGTCATTGAATTAACTCTTGAGATCTAGATAATATTGTTACGGGAAGTCATAAAAGATGGAATTTTGTCCTCAATGTAAAAGTATGATGATGCCTTCGGGCAATGTAATGAAATGCAGGAAATGTGCATTTGAAAAGGAGAAAGCAGGCAGTAATATACTTGCTAAACAAGAATTCAGCGAAAGGGAAGTCACTGTACTTGAAGGTGATGAAGCAGCAGGTCTTCCTACCACAAATGCCCATTGCGAAGAGTGCGGCAACAAAATAGCCTATTGGTGGCTGCGTCAGCTGCGATCGGCTGATGAAAGTGAAACCAGGTTTTTCAGGTGTACCAAATGCGGTAAGACCTGGAGAGAATACGATTAAGTAATTGTCCTGCAGACCTGTTCAAAATCCTGCAGGAATTTTTCCAGTATGACCTCATTAAGATGGGGCATAATTACCAGCCTTAATGCCATGGGGTCCCTGGTAATAGAGGTAGACCAGCCTTTAACACTCAATTCTTTGCGTACGCGTTTAACATCACCCACATCCAATACTGCAACATTCATTACAGGGTCAATTAAGGATTCAGCTCCGAACTCACTGGCCCGCTTAACCAGGTTGTTAGTTAATTTCATACAGCTATCTACAATCTGACTGTATCCATCCCATCCTAAATACTTCATTACAGCAAAAGTTGCCGCTGCTGCAGCACCGGTTCGTGTTCCGCTTAATGAATACTGGGTATCCAGGGTAAGGTAAGGAGTCTCAGTTTGCAGCTTATGTAGATGTGAAGGGTCCCTTAACAGTAACCCACCTGCAGGAATGGTACATAATCCCATTTTATGAGGGTCTGCGGTTATTGATGATACTCCAGGCAGCTTGAAATCAAAATCATATTTCTTATCAAGAAATGGTATTACAAAAGCCCCGAATGCGGCATCCACGTGCAGGAAAAGACCCCGCTCCACAGCCATATCAGATAATTCCCTGATAGGATCGATCTGGCCAAATTCAGTAGTACCAGCTATTCCAATAAGGCCTACTGTGTTATTGTCTATAAGGGAGTCTACTGCGCCCAGGTCAACTTTGAACTGCTCGTCAACCCTGGCCTTTCGCACTTCGATCCTGAGAAGGTCTGCGATCTTATCAAAAGAGAAATGGGCTGATTGGGGTACAATAATATTGGGGGTTGTACTTATTCCGCTGTTCCGGGCCGCGCGAATGGCCTGGATATTGGATTCGGTACCCCCTGTTGTGACATAACCATGTACAGATGAGTCGCCCAACATCCCTCCCATCATGCTTATTACTTCATGCTCAAGGGCCTGTGTGCCTGGAAACAATCCCGCGTCACCTAAATTAGCTTCCAGAAACATTGCATGGGCCTTGACAGCTATAGGATGCGGAATGGTACACATGGCACTGAGTACACGATCATATGATACGTCCTGTACTTTGTATTTGCTAAGTTGGTTAAAGACCTCTTGTTCGCTTAAGCCTGTATTTTTCATATTATCATCCCGAAAAGGCCATATCAATGTTAAATTATTCTATTTTTTCCAGGTCCGACCTTGCTGTTTCTTCTGCCTTTCGAATGATATCCTTTACAGGGAGCCCAGTTTCCTTTGCGATTCGTTTGCAGTCATCGAATTCTGCTGAAATGTTGAGAATTTCACCTTTTTTATCACTGGCTACTTTCACGTGGATAAGATGGGAGTTTCCTGCTGCAGTTATATTTACTTCCATTATCTTTCGCTGCACAGTGAATCTATGCATAACAGGTACCTGTCTCACCCCCAGACTTCCCGTTTCAACTATGATCCTCTTTGCTAAATGCTGTGCATCCTCCGGTTTACAGATGACTTTGATCAAAGCACCGCTTCGCCCCTTTTTCATAGTTGCTGGTAATATCGAAACATCCAGTGCACCATCATCCATTAGTTCCTGGACAAGGTATCCAAGCACTTCCCCTGTCACATCATCCACATTGGTCTCAAGCATCGCAATATGATCTATTACCAATGATGCGTCAAGTTCCCCTATCACAGTTCTAAGCACATTAGGAAGACCTGTTTCCTTTGACCCTGCACCATAACCGGTCCTGGAAGATATCATCTGAGGGAACACACTACTTGAAAAACCATATTTGTCAATAAAATATGCCAATATGGCAGCTCCTGTGGGTGTTAATAGTTCATGATCCACTGGACCCCCCTTCCAGATCAGTTTTGAATTATTAAGGATCTCAAGAGTTGCCGGGGCAGGTACAGGTAATTTTCCGTGAGCAGTATTTACAAATCCCCCTCCCACAGATACAGGCAGGCAGATAACCTTTGAATTTGTCAGCCCAAGATCATGAAAGGCAACCACGGCACCCACAATATCTGCAATTGCATCCTGCTGCCCCATTTCATGCAGGTGCAGCTCATCCAATGTCGTGCCATGGACCTTAGCTTCAGATCTGCCCACCAGCTCCATAACACCTATCACATCCTCAGTTATCTTTCGGGGCAGACCAGCAGATCTAACCTGGTCGATTATCTCCCTAAAATTATATTGTGAAGTAGATCTCTGGACAACCTCGATCCTGGATGCAGAGATCAGTTCTTTTTTAGTTTCAGATGTGTTTACATCAACATCAGCTGCCAATTCCATCGAACTGATCACAATTTTTTTGTCAGCGCCCAGGCTTAACAGGCTGCCAATTATCATATCACCTGAAGCCCCGGAAAAAGGGTTAAATACCAAAACTTTAGTTGTCCTGTTCATATTGTTTTACATAAATGTTCTAATTGGAAAAATACTTATATGTATTCAATAGACAACCATATAATAATTCATTTGATAATTTATTATTTCATTTTGAAAAAAATAATAGGAAGTTTTCTGATTGGACTCCATTCAACTCAAAGTTACAAAAGCTTATCCAACTGATTCTGAAAAAGGTATCGCAAGGATCGATCCTAATCTGATTCAAAAGCTGCAGATCTCAGTTGGCGATATTATCCTGCTGGAAGGAAAAAAGACCACTGCCGCCAAGGTGTGGAGAGCAGACAGGCAGGATTGGAAAAAGGACTCTATCAGGATCGACGGGTTCACCCGACAAAATGCTGGTGCAGGTTTAGGAGATAGCATTAAAGTAACAACAGTTCAACCTCTGGGTGCTACCAGGATCGTGCTTGCACCTCCAGAAGGACAGGTCATTCAGATAGGAGGCGAAGTGAATGATCTTGTTAAACGCCAGATAATGAAACGACCTGTGATGGAAGGAGATATAATTCCTATTATCAGTACCACTGCAAATCCAATTCTGGGTCATATGAACACAGGTCAAACAATACCATTAATTGCAGTAAAAGTAGAGCCTGAAGGCGTTGTAATAGTAAAAGAACAGACAGAGATCGAACTGAAAGACAAACCTGTCACAGGATATGATACACTTGCAACTACAGGTATAACATATGAGGATCTGGGAGGGTTGGGGGATCAGATACAGCGCCTGCGGGAAATGATAGAATTGCCCCTAAAACACCCTGAGATATTTGACAAGCTTGGCATTAACCCTCCGGCTGGCGTGCTGATGCACGGTCCTCCCGGCACTGGTAAGACCATGATCGCCAAAGCTGTGGCAAATGAGAGTGGAGCAAAATTCTTCTCTATAGCAGGGCCAGAGATAATGAGCAAGCATTACGGGGAGAGTGAAAAGGGCTTGAGGGATATCTTTGAAGAAGCATCTAACAATGCACCCAGTATAATATTTTTTGACGAACTGGATGCCATTGCAGGTAAAAGGGAAGAATCTGTGGGGGAAGTTGAGCGCAGGGTAGTTGCGCAGCTATTAACCTTAATGGATGGCGTGTCTGATAGGGGGCAGGTAGTGGTAATAGGAGCTACAAACAGGATCAATGCCATAGATGCAGCACTGCGCAGACCTGGAAGATTTGACAGGGAGATCGAGATAAGTGTGCCTGACAGGGATGACAGGTTGGAGATATTGCAGATCCACACCAGGAGCATGCCCTTATCAAAGGATGTAAACCTCGAAGAACTGGCTGATAACACTCATGGGTTCGTGGGTGCCGACCTGGCAGCACTATGCAGGGAAGCTGCAATGAAAGCTCTCAGAAGCTTTAGCAGAGATTTTAATATTGAGCAGGAGATCCCACAGGAACAACTTAACAAAATAGAGATCACATCAGAAGATTTTTCTCTTGCTTTAAAGGAAGTTGAACCATCGGCAATGCGCGAAGTCATGGTTGAAATACCATCTGTGAAATGGAATGATGTGGGTGGCCTCGACAAATCCCGTCAGGAAATCCTGGAAGCTGTGGAATGGCCGCTAAGCGATCCTGAAAGATTCAGAGAAATGGGGCTCCAGCCACCTAATGGAATCTTATTGTATGGACCGCCAGGTACTGGTAAGACGTTGATAGCAAAAGCCGTAGCTACAGAAGTAAATGCAAATTTTATCAGTATAAGGGGACCCCAACTGCTGTCAAAATGGATGGGGGAAAGTGAAAAGGCTATACGTGAAGTTTTCAAGAAAGCAAAACAGGTATCTCCATGCATTATTTTCTTTGATGAAATAGATGCGCTTGCACCTATAAGGGGCATGGATTCCAGCAGCAGGGCCATGGAACGTGTAGTTAACCAATTGCTGATCGAGATGGATGGTCTGGAAGTGTTAAAAGATGTGGTAGTGGTGGCAGCCACCAACCGACCTGATATGATTGATCCAGCCTTGATAAGATCCGGGCGATTCGACAGGGCTGTGTTCATCGGTCCGCCTACCAAGGATGGTCGAGAAGAGATACTCAAGATTCATACCAGGAATATACCCCTGTCAGAGGATGTGGATCTAATCGAGATCGCAGATCAAACAGATGGTTATGTTGGTTCTGATATGGAGGCGATCTGCCGTGAAGCTGTGCTTTTAGCTATGAGAGAGAACTTTAATGCAAAAACTGTGGAAATGCGTCATTTCAGGAATGCCCTGAAAAAGGTCAGACCAGCTCTAAATGAGAATATCCTGGAATATTATCAGCAATTGGAAGCCCAATTCAAGGGTGGCGTTAAAACAGAACAGAAGTCTTATATAGGTTATCGGTGAAATTTGGAGAGATAACTATGACACGAATATTTGCTAGGAATTTAAGAGACAAACAGGTCATGAGTTCAGATGGAATCACGTTGGGGATTCTCAACAACATCGTGATCGATGTCAAATCCGGAGCGGTCATAGACCTGGTGGTCAAGCCTGATATCGCACTAGATAAAGAAAAATATCAGATGGAAGATGATTTTATTCTTGTACCTTTTGATGCTGTAAGAGCTATCAAAGACTATATTGTAGTCGATAAGACCCAGGCTAAGGTTCCTGTAAAAATGAAAACAGCGACTTAATTCTTTTTTTGTATATGTTCCAGAGCTTCGATTGCCCCTTTTCCATATGAACCTGCAGTCACATGGTCAGCCACATCTTTTAGATCAGGATGAGAATTTGCCACAGCAAATCCCAATCCTGCAGCTTTGAGCATTTCAATATCATTAGCAGAATCCCCTATTGCTGCAAAGTCTTTTGGATCGAGCTTCATTAATGCTGCTACTTCTGCAAGTCCTGTACCCTTGTTCACTTCCGTGGTTTTGATATGCACCGCAAATCCAGTATCCACTATCTCGATGCCGTGAATGCTTTCCCTAATAAGTATATCCCGGGCAGCCTGAATGTCAAAATTCCGTCTCAAAGCCACCTCTGATGTTCTCTGGGAGTTGTCCAGTTCTTCAAGTTCCAGGTGTGTTTTCAAAAAATTAAAAGCATTCTTACACCGTTCTTTGTCACCTTTTACGTACACGGGCCCGTCATAACCCATGGATATCACGCCGCCGTTCTCGGCTATCATGATATCAGAAGCTCCTATCAGTTTTGAAGCACATTTCACAAAGCACAAAATGTTGCCACTGGCCAGAATCACTGGAATATCCATGTTACGGATTACTTCTGCAGCCCCGCATGATAAGCGGCGCTTTTCGTCGGTAAGCGTCCCATCAATATCTATTACTATGGCTTTCAATCTGTCAGTCCATCTGTGGTTACAGAAAATACTGCTTCGCCTTCAGGCAGGCTCGGCGAATCTACCAGTCTGGCTATTCGCTTTTCGCCTTTGGATTTACGCAGGTATAATCGGAAGGTGGCAGTATGTCCAACAATATGTCCGCCTATGGGTCTGGTTGGATCTCCAAAGAAAGCGTCTGGTTTGGACATGACCTGGTTGGTCACAACCACTGCTGCGTTGAACAGATCCCCGAACCTGAGCAGTTCATGCATGTGTTTATTGAGTTTCTGCTGTCTATCAGCAAGGGTTCCACGGCCTACATATTCTGCCCTGAAATGGGCGGTAAGGGAATCCACGATAAGCAAGCGTACAGGTTTGCCGCTAGACTTGAATTCCTCTGCCAGCTGTGTGGCTGATTCTGCCAGCAGTATCTGGTGGTTAGAGTTATAGGCCCGGGCCACATGGATATTTTGCAGGAATTCTTCAGGGTCATATTCCTCGCCTGTACGACTGGATACACCGGCCAAC
>Ga0307378_10007303_pt1 | contig 14904 bp, 13 predicted proteins | sample UN1MG_FD_202238 | JGI IMG/M metagenome (GOLD analysis project Ga0307378, IMG submission 202238) | Soil microbial communities from Risofladan, Vaasa, Finland - UN-1 | ecosystem: Environmental > Terrestrial > Soil > Coastal area > Acid sulfate soil | place: Finland: Risofladan, Vaasa | collected...
TTATTTTGGAAAGATTTACAAATTCGGCATCCCACTTCTGTAAGATAGGCACATAACCAAGCCACTGGATAAATTCATCCGCTAGCACCACAGTGGCATCGCTTTCTACGATATAGAGCTTGAGATTTTCAAAATTCTCTCTCAGATAATGCAGCACAGCATCCAGAAATAAAGGATGAGTAATAGTCCCCGTCTCCGGAGTCCTGCAATCGCAGAAGTTAATCTTAATAACTATAGTCATATTGCTCGCCAAGCCTAGTGGAGCAGCCAAAGCTGCAGCTCTTTGGAGATTATGGTAAACATTATTATAGTCCGACTTTACTACACTTATGATGCTTCTCATCTGTTTACCCTGGCTAGTGGCATGATGAAAATAAACAGGCTGTACTTACCGGGTTATTGCCTGCCTTTTTCAGTGATATACAGGCTCATGTCTCCGTTCACATAGATAAAGTTGCAGTGTTGGTCTATTATACACTCAAATCGCCTAGCTGTCTCATCCCAGGTGCTCTGTGGGCGGTCATAGACTATAGCTTGTCCTCTTTTATACTGGGTATAGATCTCGAGGAGCTCGTCTCTTAGGGCTGTAGAATCACCCACAGGGACAAATGCTGCTCCCTGGTAATCTTGTAAGCATTCTCTCATAGGATCGAGGTCTGTGGTGATAATGGGCTTACCGTAGGCCATAGCAATATTAGCTACGCCGCTGCCAGAGGTTCTTAAATAGGGCAGCACTACTACATCGGCCGCTGAAAAGTATTTAGGAATCATATCATCAGGTACGAACATGGGCTGGAAACTTATGTAGTCTTTGTATGGCGAGTGAGCTATCAGAGCTACCAAAGAACTGTCGTCCCCCCAGTCCTCTCCAGCAATAATCAACCTGGAATGCTGGGCTACATCCTGTGGCAGCCTATCGAACGCCTGAACCAAATAGGAAATGCCTTTATACCTCCTTATCATCCCAAAGTGAAGGATGGTAAACTCCTCCTCGATTCCAAGCTCATCCTTTGCTACCTGCTTATTATAATCCTTGTAGTAGGTGTTATAGAGCGCGTGGGGTATAACGAACCCCCTGTCTCCCTTAAGGCCATAGGTTTCGACCACTTGATTTTTCACCGCGGCTGAATGCACAACAAAGACATCGGCGCTCCTGCTCAATAGCCTGCTCATCATTCGGGCGTAGAGACGAATAGGTAATATGCTCTCTTCTGATGAACCAAGTATCTCGTGTATTTCCAGTATCAGCTTGGCTTTTATCTTTAGCCTATTTGCAAGCGCTATGGCCAATTGCATGTGAGCCACTACCGATGTCCACCAGAGCATTATTATGACATCAGGCTCTTGTTGTTTCAGAAACCGGTAGGCCCTGAGCCAGCTCAGTGGAGAGTTCCAATCAAGGCCATCATATGTGTGTATCTGGGCAAGGAAACCTACCGACTGATCATCTCTACCGACATTCCACTTTCCAGGATACAACAATCTGGCTAGAAGGTTTCGCAGCAGCACTACTGAAACATCATTATTTACTGACAGGGCATTAGCTAAACAGATAGTATAGACGCTCATTCCGCTGAAGAACTTCTTCGAGGGGCCAATGACACAGACCTTAGCCATAACTACCACCTATTCGGTTGGCAGTGGCTCCTGTCGAAGGCAACGCCGCTGCTGATGACATAATTGGTAGCATTAAAAAGGTCAAAGTAGTTGATATTTCGTTCTTGATTTACACCCTCACCGTTTTTACCTTGCCGAATACTTCCTCTTCCGTTTCCTTGCAATTGAAAGAGGTTCATTCATTGCCACCTTTTACAGCGGAATATAGCTTTAGAAGCAGCTCAACAAACATATATGGAATCCCCAAGGTGAAGAAGAACCATAGGGGCTTGTGGCGCCTGGTAGCATTCATTATCACCCTTAGAAATCGGTACCCGTCCTTAAGGTTGCTAAGTTTGCTCTGACCACGCCGCTCATAGTAGTCAATGGGAATCTCGGCATAACCTAAGCCTTCAAATAGAGCGATTGTGGTCATGGCGGTATCGAAATCCAATCCGTCAGGAAGTGGTTCTATCATGGGTAGGAGGCGAGCATTTAGTACCCGCAATCCGGTCGAGGTATCTGTGGTTCGCCTGCCGCTGTAGAAAGAAAGGAGGATGGCGAAAATCCTGTTTCCCAACTTGCGCATCCGTGGCATGCCATCATTCCTTCCTAAAAAGCGAGAGCCAACGGCAACTTCAATATGCTCCTCTTTGCACAGCCTGTATAATTCTGGGAGGCTTTCCGGCGGGTAGGTGCCGTCAGCATCTATGAAGGCCAGGTAGTCGATGCCGTTATTGGATTCATATCTGAACCCAACTTTGGTAGCTCCGCCTTTGCCATAATTGGTAGGGTTACTAATCACTTTGACATCATCGGTGCGTGCAACTTGAGCAGTCCTGTCTTTACTACCGTCATCAACTACCACAACTTCAGCTTCGGGGCATGTTTTTTTAACATGGTCGATGACTTTACCAAGAGTCAATTCCTCATTGTAGGCAGGTATTACTATTCTCAAGTCCTTCATCCGCTTGCCCCCGGGGCAGATATAGAAAGCTCTCTGAACGAGTCAATAGTTTGTCTTAACCCCTCCTCCAGCTTCACATTTGGCATCCAGCCCAGAATTTCCCGGGCTTTTGTTATGTCAGGGCATCTCCTGACGGGGTCGTCCGGAGGGAGGGGAGAGAATGTGATTTCGGAGCTAGAATCGGTTAAATTCTTTATTATATTGGCCAGGTCTATGACTGTTATTTCTTCGCTGTTTCCTATGTTGACTACTCGCCCCCTGGCTTTATCAGAGAAGGCAAGGCGGATTAGTCCTTCTACCTGGTCGGTTACGTAGCAGAAACTTCTTGTCTGTTTTCCATTACCGAACACCGTTATCGGCTCCCCACTTAACGCCTGTGATATAAAACGGGGTATGACTCTGCCATAAATACCATCAGCTCTCATCCTCGGCCCGTAGGTGTTGAAGATGCGGGCTATTCTGATATCTAAGTCATACTGCTTCCTATAGGCCATCACATAGGCCTCGCCGCATCTTTTGCTCTCATCGTAGCATCCTCTCACGCCGATGGCGTTGACATTTCCATAATAGGTCTCGGGGGTGGGGACAACGGAGGGGTTGCCGTAGGTTTCGCTGGTAGAAGTAAATAGGAACTTTGCCGTGTGTTGCCTGGCAATTTCCAGGGCGTTCAAAGTACCGAGAGTATTTGCCTTCAGTATCTCAAGGGGGAACTTTTCAAATTCAAAGGGTGATGCCCGACTTGCCAGGTGCAGCACCAGGTCTATCTTTCTGTCAAAACGAAGTGGCTCGGTGATGTCCTGCCTGGTAAACTCAAAGTTGCCGCTTGCTAGCAAATGTGAGATATTTGCCTCCAGGCCGCTTGATAAGTTATCCAGGCAGATAACCCTGGCGCCTTGATTCACCAAGACCTCACACATCCATGAGCCTAAGAACCCAGCACCGCCGGTAACCAAGACGGTTTTCTCCCGGAAGCTCACCTCGCCAAGATTACCAAGGAGTATATCGATATCATTGCTTAGCATAGGGTCACCAGCAAATGCCTTCATATACTCTTGCCTCTCTCGCCTTTGGTATCCTCCTGCCATCTATGACAATTTTGTTCCTGTAGTCGAGACTATTGAACTCATCCCACTCGGTTAATATCATTATAGCGTCGGCTGCCAATACTTCCTGAGAACTGGCGTAGTCTATCTTATGATTAAACACTCTCTTGAAATTTGGAATTGCCCGGGGGTCGTATGCCCTGACTTGAGCTCCTTCGTCCAGCAGTGCTTCAATAATTTCTATGGCCTTTGATTTTCTGACATCGTCTGTACCTGGCTTGAAGGCTAATCCCAGTATGCCGATGGTTTTACCTTTTAATGAGGGAATATGTTTCTTAAGCAATTTCAGCATCCTAAGCGGTTGCTTTTCGTTTAACCTGGCAACCGACTCCAGAACTCGCGGCGAATATCCCAGCTCCTTTGCCTGCGATACCAAGGCCGATAAATCCTTGGGGAGGCAAAAGCCGCCGAAGCCAACTCCGGCTCTCAGGTAGTCACCGCCAATTCGCGGGTCATATCCCATCCCTTCTGCCACATCGTAAATATCTATACCCAGCTCGCTGCAAGTATTGCCTATCTCATTGATGAAGGATATTCTAGTTGCCAGGAAGGCATTCGAGGCTTCCTTTATCATTTCAGCGGTCTTAAAATCCGTCCTCAGAACAGGGCTTTTGAACTCCTTATAGAGATTGTGCAGCATATCACCTGCTCTTTTATCATTCGTGCCGATAACGATTCTGCTCGGAGAGAGGAAATCCTCAAGAGCTGTTCCCTCTCTCAAAAATTCCGGGTTTACGCAAACTCCAATCTCTCCTGAATCTTTCAGGATGGGGATAATGACCTTCTCCGTTGTACCTGGCACTACCGTGCTTCTTACCACGACAAGGTGATAACTTTTCTTCGCTGTCAACACATCTGCTAACTGTTTTGCCGGCTCCTTCAGGTAGAATAAGTTAATGGAACCGTCTGCCTTAGGCGGAGTACCACCGCAGAGGAAGGATATGTCATAATTCAGGGCCTGTTTGTGGTCAGTTGTAGCAGCAATCTCCACATTCTTAAGCGCCTTGCCTAATCCCTCTTCATACATTGGGCAGATTTTATCATTTATCTTCTTCACTCTCTCAGGGTCGATATCTATGCCTATAACTCTATGTCCCTTTAGAGCAAAACCAACGGCCGTGGCCAGTCCAACGACTCCAAGGCCGATGACGCTGATTGTCTCTTTAGCGGGTTTCACCATCTTTTCTCTCCCATCATCAAATCGTGCCTTCCGTGATAAAGGCGTGTAGCCTTTTCCTGCGTAACAATATTACTGCAAAGCCTGCCAGTATAGCAAAGCCGATGAGTTCAGGGATGTATACGGCAGGGTCGGTCTGCAGGGCATAGACCATGTCTTGAAACCAGTGACTGACGTCGATTCTTTCAAAAGCCCAGCCGTAAATAGGCCAGAATAGAGTCCGGGGCATAAGCCACATCCCATCGAGAATAAGGTGTATAAACGTGCCAAATGAAAGGGCAACCAGCCAGGTTGTTCCCAGGCTTCTGTAGAAGTACATAGCAGCCAGACTGAGAATGACCAGGAAGAGCAAGGTATGACAGAATATCCGCCCGCTGCCCAAAGAGTCTCTGAGCAAAAGCAGCCCCAAAGGTTTGTCAATAATGTCAGGTAACAGCGCGCCAACAAGTATCAGCCTGTAGTCTATTCGTCTGGTAAGCGAATTAAACCACGATAAATTGTTGTCAGCGCAGCCGGTAGCACAATCAGGATGCGAAAGTGAAGTGGGGCTGGTAGCTTCGCAGGGCTGTAGCAGTGTGCGACGAGAGTAGCTCCACGATGGGGCATTGCCCAGTAGTAGAGCAGCACCCAGCGTAATCCCGGTGTGAGCAAAAAAAAGCATTTCTTTACCTTCGTAACAACTATAACCAGGGCATACTACTAATTGTTGACATAATAGTAAATATAACTCAAGCTGTCAAACTGTCTTATCATACTGTAACCTTACTATTCTTGTATTTAGCTTCGGGGTTCTCGGCAAGGAAGCTGTTGATGTCTTCCTTGTTGAATCTCCGGTCGCCTCGGGGACCGATACGATATGCCTTGAGTATCCCCCGATTGCTCCAGCGTCTCACCGTATTGATATGCACATTGAGAAGGTGAGCTAATTCGCTCGCTGTCAGCATAGCTTTTGCCCGATTAACACGTGCCATGTATCTACAGCACCCCTTTGAACTACTCTAAGTTATCCTATAGCAACTGTAGCTTACTCTGCCTCAGCAGACAATCCCCCAAAGGGGCTAGTTGGTATAGTCAAATAGTCATATGTGTAATATATGCCTCTGCTGGATATGACCGTAAACAGGTTGAGAAACCATGCCTGGCTCTGTTCCGCGGTGACGCAGTCTAGCAAAGAGGCTGCATCGTTTAGTCTTAACCGCAGGACCAACTATCTTCTTATGACCAATGGTCATAGTACCTTTTACCTATATTAAAGGTTACTAATGGTCTATTTATATGGCTGGTGAAATGTAGGATACTAAAGATAGAAAAGTCAAAAAAGACTCTGCCAGGGCCTGGCGGGCTTGCTGGCAGAGCCAAACACAGGAGGGTGCCCCCGTGCTTAATATTTATTGTAGCACAAAAGTCAAGAGTTCAGTAAGGACTGCCGACAAGCTGCCAGGCTATCTCAAAAGCAGCAAGTCCACAAAGTCAGTCGACAAGCGATGGTTAGCAGTAATTTTGTGCCTTGTACTGGTCTTTTCGGCTGCAGGAGGTTCAGGTACAGGTACAGGTACAGGAATTGCTCAGGCGGATGATGGCGGCTATTTGTTTGACAGGGTGATTGGGTGGGGTGATGGAAGTACCGAGCATATTCAAATAGGTGAAGACGGTTTCTTTATCTTAAATGGGGTAAAGAAGAGGCTTATCGGCATCGATTTAAGGCCGATATTATCATGGGACTGGGATCCACCTTATCGACTCACAGACGCGCAGTATTGGCTTCCAGAGAAACTTGCCATTTGGGACAAAGAACTAGGGTATTTGGAGTCAATAGGAGTGAGGCTTGTGATCTTTAACCCCTTCTATGTTATCGGATGGCCTGGACCGGGAAGTGAGGAGGAGCGGTATTCAGCGGTCTTTGACCTGATATATAAGCATAAGATGCTTGTCTTGCCCCATATATCAGCCCGAATTATGGGCAGGTTCACGCCCGACCTTGATGATTTAACCAATCCAGACTTCTCTTGGAACCTTTGGACTTCTTGGTCCCAAAACTGCACACCCACTTTCCTCTTCCCTGAACCGGGAAGGAGCGGAGGCTCTTGTATGGGCATTGAAATGTCTGAAATTGAGCCGTTTGACCCGTGGTCTACGGCTACGTGGCTTCAAAATGTCCCCGTTGTCGCAGGCAAGTCATACAGTATTGCAGGTTGGATAAGAACAGAAAATGTAATCGGGAAAGGCGGTGCCATGATTGTTCTTGACTGGAAGAGGCCGGAAGGTGAGTTTATCGGTGATACTCAATTTATGAACTATGTGCAGGGCACAACCGGCTGGACATACTATGAAGGAGAGGTTACTGCTCCACCAGGCGCCACCTTCTGTACTGTATGCTGCCGCATGGGCGACTGCTCCGGTAAAGCTTGGTTCGATGATGATATTGTCCTTGGAGAGGAATCGCTGCCGAAGACTGACTCGATGGGGGCATGGGCTGAGAGATTCGCTGATGTTATCGCGAAATACCGAAATGTTGTGGCCGTTGTTCTGGGGAACGAGCTTAATAAGCCCTCGGAGGCTGGTGACCCTGGATTTCTACTAGTAGTACCAGAAGGCCAAGAATATACGCCTTCCGCAGCTGCGAATTATCTCAATTTTCTGGCAAACATCTTCCGCTCAAGAGTGGATGTCCCAATGGTTCAAAACTTGGTAGGTGGAACCCCATGGTGGACCACGCCAAAAGTAATGTTTCGACCAGATATAATGGAGGCATGTTTGGCTGCAACAGACTGGCCTTGCTTTACTATCTATGGCCCAACACTTGAGGTAGTGAATGACAACCTAACCGGTCTCACGTTGTGGCTCAGAGAAACAGGATACCCTGCAACTGGCTGGTGGCTGGCCGAACTAAATAAGGTATCGCCAAGTGAGGCGGATGGTGATAGTGCTGGCTTCAACGTTGAGTACATAGAAAGCGCCTTAGAGAACGGAGCTAGTGTAGTGTGCCTTTTCACCACTTACGATTGTTACCAACGGGGTCTTTCTTTCTTCAATGCCAGTGGAGACCCGATTCCAAGCATGGTAGCAATTGGTGGAGAAATTGACAGGTTACAGGCGCCGCTATCTGAAGCACAGACAGTAGCCAGGCGTTAACGCCAGCGACATCACCACCAATGCAGCCAGGTTGAATGGAGAGATTGCCAACACTGACGGCAGGGGAGACTGACCAGCCTGAGACGACCGGGGCTGAAATAACGCCAAAAAACGCTGCAGGCTCTTGAGTGTTGTGTTCGACCAGATGTTGGACTTACACGGATTTATGTAAGTCTCCGCTGCTGGCGTTAAATGCCTCTCTTGCTTCGTACAGTGAATTATAAGGTCTTAACCCCGTGTTGCAATGCTTGTTTGTTTATCTGAGTAAACAATAGCCTTTTTCCTCTCAGTGATTCAGGCCTGTAGCTTCAGTTGCTTTGGTACTCTGGCCGCGGCCGATTATTCCAGGTGCTCCTTTCAATCCTGGCATGTGATGACACAGAGGGGCTATGCAGTTCCCAGTTTACCTGGCGGCAAGGTTAGAGGTAATGAAACACATGGAATCGTGAATGCTGTGCGGCAGCAAGCGCAACCCTTTTATTCGCTAGATTTTTACCATAATATTTACCTTCTTAGCCCGGTGTTTACCAAAATATTTACCTTCTTGGCTTACAATGTCAGGGATGACATATTTTCAGACACGATACTGCCTTGCGCTGCAGTTAGCTGTTTGTTCGTGGTGGCACTAAAATGAGAGGTTTGGTTAGTCTAGTATGGGATAAGCTATCTTGACAGGCATAGTACAATAGTACTGGTATGAAGCGGTACGGGGTATTTCTCGGCCAAAGGTCTCATTCAAAAAATAACAATAAAAAAAGGAGAAAAAGATGAAAAGGATTATTTTTTTGGTTGTCGCTGTACTCATGGCAGTCAGTCTGATTGCTCCGAGTTCTGCCGTCCTTGCCAAACCTCCGGCACCGTCGAATGGGAATGGGGTCGACATATTCAGAGGTGCCTGGGGTGGCGTTTTGACGACAGAGACTATGGGTGACCTGCACCTGAACCTGTACTTTAACGAATCCGTAGCGGATGATGATAATGGCGGGTTCATGGCGTCAGGGTATTCTTCCCTTCTGTTGCAGGAACCGGGGAAACCGAAGAGGGCAAAAACGACCTTGCTACCTATGATGGCCAGGTACACTCAGATAGATGATAATACTTTTAGTATTGTTATCTTAGCTACATTTCCAGTACCGACCCCAGCCCCGGGTTCCGGGAGTGCAATCTTCAGGCTGGAAGGCACGGCAGAGATGTTCGGCCCAGGGGTGACGGATGATATTATCGAGGGCACTTGGCTCTTCAAAATGCCAGACGGGACATTTGCTTCCAATTCATGGTCAGTGAATCACCTTGACCGGCGCAGGATAAAGGCTCCAACACTAGACTTGGACGACCCGCCTCTGGACCTGTATTTCCGGGTCGATGCTTACGCTCAGCTTTATGGACCTGACAACGTCGATATCCTGGAGCGTAATCCGTACACCACTTGCAATGCCTACAGTAACATAGTTATGGATAGCGTGCGGGTGACCTTCCCCGGCGGCTCCATCAAAATCTTGCCGCACTACACCGATTTGTTCAGCCCTGAAGTTGATTGGGTAACTTACTATCGCTTTTTGAAGTTCTATTCTGGTTTACCTGTAGCCGGCGGCACGTACATCTTCACCGCGCTCGACATCATCGGTAACCCCATACCTGGAGTGGAGGCAACCGATGTCTGGGTTGGTGTTCCACCACCACCCCCTCCTACCAACACGACGGCAGCATGGGTTGATTCACCCACGGCAGGCATTATGGCTTCCTGGGACCCAATAAGCGCAATACCCGGGTCGTTTGAACCTCCCTCTATTGGCTGCTATATGGTTGAAGTGTATGATGCTAACTATACATGGATATACGCAGCTACTACAGACGTTCCATATCACCTGGTTCCCAATAGCCAGGCAGACTTCATTCTGAATGTGGATAGAGGTGTTGCTCTGAAGGAGATGGCAAATGGAACCTATCGGCTGTTATTCCAAGTCTTAACTGTTGCTCCGGCAGACTCAGTAGGAACAGGCATTGAATATATCTCCGCAGACTACGCCCAGAGCTGGTGGTTTGATGTTGACGGTGGGACGGTAAGCACTTTGTACAAGACACCCTGATTCTGAGTAAGGCGTATTGAGGGGCAACAAAGAGCCGAGGTAACTACCTCGGCTCTTTTGTCAGAATGTGGCTGCGAAGACTATTAAAAGACAGAGCTTCTCTTGCCAGCTCAGGTTGTTATGAACTTGTCTCTCCTATCTAAAGTCGGGGTGGCCGGATTTGAACCGGCGCCCCCCCGAACCCCATTCAGCCCGTAGAAAAGGCGGAGGCCGCCTGCCTCCTTTCAAAGCAAGTATATTGTATCACCAGTTGGCGGTCAACATATTGTACTCGTTCATATGATCAGTGACACATTTGCCGACTATCGACTGTTTTCATATGTAGTGCAGTCTTTTAAGGCTGCCTGGGCGGTTGATGGGCGTGACACCAATTGTTATCTACCATGGCAGGGCTGAAGCCCTGCGCTACATGTGCCGACTATCGACTGTTTTCATATGTAGTGCAGTCTTTTAAGGCTGTCTGGGCGGTTGATGGGCATGACACCAATTGTTATCTACCATGGCAGGGCTGAAGCCCTGCGCTACATGTTTATTATTTTGCTAATAGCGATACCGTGTGAGTGTCAACTATCTATCTGAACTAGATCACATATGTTGCACGTATCTTTTGCCTTCACTTTGCCATTGGTCCAGGATGGCCTGTGAACCAGTTCCATGCATCCTGTTTTCGATGATACAAAAGAGGCATTTGTTGCCCGGGTCGCAGACTCTGCACTTGTGTTACTCTCAGAGCCAAGTATTTCGCCGGTTGAAGTGAGTGCAGCTACTGCCCATATTTCCGGGCAGGTGACTTCAGCGATTTACCTCCCAATGGTGAGTTCTTTGGTAAGTGGGGCTAGTAGCCGGTAAGCCGTCTCCTCGTCCAGGCCAGCCATGCCAGTGACAGTATAACCAGGACTACGCCCAGAATGCTGCCGACAAGCCACATGTTGACTCCAGGATTCTGCTGCTCCTTTATCTCAAATTCTCCAGCCAGACCAGCCATCTCCACGCGGTGTCTGCCTATACCATCCCCGGTTACCGCGAAGGTAACCGGCCGGCTTGCTCCTGGAGACACGGTGACTTGTTTTGTTGCCCTGGCTGTACCATCGACTGTCAGCTCCAGATTGTAGTCACCGGTTGTCCCACCGCTGTTGGTAATGCCAAGGCTGATGATGACTTTCTGGCCTGGCTGAGCTTGAGCTGGGCTTATAGTCAGGTTGCTTGCCCCGAACCTGGCTGGTGTTGCCCCGGCAACCTTGGCAAGGACAGCGAAAGATGTGAAGTGACTTACCCGGCTGGTCATGGTGTTCGGCACTTGCACTCCACCGGCCACGTACCCCGCTGTTTCGAGTTCCACCCACTTGCCTGCTCTTTCATCATAATAGGCGGTGACGATTTGTAAAGTGTTCTCTGGCAACTTATCCGCATCATAGGCCGCAATCATTCTTGCTGGCGGCGAAATAGTCACTGGAGACGGGGTTGAGCTATACTCATGGGCATAGGCATTGAGCTCGTAGATTGGCCCGACTATCACCGCATCGTCAGGTGGTGGCGGTGAGCCAGCCAGTGTCAGTTCTATTCTCTGTGGTGGTTTGTTATTGGCGCAGACCATCCTGGTGCCTTTGTCCAACTGAACTGTGAATTTGTTATCGGCATCAGTTACGGCAACTGACGCCAGCAACTCGCCGGAGTAGCTAACTCTGACTACAGCTAATTTACCCGGCATATTCACGGTCATTATTTGGGAGGTTGGCACATCCCCGCTTACACTTCCACCACCCGGTGATGGAACACCAGCAGCTGCCGGTGCCCCCATCCCTCCAAATACAGCACCTTCAAGGTCGTCAAGGTCTGGTGTGGTACCTGTCGCTCTTATCTTAGCCCACATATAGCCCCGATAGGTGGGGGCGCCGGCCGGATAGGTTACGCCGCCATCTGTGCACTCAATCCAGGCTGAGCCATTCCACCACCGTAGCCTGAGCGACGATTCAGCCACACCAGCCGCGGCAAGCTCAGCATCCGTATAGTAGACATTGATAACGATTTCAGTGACCCCGGTCACATTGTCTGCGTGTACATCGATATGTTTATCCATAGCGCTGAAGCCGCTGGGAGCACCTCCGCCAGGGTTAGACGCATACTCGGCTACAGTAACAGTTGGCGTGCCAGTCCCTGATTTCTCAACCACGGTGCCAGCTTGCCCTGTGGCATCAACAGTGTCAGGGCCAGGCTGGGTAATCCGAGTTGTACTTCCCTTAACCTCGGTGCCTCCCGCTGGAATAAAGAAGACGGCGGTAGCGTCCGACACATTACCAGACGCGGCGGTTACCGTAGCAATGACGGTTTCGGTACTGGACTCTGAGGTCAGGTATACCGCAGCAAAGCCGCCTGACGTCTGCTTGGTGACTGTGCTTGAGCCCAGGATATCGTGATTGGTCTCAAACACCACATCGGTGCCGTCTGGTACAGGGTTGCCATCTTGGTCGTCGACCGTAGCTATGATAATTGAGGTTGAGGAGCCATCAGCCGGCACGTTAGTCGGGTCAGCTGCCAGTACAAGCGTGGTCGGTTGAACCCCCCTGCCACTCAAAGCTACATACATAACTTCATCCGGGACAGTGAATGGTATGGATAGAGTGGCTGTCTTGTCTCCAATGGAGATTGGGTTGAAGACCACCTCAAGAGTGCTTGAGCCGCCGGGGACTAGCTTCTGCCTCGAGCAGTTATCAGACTGAAGCTCAAACTGGTTAAAATCGGTTCCTATTATGGTTATTGCGCCAATATGCAGATCACCTGTACTCTCATTGGTGACAGTTATCGTCTGCGCATTGCCGGGTGAGTCAACCAACACCGAGCCAAAATCTATGCTCGGCGGGCTAACCGAGATACCAGGTATAAGGCCGGTTCCTTGCAAGGTGAAATTGTAGGGGTTTTCATCAGCATCATTGTTGGCAATGCTGATTGTAGCTGTCCTTACACCTGTGGCACTGGGATCAAAAGTCACCTTGAAGGTAGTCGACCCGCCACCGGCAGCCACCGGGCTCGCCGGTTGAGCAGTAGCAGTAACGGTGAAATCGGCAGCACAGGCTCCACCTACCGCTACTTTCGGAGTTCCAGTAAGGTTAAGCGGTTCTGTCCCGATATTCTTGATGACAAAGGTGTGCACCACGCTGCCCGTGGTGATGTCGGCGCTACCGAAATTGGTGCTGTCGGCAGCCGATGGGGTGACATCACCATCTACAATCTCGAACGAGTTCCCTTTGACGATCATCTCGGGCCCCGAGTGAGAAGCGGTGACGCGCTCCATTCGCTCACAGGTTATTTCAATTTCCTCAATGCCAATCTCATCCGAGCCAAGGACGTTTGGCCCCTCAATCCTGCAGGGCCATGCATTAGTCAGTTCCCACCGCGCTACCTCTGTATAGTTCCGGTCGAGCATTACGATATAGACGAGTTTCCGAGCCGCGTCCATGTTCCCTACTTCCACCCACCGTCTCCACTCCCACATTTGAGTGTCAGAGGTAATACCCCGAGAGAGAATCACATTGTTCCAGGCCAACTTCCCGGGCACCTTCTTAATTACTACTTCGTCCTCGCCTACTGGTACCTCCCACTCTATGACTTCAGATTCAGAGCCGATGTGGCTACACTTGGTGAAGTACCCTGCAAGACTTCCGTCCAACTCAAGCATGAAATTGTAACCCAGCAACGGGTCTTCCCCGGCAGCTTGCGTAGGGTCCGGTGGTAGAGCTTGAATGAGCGCTGAAAGCAGGCAAGCGGCTACCAGGAAAAACATTATGGTAGCCAAATAGAAACAGAACCTGCCGGTAACCAAATAAACCCTCTTAAGGCTCATTTCAATCTCTCAGCTAATATTCCTCTCTGTATCCTGTTCACGGACTAGAAAACACGCTCCATTCGCTCACAGGTTATTTCAATTTCCTCAATGCTAATCTCACCCGAGACAAGGACGCTTGGCCCCTCAATCCTACATGGCCATGCCTCAGTCAATTTCCACTTCGCTACCTCTGCGCCGCCCTGGTCGAGCATTGTGATATAGGCGAGTTGCCGAGCATCGTGTATATCCCCCTCTTCCACCAGCCTTCGCCACACCCACAGTTCAGTGTTAGAGGTAATACCCCGAGACAGAATCACATTGTTCCAGGCCAACCTCCCGGGCGACTTCTGAATTACGTCGTGCCCTTGTGGGTCTACGACCTTATGCTCTATGACTTCAGTTTCAGAGCCGATGTGGCTACACTTGGTGAAGAGCCCCGCTGGCCCGCCTGGCCCGCCTTGCCTGTCAAGCCGGAAATAGCAACCCACCAACGGGTCTTCCGGGCCAGGGTCGCCGGGGATAGCTAGTGCCACATTAGATTGACTGCCTGGTGCCAGCGCTGGAACGAGGTATGCGCTTGCAATGAGCAGTATGACTGTAGCAACCACCATACACAAGCTGCCGATAAGATAGGATTTGTGGTTTTTCATTTGTCTCCTCCCTTCTGTTTGAATGCTTTAGCAAAAAGTATTGAATCATGCTTTCATCTGACTTTACTCAGACATGCGTAGCATCACGCTACATTGGTTCGCCAATAGCCCTATGTTTAACGTCCAGCCCCAAGGACACATGGGGTCATTATACATAGTCTATAGAGAAAGTAAATAGATATTCTATAGAGAAAGGTAAAAAAATAGGTAAAAACACGGGGATATTGTCCCTGAATAGCCCTTTAATTGGTGGCAGACACAACAAAACGGCTTGTTGGCAACACCGCCACCGCTGCCACCACTCTTACCACCACTCCCCCCAGCATGAGCACGACTTGAAACCTCAGCTCTGGCCGACTCCCTCTTAGTATC
>Ga0307378_10007305_pt1 | contig 14903 bp, 16 predicted proteins | sample UN1MG_FD_202238 | JGI IMG/M metagenome (GOLD analysis project Ga0307378, IMG submission 202238) | Soil microbial communities from Risofladan, Vaasa, Finland - UN-1 | ecosystem: Environmental > Terrestrial > Soil > Coastal area > Acid sulfate soil | place: Finland: Risofladan, Vaasa | collected...
CGGAAGACCCAAGGGTAAGTTTCTCTCAAACGCCCTTTGTCCCTCAAACGGTGCAGACATTAATGGACCGACGGCTAATGTCAATTCGGTTGGAAAAGTACTGGGTGGTAAAGCTGCAGGTAACAATGGTGACTGGGAAGAATTTAATAACATACTTCCAAGCGGAGGAAGTCATACCATGACCTTCAATCCCTCGATGATTCGTTATCCTGAGCACAAGGACAAATTCTAGGCTTTCCTGCGCGCCGGGACTGCCCTGCAGATAAACATGATCGATGCTGATATGCTGCGGGATGCCCAGTTACATCCTGAGAATTATCGAAATCTACTGGTACGTGTGACCGGGTATAATGCCTACTTTACAAGCATTGGCAGAGAGCTGCAAAATGAGATAATCGAACGGGAAAGCCATTCCATTTGATGACTCAGGTGAGTGAAGGAAAAATGAAAGGTCTTATCCTGCATCTGCAGAGATTTTCTATCGATGACGGGCCCGGTATACGCACTACAGTATTCTTCAAGGGATGCCCTCTCCAATGTCAATGGTGCCAGAACCCGGAAAGCATTCTGTATAAGCCTCAGGTGCAGTGGCTTGAGAACCGGTGTATCGGTTGCCGGACATGTATCGAGGCATGTTGTGACGGTTGCCTTACCATGAGAGAAAAGGTCATTATGATCGACCGTCACTGCTGTACCGGTTGCGGTACATGTGCCCGGGCGTGCCCGTCAGGTGCAATGGACCTTCTGGGTACACATATAAGCTTGGATGAGTTGTTCAACGAAGTGATCAAAGACCGGGCATTTTTTGAAAAATCTGGAGGTGGAGTTACAGTTTCTGGTGGAGAACCAACCATGCAGCCAGATTTTATAGCGTCGTTCTTCCATCGCATGAACGAAGCTGGCATCAATACAGCCCTTGATACCTGCGGATTATGTTCGGTGAAGAACCTTAAGAAAATCCTTCTACATACTGATATCGTACTATATGACCTCAAAGAGATCAACCCCAATAAACATTACGAGTTTACCGGACAGGATAACCAAATGATCTTCGATAATCTTCTGTTCATCCGCATGGAAAAGAAACCGGGAACGAAATTATGGATAAGAACACCGCTCGTTCCCGGAACTACTGCTACATGTGAAAATCTGACAGGGATCGGGACGTTTCTCGCCCGGAACCTGGCAGGCACTATTCAGCGATGGGAACTCTGTGCATTCAACAATCTTTGCAGAGACAAGTATCGTAGATTGGGAATTGAATGGCGTTTTCACGATACACCGCTGATCACCGAACGAACCCTACATGAATTGGAAGCATGCGCAAAAAGGTCTGGAGTTGATCCGGACATCGTTCTGGCTAAAGGAGCCACCAGGATGGAATTGAACCAAGGAGAAGATCGATTATGAGGTGCCTATGAACAACAGGGGAATTAGCTTTCATGCATTTTCAAAAGCAGACATGAAGGCCTTCGAATCAGACATGAAAGTAGGAATTCTTGCTACCATCAATGAGGAGGGGTTTCCCCATCTTACCCTCATTTCGACCCTCCAGGCCGGTACACCCACTGAGGTGATATGGGGGCAATTTACTGAAGGGTTGAGCAAACAGTTCATCAAAATGAATCCACGGACTGCATTCCTTATCCTGACCCCTGAGAAAGAGCTATGGCGTGGGAAGGCTAATTTTACCCGACTCTTGAAAATATATCCTTGCCATTTGCCCTTACCCCAACCACTCTTTTGTTTTTTATTAAAACTCTATCAACTCGTGTATTTTGTTGTAGAATTAATCCGTGTTCTTCAGCTTCTGTCAGGAATTCGAGGGCACTCCACTTTGCATTTTTAGGACAGCCCAAGGTGCAACTTCCGCAGAATTTGGACTTGCATTTACTAAAGTCAATGAACTTTGGCATTGGTGTTACATCATATCCGAGGGATTCGCATGCTTCCAAGATTTTTTTCGTGCCCCTGCCTAAAATCCAGTCAGGGGTATTGTTCACTTTTAGTTCATGTTCAAGTGATTCAAACTCGTGACTGAGATCAATTCCAAGTTTTTTCAATTCATCTTCTAATTTTCTCACGCAATTTCCAGCGGTCACGAGAGTAGTGCCCCCCTACGCACATTAGTCGTGCTATTTCTAATCCCTGCCCAGGCCAAAACGGCATATCCTCATGTACCGGACCTTCAACAGGGAGCGTTAAATTGTTCTCGTACCGGGTGTATGCTTGTTCGGTGTTCACCCTTTTACCGGATTCGAGTAAGAGTATTTTGCCCTTTATTCTTCGTGACAACTCGCGTGCTAATGTTGCACCACCTGCACCAGAACCTACTACTATGACTTCTGAAGTCATCTTAACCTCCGGGTGCAAGGGTAGAATCCAAAAGCTCTCATTTATTGTTGTGCTTTGTTCCAAATTGAAGATTCGAAAACCTACGAAATCGAAGATTTCATACGACGCATAAGAGACATCGTACGTAGTCCCAGAGGAATCATACCCTCACAACATTGCTGTATTGTACTCAGATTCAAGAGGCATTTATCAATATATATAATTTATCTCGATCAACCGTCATACGATGAGAGAAAAAACCTTAATGACTCATAGGGACACCCACGAGTATGAAAATAAGTACCCCCTATTTTGTCAACAGCGGTGTAGAATTTCCCAATTGTGACGGTCTAAAATTCCCCAACCTTCCAAAGGTTAACTTTTATACTAAAACAATACTTTTTGATACGTTACAAGTAGATTCGAACTAATTAGGAAGGTATTCTTTAAATAGCGTTGCTTTACTACCAGTCAGATGGAAGGGGTGCACTCAAATAAATGACTAAAGAAAAAAGACAAAGAGAATATGTGGACAAAGACCATGAGGTAATGCAAGATTATTATAATTTATGTGAAAAATACAGTGGTAGAAACGCAAAAACCATAAAAAGAAAGATGAATCAGTTAATTGAAAAAGATCCTGATTTCTTGGATTCGTATGTATTTCTATACCAGATACTGCAAGACGAAGGCAATTTAGAAGAGGCAGATAAAACATTAAATGAAGCTTATGAAAGAGCATTGAAGTTGATAACAGATAAAAAAGGCAACTGGCCAGACGTATTAGAATGGCTATGGCTGGAAAATAGACACATCATAAGAGCCATTTTGAACAAAGCCATTTCATTATGGAAAAACAAGGACGTTGATAATGCCCTAGATTTGTTTAGAAAGTTACTAAAAACAAATCCTATGGATAATGTAGGCGCACGCAATTTTATACTGGCAATTAGGATGGATATGAGTTTTGATAAATTTGAAAACCGTTTTAACAAGGAGGGATATTATGACATGGAGTTAATTGAATGGTTTGAAGAAAATCACAAAAAGTATCCAGATGAATTTGATTAGAGGGAAAAAAACGTATCCACTTTAATTTAGGTGGCCATAGAATCGATGAAAAAGGTGAATAGGATGGTGAATTTAAACAGCATTTACTGAAATATGAAATCAAACCTATCCTGGCAAGGGTAAAGCACCCACAAACGAATGGAAAAATTGAGAAATAGTTTGATGCTTATCAAAGATTCAGAAAACATTTCTCTTCTTTTGAAGAGTTTGTAGATTGGTTTAATAATAGAACTCATGGAAGAAATCAAATCTTGAACAAAACCTGAATAAAAATTGCATTCCACATTATCAAGGAAAGATCATAATGCACCACATATTGAGATTTTACAGTATCCACCAGGAACTTGTACTTAAAATCTATATTTTTACGGCAAAGTTCGTAAAGCTGCCCGTTGTTGGAAGTATTTTGATGATACTGATGAACTGGTACGCAAAAACCCAGCACCAATCATGGATCCTGACTTCAGACGAAGCAAAAAAGGTTGTAGATGAAGCAACAAGTATTGCTGTAGGTGAGTGTAAGTGCCGAAAAGTCTTCAATAATTGCGATGGTCCGATTATGACAGATATAGTCATCGGAATTGGTTACAATGTTTTCACTGAAGTAGAAAGGACGAATATGCCAAAATAACCAAGGAAGAGGCCAGGAACATTATAGATGAATGCAGAAGAATGGGTCTTTTTCATATCCTTATACAATGTAAAGGAAAAGTTTATTCATTATGCAACTGCTGTCCATGCTGCTGCGTCCCTTTAAGGCTCAATAAGATTTATGGAATTAAGAATAGCTGGAAAAGAGATAAAAGCATTATGGACGATTTACCCCTTATATTGACACACGAGCATAATTCTCATCAAAGTCAATAATTGGGTAATATTAAAGAAACCACTTTTCCCTTCCCAAGCAGGTTTGTGAACATGATCTGCTGCCAGGTAACATATAGTTCGTGACTTCGCTATGCGACGCAATTATTTAAGAAAAAATGATTTCATTTTTTTTACTTTTAAGCTGTGCACTGGGCAATAGCTTCTTGAAATGCCAGAGATAAGTTTACAGGGGTATTCAACACAACTAAGACATGATTTGACATTTTTATCAGTAGCACAATTATACGCTGTTCAAAATCGTTAATCCCGAGAAACACTTCGCCTTCACCATACTGGCACTTGCCGGTCTTGAAAAATAGAGATAATGTTTCCGCTTTTTCTAGGATCATGTAGTGCTTGAATTTCTTCACTGAAAAATACATAAGTTTAATTAACTCTTGTGATAAATATCTTATGAATGGAAAATATTGATATTTTAAAAATTTTTGAAAATCTAAATAAATTCTCAATAATTATTAATAATTTCGTAGATTTTGATCACACTTTATCGGCAATACTTAATGAAGTGTTGGATCTTGCAAGAATGGAAAAAGGTGGCATTTACCTTAAAGATGTAAAGACTGGTGATTATATTTTAACAATGCATACCCCGATTTCAGAAGAATTTCAGGAAAAACACGGTAGAATAACAAAGGATTGGACATCATTACATCCTGTTATGCATGAAGGAAAAGTAGTAACAGTAACGGATACACTAATTCATATCCCAAATGCTGATCCAGAAAGGCAAAAATTAGTTATTAATGAAGGTTTTCGTTCTTATGCGGGTATTCCTCTGAAAAATGAGGACATCATAATCGGCATTCTCATGGTCAGCAGTACAGAAGTACATGAATTTTCAGAAACTGAAATAAGGATGTTATCCATTATTGGTCGACAGATAGGTTCGTCCATAACGACAGCTGAATTATTAAAAAAATTAAGGAAATCCAGAGACTATTATGACCTCATTTCCAATACAAGAGATGTAATATATTCTCATGATTTTGATGGTAATTTCTTATCAATGAACCAAGCTGGTCTTGAATTATTGGAATGCACCAAAGAAGAATTAAGACAATCCAATATGAGTGATTTTCTCAGTGAAGATAGTCTTGAAATGATGAGCATTATAAAACAATGCCTGAGCGAAGGGATAAATATTGAATTTCCTCCAATACTTGAGATAATCAGTACTAAAGGTAAGAGATCATTCTATGAATTTAGCATAACACCAATATTTAAAAACAATAAACCGGTTGGAATTCATGGAATTGCCAGAAATGTAGATAAGCGCCTGCTGGCAGAAAAGAATTTATTAATATTTTCCAAGGCCATCAATCTGTCTTCAGACGGTATCATCATTTCGGATGCTGACGATAAGATCATATTTATAAATGAAGCAGGAGCCGAAATATTTGGATATGGGAAACGAGAATTGATCGGTCAGGTTGTAGAAATATTATATACTGAAGAGGATCTGCCAAATCTGAGAAATAATATCATTCCTGCTTTGGAAAAATTTGGGTACTGGAACGGACTGACATTGGGGAAAAGGAAAGATAAGACCGCAATCGACTTAGAGATTAATGTATCAACGGTCAAAGATCAAAATGGGAAACCACAGGTTAATATATTTGTGTTCAGAGAGATTAACAAACTTTCTATGAATCAGATCGATTAGAGGTATAGGGAGTGTAGGGTATAGGATACGAGCAATTGATGAATGGAACTGATGAATTCTTTTTTCTTTTCAAATTATTCATAAAATTAGAAAATTTTAAATATTAATAAGGTTAAAATTATTTAAGTTTCAAAAATATTTGGTGAATAATATGAAAATTATAGTTGTAAGTTCAAAAGATGAAATCAATACAATTGAGAATGAAGAGATGATACATCTTGCATTCAGACCTTCAAATAAAGATATTTTCATACTTGTTCAGAAATGTAAAAATCTAAAAGCCATTCATATCCCCACTTCATATAATAAGACAATATCCAAATCCACCTTAATGTTCCTGGAAATGCAGGGTATTGCCATTCTGGAAGGAGATGTGTGGGGTCATAGAAAGGACATTAATGAATACTATGAGATAAAGCCACGCATATTTGATAGGATTGAAGAACTTAAAAAAGAAGGGCAATCCAAGGAAGAAGTGGTCTCTAGGTTGGGCATTGAGACACGGTTGAGTGAAGATTAGATTAAGTTTTTAGTTTAGATTAAGTCATATAACAATTTAGAAAACTTATATCATTTATCTTATTTTACCCAGTGCACCTATTGTTTTTCAAGGCTTAATCCTGCGTATAATAGGGCGTACGGTTGCAACGCTATTATTTAAAAAATTATGCCAGCTATCAATTTCGGGGCAGCACATGGTATCAATACATTCAGCGATTATGATGCAATAATAGTAATAGGAACATATATGCCAAATCAGAAAACACTTGAAAAAGAATTCAATATATATTTCAGAGGCGAAGAGTTCCCAACTAAGTTCATACCAAAAATTGAAAACAACACAGCATTTTATGAAGATAGCAGGCTCCAGAAAATCTACCACGAACAATTTGAACAGAATGAATACGATAGCATTAATCGCATCCGTCCTTTGAATAATCCCGATAAAGAAATTCACATATTCGGTTACATTTCATCTACCTTTCTAAAAGAGGGAGACCAAATTTTGAAAGGTTAAACTTTACACCAGAAAGCAATCCCTTAAAAGTGCGATATCATGAGATAAAAATTCAATTTATTTTATACAACTATCCCTACAAATCGAGGCACTTCAATTATTTCCAGCTAGGTCATTGGCGATATGTTCAGGGCATATTCTCGCAGGAGTCCCCGGGATAATATAAATATTAGGATATATCCTGAAAACGTTATACAAGCCCCGGATAATTTGTCCGGGTATAACGTGACTGCGAAATGGCGAACTTCGTACATGATAAGATTATTTAGAAAATTAGATAATGTCATGAATTAGATAACTTAGTAATAAAAATTTAAATATATTGTCAATTCAATATACTTTTTAAAAAGTAAATAAGAGTTGTAAATTATGGAGAGCGACGAAATTCTTGAATTATATAAGTTATTTCGAAATCATTTGCACATGTCAATAGATTTACACCGACAACATTTACAGCATTACCTTACTTTTATTACTGCCATTCTTGGAGCCACTTTGGTAGGGTTTTTTCAAGTTAGCTTGGGATGGCTAAGCATGATTTTTGTAATAGGTCCAGCTATCAACATATTCACATGTGTGTTAGCTATAAAAATGTGTGATCGTTTTTATGAAGGAATGTAGGAATCAATTACGATTACAGCTAAGCTTGAATATTTGATTGGTTTGTCGAAACCACGAGATAATGAAGAGACTGTTTTTCCAAAAGATAAGTATATTCTCCCCGAAAGATGGTTGAAAGGTAGAGATTTTGCAACATCTGCTGAGTTTGTTGAGAAAAACATGGACAGGGGAGTTAACCATATAGCTAGAATAACATTCTATATGTTACTCGTCGTCAATATTTTATTTGGATTTATGATTGTTATTTTTGTAGTTTATTCAAAATACTCTGTATTGACATGAAATCAATGCCCTGGATTTTGAGCGAAGCAAAATCCAGTGTCTTTGACTCGATTGAATGAAACAATCCACACCCTCCCTACACCCTACAAATCTAAGCAATTAAATCAATTTTAAATTAATTCGAGATATAAATTTAGGTATTATTTTAAACGGTACCAGCGATTAAGAATATTAATTCTTTTCTAATATTCATTTAATTCACACAATAAATACGAAATTTATATATAAGACAATAAAAAGTTTTTATATTAAAAAATTTCATTGTACATCTGAATAAAAATGGCAAGTCGATTAAGTGGAATAAGGATAACTGACGAAATGAAATATCACGAGGATGTGATAGATGGTCCAGGTGTTTATTTATTTTATAAAACTTACAAGGGTCCTGTCAGGTATGTAGGTCGTTCAGATAGTAGATTATATGGAAGAATGAATGGTAGAAATTATAAATATTATAGGTTTAAACATCTAAGAACTCCAAAAAAAGCATATTATTGGGAATGCTATTATTATCACAAATTCTTTGACACTATCGAAAACACAAATCATCCAGCATGTCCCCCTGGCAGTGGTCTGTGCTGCCATGATTGTGAAAGGTAGTAGAAAAATAGCTACTTCATAAAATGGTTAATCAATTTATTTTCCATCGATTAACCAAAATAAAAATACAGAGTTTAACTTTTAAAAGACAGAATAAACATCTGTATTTAGTAATATAATTGTCCAGCGAGTGCACCGTTTACTATAATATTATATAATAGGATTTGTTTTTTGTAATAAATCAATTTTAATTTCTTAAATAACAACCTCAGGGCAAAACAACTGCCCGGTAGGGCGGGGGTGTGGAAGGAACCGGATAAGATTACTGAAGAAGATTGAAAGTTGATACTGGCTTTGTGCCGACACGGAGGCGTTATTTTAGCGCCCTTCCTGGGACTTTCAAGTTGATATGTAAGTTACTATGAATTTGAATTTTTAATCCCGTAAAGCTAAGATTTAGGGGTAAATTACATAATTAAGGGTTATTTTAAGGTATTTATCTTTTTCACACCCCACAAGAACAATAAAATGACATAAACAATTCTTTAGTCATTTTATACTTTGGCTTTTAACCCTATTTTAACATTATAATTAGCAGGAGTAATTTCAATTTTACTATCTGGTAAATCAAAAGGTTTTTTCAATTTGAAAATTTTTGGATTTTTTGTATTAGTTTCAAAAACAAAATAAATATAATAATTTTCTAAAAGTATAGCTTTATCATATTCGTTTGAAGAAATAATAAAATGATGAACATTAGATACTTTTGTCGTTGTCGATTTTACTTCAATATATTTTTCGTCTCCTTTTTTATCAAATGAGAGAATATCGTATCCTGCGGAATCATCTTCAATTGATATATGTTTTATTTCATCAATTAAATCCATTCTTCCAATTTTTTCTAAATACTCTTTTTCTTTTCTAAATACTAAGATTTCTCCTCTATCACCTGTTTTTCGATTTTTTTCGTTCTCTTCATCATGATCTGTTTTTTTTACTTTAGTACCTTCACTTTTTTTAGGTTCTCTTTTTACTATTTCACTTGGCAATAGTTTGATAAAACCTGGTTTAACTTCACTTAACGGAGGATCTATAATCTTAGGTTCTTTATCCGCAAAATCGTATGAATCACTTATTGCCATATCATATAAAGGTCTTAATTTTTCCCAATCTGAAAAAATTATGTCAAAAAGTTGGTTTTTTTCCAATTTTACTATTTCAGATTTGTCGTGATAGAAGGACTTAGAAAATATATCATCTTCAAATTCTAAATCAGATTCCTCAATATTTATTTCATGTGAGTTTAACTCGTCTAAATTATTTTTAACATTCGTTACGAAATTGTCATAAAAGGGTTTTGATATTTTTCGATATTTGTCATTCAATTTCCGACTATTATAACCAAATAATATGAAAAATACCCTCAATCCATTCTCATAGATTTTTATGTTCAATTGTGGGTATGGTTTATCTGACCTGCCTTTCTTTTGTGTGAATTCAATCCTTATGCCATCTATAAGTTTTCCATGAGGATATAACCCCGCAATTTTAGAAGAAAAATTTTCATCCCATCTTTCTAAAATTTCCTCTTGTAATTCTTTCTTGAAATCGTTTAATTTATTTATTATTATTCTAAGTTCAGATGCCGTTTTATTGCCATCAAGATTTTTGAAATCAGAAATTGTAAAGTTCTCAAACATAATTAACCTCTTCAATAATATTCAATATTACACTCTTAATTTTTTCTATTTTATCGAGGGTGTTAAGGACTAAACAATTATTGGAGGTGTGGAAATATCCTATAAACCTGTTAAAAGACTCGAAAAATGGATTATTTTCAAAAGTTGATAAATCGAAAATACGAAAAGAATAAGGTTTAAGTTATTAAAAATTAAGAAAGTATTATGGCTATTCCTAATTATCAAAAAATAATGCTTCCATTGTTGAAATTTGCTGGAGATAAAAACGAACATTCAACGCAAGAATCAATGAATCATATTACTGAAATATTTAATTTATCTGATGAAGAAATGAAAGAATTATTGCCAAGTGGACAACAAAAAATAATTAACAATCGAGTAGGTTGGGCAAGAACATATCTTAAAAAAGCAGGACTTTTGGAATCCACGAGAAGATCATATTATATTATTACTGAAAAAGGACTTGAAGTTTTAAGGGAAAATCCAGTTGAAATAGATGTGAAATATCTGGAACGATTCCCTGAATTTATCGAGTTTAGAAATATTAAAAAGGAAGGAAAAGATAGTCCAATACAAGAAGATCAACAACAGACTCCACATGAATTATTGGAACTTTATTATCAAAATATTAATGAAGAACTTTCACAAGAAATATTGAAAACCTTAAAAGAAACACATCCAACCTTTTTTGAAAAACTTGTAGTTGAATTATTATTAAAAATGGGATATGGAGGATCTCGGAAAGATGCTGGAAAAGCTATCGGAAAGAGTAATGATGAAGGTATAGATGGCATAATTAAAGAAGATAAATTAGGATTAGATACTGTTTATATTCAAGCAAAAAGGTGGCAAGGTTCAGTTGGAAGACCTGAAATACAAAAATTTGTTGGAGCTCTGCATGGAAAAGGAGCAAAAAAAGGCATATTTATTACGACATCAAATTTTTCAAAGGAAGCCAGTGGATATGCTTCAAATATGTATGATCCAAAAGTTGTATTAATTGATGGAATCCAACTTACTAACCTTATGATCGATAATGATATTGGTGTTTCAAAAGTGACATCTTATGAAATTAAAAAAGTTGATTCAGATTATTTTTCTGATGAATAGTTATTGATATTTTTGAATATATTCTTCCGTTTTTTCTCGCACAACATCAGCAAGTTTTTCGGGATTATTACCGAATAAGAAAACAATATAACTGTAAAAATAGAATGCCCGTAATTTAACTTCGCAGCCCTCGGGCAGTTCGTTATTGTTTACTATTTCTTGCAGAACATCCCACACCCTAAAAGGCAAATCGGACATACGGGTTAACCATTCCAATTCACTTATTACTTCAGAATATTCCGTACCGCCTTCGGAATTATCCCACATTATAAGGTGTCGGCAATAATTATCTTCGTCCGGGAAGTCGTAAATACATTCACACCCGGCTTCTGTATGCTTCCATGTCTTTGTTATTGTATAGGTTTTAGAACAAAACGGGCACGTGAAATCAAATGAAATCGTTTCTTCTGTATCTGATATTTTTACTATTTCCATATAATACAGATACCTTATAAGCGATATATCATTTTTGGATTCAATCTATTTTTTCAAGTAATATTATGTTAGTATCACATACCACTGCTGATTTTATATTGATTTGCAGTTTACATGATCTCTACGTTACCGTAGTATTTCGGAATTGAATCCCCTTAACGGGGATTCTTGACGGAATGGTGGGACGGAGGCGAAGACCTCCAATTGTGGGCGGCTGACCGGAAATGTATATTTTCGATTGGAATATGATTGTCCGATATCAGTTATAACTAAATTCTAAATCATTAAACCATCTACAAAGGGGGAGGGTGTGGATTGTTTCATTACTTCCAATGTCCTGGTTGTTTTCTTTCTCTTCTTGTGCTTCAAGGCACGGTAGAGTAAAGGGAAGGTCTTACGACCATCCCCTCCTCATCAAACCGGACGTGCGGATTTCCCGCATCCGGCTTTCGTTTGGCATTGTCCCGTAGCAGGAGATGATTTCATCAATTGATGTCATCATCGGTCATCGGTCTTCAGCAGTTATTCCATCATCTTCACATACTATCCAGATGGCGTTTTTCCCTACTTTATTTCAGGAGCTACCTTTCTGGCATTTTTTCGATTGATGTTATCATGCTAAATCCTCTGACTCTACCAAAGCTAGGATCCCTTTGCTAGGTTAGGTTTTCTCCTCACACAGTCGCCCCCTGCACCCTGCGGCACAGGTTCTGTGTATCATCGGCCTGACCATCATGGCTACTATGAATCCATCCGACTTCTCATACTGCATGGCTCTGGCTTTCCTTTTCAGTTATACCTCGGCTACCTGTTGTCCTTCCACTAAGTCCATTGATCCAGAAACGTATAGGATTTAAACCAGCTTCGGGCAGGACAGCATAAGACCTCCCTCGGTCACATAAAAGAGCATTCACAACCATCGCCGAATAAGAAAGAGCGATTACTCGCTCTCCCTCTTCTCAGAACGGAGCGTGCGACTTTGCCGAATAAGAAAGAGCGATTACTCGCCCTCCCTCTTCTAAGAACCGGACTTGTAACTTTCATTTCATCCGGCTCAAGCCTTTCAAAACCCTTTATGTATCGGGCAACAGTTAACAATTCAATGGCTTTATTGTTTTGAGACTACATTATTCATGCAAATGAACAATTGTTCATTTCAACTCCAGACGTTTTAGGCTTGTTAGCCGTTTTCCGTGCACGCCGATTATATTTCCGTGCATCGAAATATTCTTTGTCAAGATATGGATTTGTATCCAATTTGAGACGTGTGTGCCTCACAATCTTTGTATCTGAGAAGAGTTTTAGTTTGTTCTCTTTCGTAGAAAATACCCAGTTCCGGGTCCCTTCACTATGCCAGTACCTTCTGGCTACCCAGGACCTAGACTTTTTGGGATGTCTCCTTTTTGCCCATCTCCATAGCATATTCCAAACTATACTGTCCAGTTTGCTAAATGTCTCTTTGGATACTACTGATTGATGGTAGTTTGTCCATCCAGTAATAATGGGGTTGAGAGCACCAATGAGAACTTCCTGTTTCCATGTCTTTCCATTTTTGATAATGTCGCTAATTTTGTGTGTGACATTGTCAATGGACTTCTTGGAAGGTTTGATAAGTAGTTTCCCTTTGTATTTTCTGAAATTCCATCCTAAAAAGTCAAACCCCTTGTCTATGTGAGTAATCAAAGTTTTCTCTATTGATAGTTCCAGACCTCTATCACCCAGGAACACTTCAATTAATTCCCTAATTTCCTTAGCGGTCTCCTCTGAATCAGCAGTCACGATGAAATCGTCCGCATACCGTGTGAAATTAACTTTCTTAGGATTGCGAGCCTTCCAACTTTTCCCAGTATAGTACTTATCTGCAATTGTACGTTCAATTCCATCTAAAGTCATATTGGCCAGGATTGGAGATATTATACCTCCTTGGGGTGTGCCTGCTTTGGTGGGATTCAGATGATGTTTATATACAAAGCCCGCTTTGAGAAATTGCTTCAGAATCGATTTGTCCATTGGGATATTGTCCAGTAACCACAAATGGTTGATGTTGTCAAAACATCCTTTGATATCTCCTTCCAGTACCCACTGAGCAGAGGTTCTTCTGCAAAGGCAGTTGAAGGCTTGCTCACATGCATCCTGTGCGCTTCTAAATTTCCTGAAGCCAAAGGAAGCAATATCAGCAGTGACTTCTGCAATAGGGTCTAATGCAAGGGCATATAATGCCTGCATGGCCCTGTCATGCATGGTTGGGATGCCCAAGGGTCGTTTCTTCTTCTTACCAGGTTTTTCAATGAAAACTCTTTTCAAGGGTTTTGCTTTATAACTCTCGTCAAATAAATTAAGAGCAGCATTCATTTTAGCTTTGGATGTTAGCCACTTTTCGCCGTCAATTCCTGCTGTTCTTTTACCCTTATTTTGACATATTTTATTTACTGCTAACAATTTCGCGTGGAACGAGTGGGTTAACAAATATTGTAGTCTCTTTACTAATTGCCATTTTCCTTCTAAAACTGCTTTTGTAATTCTGGTTTGTAGCCTGTTAATACTTTGAGTGACCTTTTTCCAATCGATATCAATCCATTGGATTTTTGGTCTCATCTCTGTAAGTCTCTCGCTTTTGGGCGTATTTGAATTACTTACATTCACAAGTTTACCTTCCTTTCATACAATGAAACACCATTGGCAAGTCAGCGCCCTTTCGGGTTGAGGCAAAGTTTGAACCTCTATCCATTCCATTACAGACCGGCATTCGCTTTTTACCGTTTCCTCTACCCCCTGAGTCATCGTCGGTCCTCGCGGACTTTCTACCCAAATGATTGGGGGCTCATGGGGTTTACCAAGTTCCATATTTTGAATAATTTCTAAATGCCTTAGAAGCCATCTATAAGCCGGGAATCATTTGTCCAATTCCCTATAACGTGCGGCGAGCCATTATAGTCTGATTCCGTGCCTTTTGGCTCAAGCGTGGAACAGTCTGCTTTCGCTTGTTGCGGTTAACGACTCTTACGATGGTTCAACGTTAGTTTCTTCATAGCATTCATTACCCTAGCAGATTGTCCGGATCAGACTTCCAGACTTTTCCACATTGTCCAGTGGGCTTCACACATTCCATTACTGATAATGCATGCCACAGTAGGGTCACTCCGAATGGAAGGAGTGGCATTTCTGCAATTCAAGATATGACTTTCTTGTCACAGCACCGCTCTCCGCTCAAGCCTTTTATAACCCTTTCTGTATCGGGCAG
>Ga0307378_10007311_pt1 | contig 14894 bp, 14 predicted proteins | sample UN1MG_FD_202238 | JGI IMG/M metagenome (GOLD analysis project Ga0307378, IMG submission 202238) | Soil microbial communities from Risofladan, Vaasa, Finland - UN-1 | ecosystem: Environmental > Terrestrial > Soil > Coastal area > Acid sulfate soil | place: Finland: Risofladan, Vaasa | collected...
TTTGCTTAACTTTATATCATCTTCCGAAGCCTCAGGGTCTCCCGAAGGGTGGTTATGGACAAAAATTACCGAAGCAGCGCTGGCTAAGACCGCTTCCTTGAATACCTCTCTGGGGTGAACAACACTACTATCCAGGCTGCCAACCGAAATTTCGGCCACTCTTATTAGCTGATTCCTAGTATCCAGTAACAGCGCCAGAAAATATTCTTTCTTTTTACCCTTTAGTCGGCTTCGAACCAGACCAGCGACATCTTCCGGGGTCTTGACCAACGGCTTGTCTCCGCTCTCTGCATAACTCTCCAGCCGGTTAGTTAATTCAAAAGCCGCCTTTATCTGAGACGCTTTGGCAACACCAATCCCCTTCACCTGAGCTAGCTCCTCCACCGAGGCATTGGCAATTCCTTTAAGACTACCAAACCGACTCAATAGCCTCTGAGCGGTTACCATCACTGACTCCCCGGCAATACCACGCCCCAGAATCAAAGCCAAAATCTCCTGTGCGGAGAGAGCCTCCGCCCCAAATTTCTGCAATCTTTCTCTGGGTCGCTCCGAAGTTGGTAAATCATGAATGGTAAATGACTTCTTCACCTTCCCTGCTTCCATTATTGCCACCTTAACTGACGGTTATTACTTCAAGGGATAACTGCGCCATAAGCTGTCCAGACCATCCATATCAAAGCCGTAAACTTCCTCCAGAGCTTCATCATAACCACTACCTTCTCTAAAGATATTCAGCAGCTCCAGCATCTTACTCTGCCCGTAATTGCTAATCAGAAACTCGACCAGACTATAACTCTGGGCATAGGCAAGAACAGCTTTTTCAGCGTACGCGGAAAACGGGCTGGAAAGACTGCGTACTGAGATAAGGCTTTCTTCAGCAATCGCCTTATGGAGCGAATCGGTAAATACTGGTTGCGGTGTCCCTTCCATATACACGGCGATACCTTCATCAAGCCAAGTAGGCAGGTCATTGTAGGGATTAAAGACCATCTGATGAATAACTAAATGGGTGAGCTCATGAGCTATTGACCGTCTCCCCCACTCAATTTCATCAGTAGGTATTCCAATAGCAATGGTGCCATGGCGGGTATAAGCTACCCCTCCTGTCCATTCCTGAGGGAAAATCATCGCCCCTAGCAAATCCTGAGCTTTAGCATAGATATATATCTTGACTGGCTGCTCAAGCTCAGCGCCGGTATCCTCCGCCAGCCGAACCAGTACTTGCTGAGCCACACCCATTAGCTCCTGAGCAAAAGACTCATCTCCCTCATACCAATATAGAGTTACCTCACCCTCAGCTAAGCTATGCCAGGAATAACGAGCATCATCAACCATGACTTTAGCCGGTTTGGTTTCAATCTTGTCACCTTTGGCATCTTCCACCGTCCACCAGTATCCCACGCTACTCCCGGGAGGTAACCCGCCCGTTTTCCTCATGTCCCAACTCCATTCCGTCTCAACTATGGTTGCGGACACAAATTCAATATAGACTTCACTGGTGACCTGAGCATGACTCATCCGGTCAACGGTATAGTGAAGACGAATATCAGTGATATTGACATCGCTCTCTGCTGACAAGTTGAAGTTAAGTTTTATAGGAAAATCTACTTCAACTGAGCTATCTCGTATGGCTAACCCGTCACCAGCTTGAACCGAGACGGGACTGAGTAACGCCAAGAACAAGTAAAGGATTAATACTAATAAGCCGGCTTTCTTCATCATTCCTCCCTTCCTAAGCCAGTGCGGAGATAGGCAGTGATAAAACCGTCCAGTTCCCCATCCAATACCGCATCAGCATCACTGGTTTGGTAATCGGTTCGGTGGTCTTTTACCATTTTATATGGATGAAGGACATAACTTCTAATCTGGTTACCCCACCCGGCAGCGATGCGCTTACCCTTAAGCCTGGCTTTTTCCTCAGCACGTTCCGCCAGCTTTAACTCCAACAGGCGAGCCTGGAGTATCCTCAAGGCGATTTCTTTATTCCGGTACTGAGAACGCTCACTCTGACAGGTAGCCACCAGCCCCGTGGGCAGGTGGGTCAACCTGACGGCGCTGCTTGTTTTCTGCATATGCTGGCCACCAGGCCCACTGGACCGAAACGTCTCGACCTTCAAATCATCGGACTCTATCTTAACATCAACATCAGCTTCGGCTTCAGGCATGACCTCCACCAAGACGAAGGAAGTATGCCGGGCATGGTCAGCATCAAACGGAGAAAGGCGAACCAGCCGGTGGACACCGTGTTCTGATTTTAAATAACCGCTAGCATAATCACCATTAATCGCCATGACGACGCTCTTCACTCCAGCCTCTTCGCCCGGAGAGATATCCAATACCTCTGCCTGGTAACCACGGCGTTCTGCCCAGCGGAGGTACACCCTCATCAGCATCTCCGCCCAGTCTTGAGATTCGGTACCCCCGGCGCCAGCGTGGATAGCTAAAATCGCGTTTCGATCATCATATTCACTGCTAAAAGCCATCTGAAATTCCAATTCATCAAGATGAGAAGCCACTTCATCTATCTCAGACTGGATTTCTGATTGAAGTGAATCATCTTCTTCTGCAAGAGAGATTAATTCAGCAATGTCAGCCACCCTTCTCTCCAAATCTCGCCACCTCTGTACCTCCTTCTTCTGCTCCGCCAACTGGCGCATGGTGCTCTGCGCTTTAACCTGGTCTTGCCAAAAGTCAGGCTGGGCTGACTGTTTTTCCAACTTACTGATTTCCTCCTCTTTGGCGGCAATGTCAAAGATGCACCAGCGCCATTGAAATTCTAGACCGCAAATCCTCTAACTTGTCTCTTAACTCCTGCATCTGTCCTCACTATCACTTTCTAGGCAAAAAGCTTCCCCTGATAAACCTCCTCGGAGGTGGGCGTAGTCTTTTCCATCTTAAGATTTCCACCGGCGGTCAGGTGGGCAATCCGGGTAGGCTCAGGTACACGATAACCCCGGCAACACTTCAGCACCCAGTGAACGGCAGTCTGAAGATCAACTTTATGACCAATGGAAACATAAATGGGACTCGCTCCAAGCTTAGTCCGTAAGACTGCCCCGATAACTTCACCATTATCTACCAATTCCACAAAGCTACCCGGTTCAACACCCAACTCCTTATGGCTACCGCACAGCCGGGATTTAGCACAACCAATGGTTGGAGTGTCCAAGAAGAGCCCCAAGTGGGAGGCAAGACCCAATCGTCGGGGGTGAGCAACCCCCTGCCCATCAACCAAGATAAGATCGGGAGTAACCGTGAGCTTTTCACAAGCCGCCAGCATTAGTGGTGATTCCCTGAAGGACAATAGTCCCGGGATATAAGGAAAGTTAAGCTTCTCGTTCACTATTTTTGTCTCTACCAGGCTGAGTTCAGGATAACTTAAGATAATCACGGCGCCAGTAGCCATCTCTTGTGTTTTGCCGACTGAGATATCCACACCGGCAATAAAGCGCGGAGTGATGACTTCGCTAATTCTAGACACTCTAGCTGCCAGCCTCAGCTGGATATCTAGAGCCTCAGTAATGCTAACCTGCCAATTGTGCAGTCTCTTCACTTCCATACCCCGATTATAACTTCAATGTAATCTCCTGGCAACTAATTTCTTAACGATACCGTTTAGCAATCTATCCCGTACCGTAGCTTTAGCATCTCTGTCTTATAACCTCCTGTGCCGGTTCAGCCACTTTTCTCCTGTTCACGCAGTTCTTTCTTCAATATTTTAAGAGCAGGAAAAATGGAAAAACATTATTTTACAACGTAGCCTATTGTCAAATGAAATCTAATGATTAAGTATGCATTGGAGTTGTTCACTTAATTAGTGATACGATAAAAATACTGAGTTTTTAGACAACTCCTGGCACATAGGGTCTAATCATACTCAGATAACTTTTCAGATGCAACATTAGTACCCCTGTCATGTCCGAGATGTGGTGGTGAATTCACCCTTTACTTCCATACGTGGGACGAGCCATGTCTCAAGAATATAATATCAAAGCTACACCCAGCTACACCCAAAGCTGGGAGATAGCATTGATGACACGCTATTCAATGAGACAAATGACCGTGTCTGGCCAGAATATATCGATATTTATGAAAACTGACCGTAAAAGTAAACAAGCTGGCTTACAAAATAGTAGTACATTTTGCGATCTTACACTTTCTAATAATTAAGCTAAGGCGATTGCAACTCACAAAAAGCGCTGTACGAGTCGACCTCTATGCACTCTGGAAAGCATTGCGCGCAACACAAATTTAGTGCTAGCATTTAGTTATCGTATTGATATACTGTATTGTAAAAGCCCTTTCTGAAAAGTGCTCAGACTTCTAGATTCTATGGGATCATTTTATTAAGCAATGATATGGAAGAGGAGTCCATTTAAGATATTTTACGGTTGGTGGATCGTTGGTGCGTCTTTCCTTATTGCCTTATGCGTAGGTGGAGCGGTATTCTACGGGTTCACTGCCTTCTTTGAGCCTATAGCAAACGAGATGGGCTGGAGCTACACGCAAATCTCACTGGCTGCTTCTCTACGTGGCTTAGAGATGGGCCTTCTTTCACCATTCGTGGGTATACTTGCTGATCGCTGGGGTCCCAAGAGGCTTATATTCGGTGGCGTACTTATCACGGTAGCGGGTTTACTTCTCCTTAGTTCCACCAGGTCTCTAATCATGTTTTACGGGGCCTTCGCTCTACTTGCAATAGGCGTGAGTGCTTGCACTGTAACAGTGCTACTGACGGCGATCGCTAACTGGTTTCGGAGGAAGATGGGGATAGCGAGCGGTATAGCAATCTGTGGCTTTGGTTTCAGTGGCTTACTAATTCCGGTAATAGTTAGACTCATTGCAGCGTATGATTGGCGTATAGCAGTAACCATCCTTGCCTGGAGTATGATGGTCATGATTTTACCGCTGTCGCTCTTGTTTAGACACAGGCCTGAGCAATATGGTTATTTTCCAGATGGCCAGAAACAAGGCACAGTAGCATACCTTAATGATTCGGGTCCATCGCAAGTTGTCGAGGTTGAGGTAAGAGCAAAGCAAGCACTTAAGAGTGGAGCATTCTGGCGTTTAGCACTGGCACGAATGTATCATACGATGGCAATTGCAGCTATAATTACTCATGTAATGCCTTATCTCAGCAGTATCGGCATTAGCAGGTCGCAATCCAGCTTAGTGGCTACGGTAATCCCACTGATGAGCATTTTCGGTCGTCTTAGTTTTGGCTGGCTCGGAGACAAATTCAGTAAACGATCGGTGGCGACAACGAGTTTCATTATGATAAGTTGTGGGGTATTCTGCTTCGCATATGCTTCTAATATGAGGCTCTGGTTACTTGTTCCCTTCCTAGTTCTATTGGGTATAGGTTACGGGGGCACCAACGCAATCCTGCCACCATTGGGGAGAGAGTACTTTGGCAGAATTAATTTCGGAAGCATCTACGGCCTAATGGAAGGCATTGGCACTATAGGAGCCATAATAGGCCCAACCATAGCCGGGTGGGCATATGATAACTGGGGTAATTACCAAATAATCTGGCTATTACTGGCTGGCCTCGCTGTTGTTGCCATAATCTCAGTCTTCACAATTACTCCAGTCAGAAATGTGATGGAACTGGATGATAAGGCTCAATCAGGGCGCTAGGTTGATTATTTGTTTTGTTAGCTACTGCACTTTTTGACGGATTGTTAAATAGCAATTTAATGAAATGTTCAGTCTCACTAGAGCTGCACGTAAATCTTAGCGAAGAGTATTTAGAGAATGCCTGGTAAGATGTACCGTCTAGTAGCTAGAGGCGTTTCTGAAGATCATGCCTGACCTTAGATTCAAGCGGGGCAAAAACATCGTGACGTTAGGATGGTCAGGACCACTTTCCGCTTCCGGGTACAACGAGGTTGTCGAAGTGGTCTTCAAGGGGATACTTACCATACTTGTGGATGGTCTCCACCATGGCGATATAGTTCTCCGGCTTTACCCCACTGTGGATTGAGTTGCTGGACATGCAGATAAGGCCACCCCCTTTGCCACCTTTCCTAAGACATTCTTTGGTTGCCTGCCGTACCTCTTCTGGAGTTCCCCAGGTCAAGAGCGGGCCGCAGTCTATGTTCCCCAACAGGCAGATTTTGTTTCCGTATTTGGCTTTGGCCTCTCCCATGTCCATACCTGCCTCAGGGTCAATCGGGTGAATACCGTCCACGCCGGTGGCGATAATCTGGTCAAACAGGGGCCACAGTAGCCCATCGCTGTGCTTGATAAGGAGTGTCCTTTCCTTGTGAACATACTCAACGATGGATTGCAGGTAAGGCATGAGGAACTCAGCGGCCATCTTGGGAGATACCATAGGGCCGTTGGTGACCGCATAGTCTCCATTAATAAAGAAGAAGTCAGCACCAACCTCGATGCAGTTCTTGATGTATTTTAGTTGGTAATTGAGTACGCTCTCGCTTATTCGTTTCACCAGACCGGGATTCCTAATCATATCCATGAACATGATGACATCCCCAAGGAAGCTCTCCTTAACAACGTCGAAAACATCGGTAACTCCGCAAAAGATAGCTTTTTCACCCTTAAACCTCTTTACCGTTTCCCTTAGCTTATCGTATCGCCAATCCTCATCAGGGTCAGGCATAACGTAATTATTAAAGTCTTGCTCCGATTTTAGCACTGGCTCTTGTGGGATTCCTCCGGCCTCTGTGGAGAATTTTACAATGGCGCCCCACTGGTCGCGGTAAAGATTTTCCGCCTCATTCACTAGCTCATAGCGCCAAGCGGTATTTCTATCTGGTAAGCCTATACCGTCAATATCCATATAAGCATGGAAGTCCTCTAGAGAAAGGCTAGGCTTGATGGCTTCTCTTACCTTCTTGTCGACTAGGAACTCAAAATGGGGTACCCTATCTGGCTCTTCACGCTTCAGTGCTTTGTGCATTCGCTCCAGACCATTCATTTCGGTTACCTCTCTTAAGATTTTCCCATGAGCCTTTTCGCCTCGGTGACCGCGTCAACTGCATCTCTACCGTAGGCATCAGCGCCAATTTGCTCAGCATAGGTTTGAGTTACCGAAACACCGCCCACCATTACCTTAACCTTGTCCCTCAACCCTTCCGCTTTCAGCGCCTCTATCGTTTCGGCTAAGCGAGGTATGGTTGTGGCCAGTAAAGCTGACATACCCAATATTTGAAAATCACTATCCCGGACCGCTTTGCAGAAAGCCTCGGTGGGCACATCTATGCCCAGGTCAGTAACCTCCCATCCGTTTCCTTCCAGCATCATGGTGACGATGTTTTTGCCAATATCATGAATATCGCCTTTAACTGTCCCAATCACATATTTACCGACGGTGGTGCCACCTGCCTTGGACAGCTCTGGTTTCAAACGTGCCATAGCGGTCTTCATTGCCTCTCCTGACACCAGCAACTCAGGGAAGAAATATTCGCCTTCCTGAAATCTTCTGCCCACCTCGTCTAACCCCGGGATAAGACCTTTATCCAGTATTTCCTTGGCTGACAGCCCGGCATCCAGAGCGGTTCCGGTCAGCTCTTCGGTCTTCTCTATCTCACCGCGTATCAGGCTGTCCTTAAGCTTTGCAAGGTCAAACATTTTAACACCTCTTTCCAAGTGAATGCAGTATTTATTAATCTATGAGGCCACCTAATTTCGTTGCGAATTTGGGTTCAGGTTTCGCTTCACAATACTATATCGCTTCTGCTTACGTGGCGTTCTGAAAACACCACCTACAGCTACAAATCTATTTCCCTATCATTTGATTCGGGAGCCATAGGGCTATCTGTGGATTAAAGACGACTATGATTAGGCAAACAAACTGAATACCCAAAAACGGCCAAATCGACTTAACGATATCTATCATAGTGACCTCGGCGGGGCTACCCCTTTCACATAGAACATGCCCTGGCCAAAAGATGGTGACAGATATGCCATTTGGATATTCATCACAAAGAGAACGCCAAACCATACCGGGTCAAAGCCCAGTGCTTCGACTATAGGGATAAAGAGGGGTATGGTTAAGAACATGGTGTCTCATACTATATTAAATATTACAAATTTGTCAAGATTCTTACTCTCCGAATTCTAGCTTTATTTCAATTGCCGAGACAGTAGCCTGTTCAACAAGAAGCAGCCCGTTCTTATCTATAGAAGCTGCTTACCTTCCATCCAACGCCAGCAAAATAAGTCTATCGATTAAGTAGCCTTGGTCATATAAGAGAGGCTCCAGAGACAACACAGCGTAATATCGCTAAACTGCAACCGAGCTCGGTAGAATATTTTAACTACGAGCTACAGTAACTGCAGGGGCAACTAATAATCCTTACCTTTGACAAAACCCAATGGAGGGTTTAAATTTTGCACTAGAAATCATTAAGCGTATTTAGAAAAACGCAAATTAGATTAGAAATGGTTGGAAATGAAAAGGAGATACTTTGTCGTTGTCGTTTTTCTCCTGTTACTTGTTTCTAATTGCCAGCATGCACCTGCATCACCCCCAACACTAGCGCCACCACAAAGTCCCGCGCCAACCGGAGCTAAAGCTGTTGCCTTCATTGATGAGAACTTAGAGGCTGCAGTAAGAAACGCTCTCTTTATTGAGGGAATCCGAGTGAAAGACGAGGTACTCCTGAACAAGCCGCTCGACGAGGAGATAACGACAGCTGAACTGGCTAAGCTTACTAGAATGGAAGCCGTGAGTAGAAATATTACTGACATCTCCGGTTTGGAATAATGCGCGAACCTGACTTACCTCAATCTTGTGGAAAATAAAATAACCGATATTTCATCCCTCATTTCTCTAACCAACCTGATTACGTTGAATCTTGGGGCGAACCAGATAAGTGATATCTCATCACTAGTGGAAACCAGTGGACTAGGAGCAGGTGATTTAATAAGACTTGAGGGCAATAATTTGGAACTTTGGGAAGGCTCAGATGACATGGAGAATATTAAAGCCTTAAAGAATAGGGGAGTGGTAGTTCTCCATGATCCTCTACAGAGCACACCTTAATGGCTTGAAGTCAGCCATTTGTCCGGGCTTAGCGCAAGGCATTGCACACGTATATTATTTGTGGGGATTTGTTATACTTGGTTGGGCATTTGGGAGACCTCTATATTGCACCGGGGGCAGATGTACCTCTTTGGAATGAATGAGTGCTCCCGCCCGTTGACCCCTGATAAGTAATATGGCGGCTTCAGTTTTGAAGACCTCTGATCCATTGCGTGTATGGTGGCGTGGCGGGAATCTCCCAGGGCTCGAATGAATTTCAAGAAGGAGGGTTTAGTTTGGTGAGATATCATGTGGGAGTAGACGTGGGTAAGCATCGGCACCACGTTTCTATCCGAGACCTATCCCAAGATGACTACTGCAAAGCGTTTTCTTTCATGAACGATCGTGATGGCTTCATCGAGTTGATTGCCGTCTTGGAGAAGCTTTCGCCTGAGAGAAGCGATTTTCTCATCGGCGTTGAAGCCTGTTCTTACGCTCTTAATCTGAGCTATTTTCTCATGGCAATGGGGTTTACCCTGGTGGAGGTGAACCCATTCCGAGCTGGCCAGTTTCGCAAGGCGCAAGGGAAAAAGGCAAAAACGGACAAGATAGATGCCCGCACAATCGCTGCAATACTTCCGCTCGGCGACCACAAGTCTCTTTCAATCCCGGACCCGATACTGGATAACTTGAAGGAGCTCACCCGCTTTCGCGTTGACTTGGTTGACGAAAAGTCCATCATGATAATCCATCTTCGGGAAGCCCTGAGCACGCTCTTTCCTGAGTACGAAAAGGTTTTCAGGCAACTGGACTCCGCAGGTTCTCTCGCTTTGTTAGCGGCTTATCCCGGTCCGGAGCATATCATTGGCGCCGGCGAGGAGGCAGTTGGGAGGACGCTGTCGCTTGCCAGCCCCCGCAGAATGAGTATAGGAATGGCCAGAAGAATCATTGAGGCGGCGAAGTGCACAGTCGGAGTGGTTCAAAGGCAACCGTCGCTAGGAGTTAAGATATCCGTCCTGGCAAAGAGGATAGCGGGCCTGCAATCTACCATCCGCGACCTTGACAGGCAGATTACATCTCTCTTTAACAGCCTGCCTTGCAAGCCTCGGGGCTTCCCTGTGGGGCGAGCTCCTTCACTGGCCACCATCATTTCCGAGATCGGGGACATTCATCGATACCCCACGCTCAAGAAATTCCTGTCTCATCTTGGCTGGTGCCCGCAGAGTTTTCAGACCGGTAACTACCGCCTGAAGCATCCCAAGATGAGCCACGCTGGCAACAAATACATCAGGCGGCTTATCTGGATGCTATCCATCTTTGCCGTCCAGTTTGTCCCTCGCTATCGGGAGTACTTTCAACGCCGGGTCAGTGAAGGTAAAGCCAAGATGCACATCATCGTCGCCGTTGGTCGTAAGCTACTGTCAGCACTCTACGCCATGCTCAAGAGTGGTATGGCATACGACCCAAATTGGGAGGAGAATAGCCGTCCAGCTCTGGCAAGGCATTGACAAATGATATAGTAATCATTCTAGCGAATTGTAATGTAAATAGAGTTTTTTCAGCGTATGTGTGGTTAAGCTACTGGTCGGTTCCAAGAGCATTGAGTGATATCAGGGTGAGAATTAATATTCAATGTAGAATTCAGAGCTCTTGCCCTCTGCTCCATTCCAATTAGGCCGAGATGTCCTTCGGTAGTACGGTTGCTAAGCATTTGACTCAATGAAAAACCCCTTTCCGTTATCCTGCACAGTTATTTTGAGCGATTGGGGAGCATAGGTCAGTACCACTATAGCATTAGTGGCTTCTGAATGTTGCTTGATATTGTTCAGGGCCTCCTGAACAATGCGGAAGACAGTGGAGTTTTACCTGTCGTACACCACAGTAAAAGGGGAGGGGGACAAAGGGGGTGAGGTTAATAAACAATATTAAATTTTTGACTATCATTTGACAGCCACTAGGTTGATAGTGCATAATATAATGTTTAGAAAGAAAGCTAGGTAAGAATGGTAAAAATTAGACTGCGACGTGTAGGTGCCAAGAGTAAACCAAGCTATCGACTTGTCATTGCTGATGCTCGTTCCCCTCGTGATGGAGCTTTCATTGACATCATTGGACACTTTAACCCCCTTACCGACCCAGAAACAGTGGTCATTGACGAAGAAAAAGCACGACACTGGTTAGGTCAAGGGGCACAGCCGACAGATACTGCTGCCAGATTGCTAGCCAAGGCAGGCATCATAGAAAAGTCCAAAACAAGCAAGGAGAAAGCTAAAACATGAAAGAACTCGTAGAATTCATCGCCAAATCAATCGTTGATGCACCTGATCAAGTGAAAGTTGAAGAGGAAACTGAGGAAGATAGCGTAATACTTAAGCTGACAGTTGCCGATGAGGATAAAGGAAGAGTCATTGGCAAGCAAGGTAGAATAGCTGAAGCCATGCGCACCTTGCTCAGGGTAAAAGCAGCTAAGGCGTCCACCAAAGTTAGACTTGAAATTGTCTAATATCTAATATAACCCCAAATCAGCTACCCAGAATCAGGAATGAAATCGTCCGATTTGGAGTTCATTATTGTCGGTCGTATTTTAGCGCCGTGGGGGGTTGAAGGCAAATTAAAGACAAAGGTAGAAACTGATTTTCCCGAACGTTTTACTCCCGGTGCCAAGGTTTATATTGACCGACAGCCAATGACCATTGAAAGTGCCGAATGGCACAGTGGTAAACTGGTCATCAAGCTAAACACCATTGGCAGCAGAGAAGATGCCCAAAAGCTCCAGGGGAAAACCGTGGAAATATATCGTAGTCAGGTTCACTCTTTACCTGAAGGGCAATACTACTACTTTCAGCTAATTGGGCTTGAGGTATGGACAACCCAAGGGGAATTTCTGGGGAATATCACTGAAATCCTAGCCACCGAGAGCAATGATAACTACGTGGTTCGCAGCACTAAGGGAGAAATCCTTATTCCAGCTATTGAAGATGTAGTTAAATCAATTGACCTTGATAAGGGGTGTCTAGTCATTGAGCCAATTACGGGACTCTTAAGCTTAAACCAAAAAGCAGCTGATTAGCCTCACTGCTACTTCTTCAGACTCCTTATTTTCTTCGTCTCCTTACCGCCGCCGCTACCTTGAGGCGAGCCAGTGAGCGATGAAGTGCCGCTTCAGCCCGAGCTCCATCTATCTGATAGACATGCCTCTCGGCCAGCCGTTCTTGAGCCCGACGCTTCGCCGCCTCCGCCCGAGCCACATCAATTTCCTCAGCCCTCTCCGCAGCATCAGCCAGAATCACCACCCGGTCAGGTCTCACCTCAAGGAAGCCACCCGAAATAGCTAAAGACATTTCCTCCCCGCCCTTCTTTATCCGTAGTTCACCCGCCTGTAACGTGGTCATCAAAGGAATATGGTGTGGTAAAATCCCCAGTTGACCTTCAACACCGGGAGCAATAACCATTTCTACCTCTTCCGAATAGACCGCTTGTTCCGCAGTAACAATATCAAGTCTGATGCCAGTCATTACTTAATCTCCCGATTTCTTAGCTTTTTCCCTTGACTTTTTAGTTTCGCCAGTTGCCTCACCTTTCGCCCCTACCATCTCCGCTTCCTTTTTTACCTCACCTTTAGCTGCCAACTGTTTTGTTTTTTCCTCCTTTCCACCCTCAACCACCGGCTTCTTAGCTCCCTTCACAGTCTCACCTTCAGCTACCGGTTTTTCCTCTTTTTTCTCCGCCATTTCATCGGTAACGGTCAGCTTCCTGGCCTGCTCTACCACCTCATCGATGGTGCCCGCCATATAAAAGGCTTGCTCCGGCAGGTGGTCATGTTTACCTTCCAGAATCTCTCTGAAGCCACGTACTGTTTCTTTCACCGGCACATACCTTCCCTTTCTACCGGTAAAAACCTCAGTAACGAACATTGGCTGCGACAAAAATCTCTGGATGCGACGAGCCCTGCCGACAATAAGCTTGTCTTCCTCGCTAAGTTCCTCAATTCCCAAGATAGCGATGATATCCTGTAAGTCCTTGTAACGCTGCAGTACCTGCTGCACTTCACGGGCCACCCGATAGTGCTCTTCACCAATAATATTAGGGGCAAGTATGCGAGAAGTTGAGGCCAACGGGTCAACTGCCGGATATAACCCCTGCTCCGCAATAGACCTTTCCAGCGCAATAACCGCATCGAGGTGGCCGAAAGTAGCCACTACGCCGGGGTCGGTGTAATCATCAGCCGGAACATAGATAGCTTGAAAAGAGGTAATCGAGCCTTGTTTGGTAGAGGTAATCCTCTCCTCCAGCTCGCCCACCTCCGTCGCTAGGGTAGGCTGATAACCCACCGCTGAGGGCATACGCCCTAAAAGAGCCGATACTTCCATGCCGGCTAGAATGTAGCGATAGATATTATCAATAAAGAGCAAAACATCCTGATGCTCAATATCACGGAAGTACTCCGCCATAGTCAATCCGGTTAGCCCCACACGGAGACGAACTCCGGGGGTCTCATTCATCTGACCAAAGACCAAGACCGTCTTATCAATCACACCTGAATTCTTCATCTCATACCACAGGTCATTGCCTTCTCGAGACCTCTCACCAATACCAGTGAAGACCGAAAAACCACCGTGCACGGTGGCAATATTGCGAATAAGCTCCATAATGATGACCGTCTTACCTACTCCGGCACCGCCATAGGCACCTATTTTACCTCCTTTAGTAAAGGGTGTAATCAGGTCAATAACCTTAAGTCCTGTTTCCAGCATCTGGGTGGTTGTTTCTTGTTCCTCGAATGATGGCGGAGGCCGATGAATCGGCCAGTGTTCTTTAGCCTTAACCGGACCAAGATTATCTAAAGGTTCTCCCATAACATCAAACAGGCGTCCCAGAGTGGCTTTACCTACCGGTACCTTAAGGGCGGCTCCGGTATCTATTGCTTCTGCACCCCTCTCCAGTCCATCGGTCGGCGATAGCGCCAGACACCTGACCCAGTTATTTCCCATATGGTCCTGAACTTCAAGCACTACCTTGCTACCATCAGTAGTAATCTCAACAGCATTGTAAAGCGCCGGCAACTCCTCAGGTGGAAATTCGATATCAACCACGGTCCCTATTACCTGAGTTACTTTGCCTTTAGCCATAATAACCTCCTCAACTAAGCCAGAGCTTCAGCGCCACCAGCAATGTCAAGGATTTCCTTTGTAATTGACTCCTGACGCGCTTTGTAATAAACCAGGGTTAAGTCTTCAATAAGCTCATTAGCATTATCCGTAGCGTTTCTCATCGCCACCATCCTTGCCGATTGCTCACTGGCAATGGATTCCAGAATAGTATGGTAAACCTGCATCTCAACAAAACGGGGTAAAAGCTCATCGAGCACCACATCCGGGCCTGGTTCATAGATATAGTCTACATTCTGCACCATTGGTATACTGGCTGGTTCAACTGGAAGTAGCTGCTGTAAAACTGGCTTCCGGAGCATTATGGAAACAAATTGAGCATAAGCTAAATAGACCAAATCGACGGAACCTCTACTGTAGCCATCAATAATTATATGAGAAATCGGCAGGGTATCCAGTAAGCTAGGGCGGTCACCAAGTTGAGTGAATTCAGCAATAATATCACGTCGGTATCGCCTCATAAAATCTAGCCCTTTGCGACCAACCGTAATAAGAGTAACTGGTACCGTTTGCCCAAGGGTAAAGCTTGCCGTCAGGCGGTTGAGATTAGTATCAAGTCCGCCACACAAACCACGGTCAGGAGTAATATGGACGATAACTATATTAGCTACTGGTCTCCGGTGTAATAAAGGGTGTAAGACACCACCCGTCTCGGGCAAGGCTGCCAAGTCAGCAATGACCTGTCGAATCTTCTCAGCATAAGGCCGTCCGGCTAAACCGCGCTCCTGTGCCCG
>Ga0307378_10007315_pt1 | contig 14890 bp, 7 predicted proteins | sample UN1MG_FD_202238 | JGI IMG/M metagenome (GOLD analysis project Ga0307378, IMG submission 202238) | Soil microbial communities from Risofladan, Vaasa, Finland - UN-1 | ecosystem: Environmental > Terrestrial > Soil > Coastal area > Acid sulfate soil | place: Finland: Risofladan, Vaasa | collected...
GGTCCGGTAGAGGGTGAAGTCTCGGAAGCCCCGGAGCAGGGAGCCCAGGTTCACGAACTTGTTGAACCGCTTCTGGGTCCTCATGCGGGACCCGGTGGGGTCCACCTCGATGCCCGTCTTCGTCGTAGCGTAGACCTTCGCCCAGGCGTCGAAATGCTCGAGGCCGTTCTCCCGAAGGAAGTCTGGGGAGAGGTAGCGCATCAGGTTGTACATCTCGGCGATGGTGTTCGTCAGGGGGGTCCCAGTCAGGAAGTGCAGCCCCGCCCCGTTGTTCCGCTCCTGAATCAGACGGCCCTTCATGTAGAGGTCATAGGACCGATTCGAGGAGTCCGTGCTCAGGCCGGAAAGACGCTGCATCTTCGTGGTGAAGTAGAGCCGCTTGTACTTGTGGGACTCGTCCACCACGATCCAGTCGATGCCGAGCTCATCGAAGCTGATCCCCTTGTCCTTCCGGGAGGGATCGAGGAACTTCAGAATCCTGGTCTTCAGGTTGAGCTTGGCCTTGGCGAGCTCCTTCACCAGCCGGGCCTGCTGCTTCTCCAGCCCCTTGAGGGCTTCCCTTGAGCCCCCCTTCTCGTTGAACGTCGGGGTCTTCGGCTTCGCTACCTTGGTGTAGGTCTTGAGATCCACCATCGAGGACTCGCCCGTGGACGACATCCAGGGGATGAACTTGGCCTTCTTGTCCTTCCGGTAGCGGCGGTCCCGCTTGAGGTCGAACAGCTTCTTCTGGTACGCGATGGTCGCCTCTATGAAGTCCTGGATTTCGGCATCCATGGCCTCGGTGAAGCTGAGTGACTTGTCGCGCAGGATGTCGAGGAATGCCCGATCAAGGATCTTGAGCTCTTCCCCGATCATCCGCTCGACGGTGGCCTTGGCGAGGGGCAGACGCTCCAGGCCCTCGTGAGTGACGACCACCGCATCCCAGTCCCCGGTGGCGATCCTGGACATCACGCGGCCCCGCGACTTTGCGCTCATGTCCTGGGGGTCCACGGCGAGCACGTTGGCGTGGGGATAGAGCTGCTTGAAAGCCCGGATCCATTGCGGGAGCACGGAGGAGGGCACCGCGAAGAGGGGCTTCCGGGCGATCCCCATGCGCCGGGCCTCCATGGCCGCGGCGATTGCGGTGAACGTCTTGCCGGCACCGACCGGGAGGGCGATCAGGGTGTTGGGGGACTGGAGCATCTGCCAGACCCCATCCTTCTGGTGCTGGTCGAGGTCCCCGTTCCGCAGGCCGGCGCGGTTCATCCCCGGGAAGGTGAGGTGCTTCCCGTCGAATCGTCGCGGGACGGTCCCGTAGAAATTCTCGTTGAAGATCTTGCTGAGTTCCTTCGACCTCTTCTCGTCACTCCAGAGCCAGTCGCGCCACTCCTGCTCGACCTTGAGCTTGATCTCCTTCGCGTTCTCAGTCTTCTCGATGTCGAGGTAGCGATTGCCGTCGGGGTCCTGCGACCAGATCTGGGGGTCCCGGAGGTTGAGGATGTCGTCTATGGCCGAGGCCGCGGGGTAGTATTCGGTGCCCCAGGTTGCCGTCCCGGCGGTGGTGTTGTCGCCCAGGACGGTCTTCAGATACGTGATCCGCCACGTGGCGATGCTCTCGATGTAGTGGGCCTTCAGCCGCTCGAGGAGGTAGTGCCCAGGCTCGAGGCCGGCGAGGTGGGAGATGAACTCCTCGACGTAGGTCCCGGAGATCCACGGGGACCCCAGGGCGGCGTTGATCTGCTCCGGCAGCTTCTCCGGGGGGACGACGGCACGAAGGGCCTCGACGTTCCCCTTGTACCGAGAGTCGTCGGCAGCCGCGGCTTCGGCAGCGATGAGCTTCTTCCTCACGTTGCCGGCGAGGTAGCTGTCCGCGGGAGCGAAGGCGCCGGCCTGGGGGTCGTGGTAGATGATCCCCTCGGACTCGAGCTCCTCCTGGAGGGCTTCCTTCGTCTGGCCCGTGAGCTCGGCCATCCGGTCGAAGTCCAGGCGACCCGACTCGGAGAGAGCCACGGCGTAGGCCGCGGCAGGGCTTTCGGCAGAGACGACCTTCTCCCGGCGGGGGATCAGACGCTTGGTGAAGATGTCGGCCTTCGTGGCCGCGGCCTTGCGGGTGACCTTCTTCCCTACCTTCTGCTCGGGAGCGAAGTCCTTCTCGAGGGCCAGGACGTTCGGGAAGTCCGGGTCCTCGGCCAACTGGCTCGGATTGGGCCGGGCGTGAAGCGGGCCGTGCTTCTTCACGAAGGCGTCGTACTCCTTCTCGGCAGCCTTCTGGAGCACCTTGAACTCTGCGTCGGTGACGGAGGGATCCACCTGTCCAGCGAGGAGAGCCTTCGTGGCGTCCCGCATGGGGAGGTAGTCCTTGATCTTCTCCTTTAGCCCCTTCAGCTTGCCCTCGGCCATCTTCTTGGCGCGAGGGGTGTCCTTCAGGTCGGGGTTCGCGCTCTCCGGTGGGTCCCACTCCTCGAGCTCGCCCGTGAGGGCCTGCCAGATCTTCCCGTCCTCGTCGATGACGAAGTTGCCGGGCTTGATGCCCCGCATCTGCTCGGGGTCGAACGGCTTGCGCTCCAGGCGAGTGAACCGCTCCTCCTGGGTGAGGTCCCGCAGGGGCATCCCCTCGGGCAGGAGGTTGCGGAAGGCTTCGGCCAGTTTCGCCCTGGTCGGGGCGTCCCCGGTCACCATGTAGTCGCTGGAGCCGTACATCCCGCGACCGCGGCCCTCGGTCCCCAGGACTCGGCCACGCTTCGTGTCCCAGACGACGTTGCGCCAGACGGGGCGGCCCTCGAGGTCCTCAGTCTTGGGCCCGCCGTAGTAGGCGGGCTCCTCGTGTTGGTTCTCCTCCGTCTTCAGCCAGTCGGGCTCACGCTCCCGTGTCTCGCCGGGCTTGTACTTCTGGAAGAGGAGGACGTCGGTGATGACGCTGGTGTTGGCGTTCTTCTGGAACGTGGACGAGGGGAGCCGCACGGCCCCCAGGAGCTTCGCCCGCTCGGCCACCCGCTCCCGGATGGCGGGGTCCTTCGCGTCCATCGTGTAGCGCGAGGTGACGATCATCAGCACCCCGCCGGGCCGGAGCTTGTCGAGCCCCTTCACCAGCATATAGTTGTGGATCGACTCGGTGACGACCTTGTCGCTCTTATAGGCGGGGTCGAAAACCTTGATCTTGCCGAAGGGTGGGTTGCCGATGACGACGTCGTAGAAGTTGTCCGGGAGGTCTGTCTGCTCCAGGCCCGACATGATGACGGTGGCGTTGGGGTGGAGCTTCTTCGCAATGCGGGCGGTGAGGGAGTCGAGCTCCACGCCGGTCTTCAGCAGGCCGTCGGGGGCCATGGCGAAGAAGTTGCCCGTGCCCATGGACGGCTCGAGCACCCGCTGGCCGGGCGAGACGCCCAGGGTTTCGAGGACGTCCCACATGGCCCGGACCACGCCGGCCCCGGTGTAGTGGGCGTTCGGGGTGGACATCTGGGCCCCGGAGAACTCGGCCTCCGTCAACATCTCCTGGATCTCGGCGCGGGCCGTCTCGATGGCGGTCTTGTCGATGGCCTCCGACGACTCGGCCCCCCGGGCGTAGGGGTCGAAGAGGCGAGGCATCCCGCCCCAGCCCACGAACTTCGCCAGGGTTTCCTGCTCTTCCGGCGTTGGGACCCGCTGGTTGGCCTCGAGCTCCTTGAGGAGGCGAATGGCGGTGACGTTGTCGGTGACCTTCTGGTTCCAGCTCCGATTCTCGAAGAAGGGATCGGCGGCATCCTTGGGCGAGTAGTCGGGATGCTCTGGCTTCGGCGTGACTGCGGGCGTGGACGGGACCCCTGGGGGGATGTCCCCGTGCAGGGATCCCTCGGGCGCGGGCGCTAGTGCGGGCCCTGCTCCCGCTGGAACACCGTCTGGTTGGCTAGCTCCTCCGCTCGGTTGTACGCCAGTCCCGCCTGCATCGCCTGTTCCAGGGCTGTCAACCACCGCTCCTTCAAGTTCGCCAGGAACGGACGGAGTCTCCCCTCCGACTCCAGCTTCTTCACCAGCCGCGGGTAGTTCTTCCGGTAGTGGCTCAACAGCCGGGCCTGGAGGCTTTCCTCCGACGGGTGCGTTTTCTTCAGTAGCAATGACATCAGGGGCCCCCTTGAGGATGTTCTGGACGATCTCGGCGTCCGGGTAGTAGGCGTTGATCCCGTGGGCCTTCAGAGCGTCGAGAACGTCGGATGTAGTGGGGTTGGGGATCTCGTCCAGGAAGCCCTCGCCGCGCAGCATCTCGGCCAGGGCCGGGAGCTCATCGACGGTGACTTCCTCGGTGGTGGCCTCCGGCTCTGCGACGGTCGTGTCCTCTTCCGCCACCTCCAGGCCGGGCTCCTGTTGTGCGGCGGCGATGAGCTTCTTCAGCTTCGGAGAAACCGCGCCAGGACCACCCTCCTTCACGGAGTCGTAGTAGTCCATGGCGAGCGCATAGATCCCCTTGTCGCTCGAGAGGGGGACGCCGAGGAGCTTCGAGAGTTCGCGGGCGTCGGCGTTGTGGTCCTTCACCGCTTCCGCGTATGCTTCTTTGCTCAGTCCGCTCGACGGCTGGCTCGCGCCTGGGCGGTCCCAATGCAGATTCCAGATCCGGTGATGAAGGGGGCTAGGGAAGTCCTCGGGGTCGGGAACCTCTGTGTCGTCGTAGGCCTCGGTGGGTTCGAGCTCGGTGGGCTCGCCCACGTCCATCCCCAGGATCTCCTCCATGGCCTTGGACCGTGTGACGTCGCCGTTGAGCACGCCCCGGAGTCGATTCGCGTCGGCGGTGATGATGGCCTGGGGGAGCACCGCACGGATGGCGGCCACCCTCTCGTCCAGCTTCTTCCCGGTGCCGGAGCCCAGGATGTGCCAGGAGATCACGTCGCCCAGGTTGAGGTAATCCACCTCTTTCGCAACCTTCGTGATGTCCTCGAGCGAGGCCGCGGCGGCGTTGGAGGGGATGCCCAGAATCACCGGCTTGCGATCCGCGACTGCGATCACTCGGTTTGCGTGGGCGATCAGGTCGATGCCGCCCGGACTCTTCTGAAGCGGGAAGATGGTTCTAACCCGGCGGTCGGCCACCATCCTGCGGATTTTCGCCGCATTGTCTTCGAGGGCCTGGAGGCTGGCCGCCTGATCCCCGACGACATCCGGCATGGAGAGCCAGACGGAGCGTGCCTCCTCGTTGGGGTTCGCCTCGTTCATGGCGTCGAGCAGGGCGTCGTACCGCTCGAAGACCGTGTCGAAGTCCAGGGCCTCGACCGGCTCTTCCCCGAGCATTGGGAGGGACTTGCGGATGTTCCGCTTGAAGAGGGAGAACGCGCCGGAGTCCACGAAGACCTTGGCGTCCTGCTGGACGATGGCGCGAGCCAACTGGGTGATGCCGGGACCGGAGAGCTGGCCGATGTCCACGCCCAGAGGCTTCTCTGCCGTGGCGGCTTTGAGGAGATCCTTCGTCCTGGACATCCCGGAGAGGAAGACCATGGGCGGGCCACCGGGGCCCTGGACGGCGGCAGACAACAGCCGCTCCCGCTCCACTCCGGGGATGTACGGGCCGAGGGCCTGGGGGATCTCGTTGGGCCTCCAGGGGGTCGCGGTCCCGGTCGTCTCCAGCCCGTCGATGAAGGGGAAGTGCCGAATCCAGTTGGGGTGGATGTCAGCGCCGCCGATCTGCTTCGCCCGACGCAGGGACTTCAGGACGGAGCCGGCCTTCCCCATCTGCGCGAGGTCGATGGCCGTCTCGAGCTCCAGGGGCCCGAAGGGGGCGGGGATGTTGTTGGGGTCGGAGTCCGGGTCGAACTCCACGAGGTTCTTCTCCCAGGACTCGAGGGTCACGGCATGGGCCTTGGCCCGGTTCCGCTTGAGCTCCGGCTGGATCACGGAGAGGAACTGCTTCGCCTCCTTCTTCGTCTTGAAGGGAGTCTCGGTGACGATGTTCCCGGACGGGTCGTAGGTGCGGACGCGCCAGCCCGCCGGGCCACCCTTCGACACGTCCCCTCGGACAGGAGGAACAGACAGCACGTCCGGGACGTCGGGCGTCGGCTCCGGGGGGACCTCGGTGGGCGCCGGCTCTGTCTCTGCGAGGTCGAGGAACTGCTCATGGAGCTCGGCCCGCTCGTCGGAGGTGATCTCCACCCCGTCCCGGGCGTGGTATCCGAGGACGTTCCGCTTCAGTCCGTGGACGTCTTCGAGCCACTCATCGAAGCGCAGCCCATCCACCGTGGGTTCGTCGTACTGTGCCGCGGGCGGGGCGTTCCGGTACATCTCCTTGTACTCGTCCACCCGCGCCAGCACCTCGGGGACCTGGGGCAGCCGTTCCTTGGCCTTGTCGAGTTGCCGGTCGAACGCATCCTGGGCTGCTCGGTGCTCCTCTTCGGTGACAGGGATTCCGTGGAGCTTGCCGTCCTTCCTGACGTACCTGATGCTCCGGCTCGCCTTCCGCTTGTAGGAGCGCAGCCTCTCGCGGAATTTCACACCCTCCGGGGTCGTGCCCGACAACCACTCCTTTATCTGCATCCAGCGGACGGCCTCGGGGAACGCGGGATCCTTCTCCGGGCGCTTCGCCAGATTCGGGTGAGCCGCCTTCAGCTTCTCGATCCACTCCGCGGCACCGGGGATGCCCTCGGTGACGTCCTCGAGCCACCACACGCTGAAGACTGACGGGCCGCCGCCGTGGTTCACGCTGCGGGCGAGGCTGTCGATCTCCTTCGCAATCCCCCCATAGTAGCCACCGGGAACACCCTTCAGTCCCGTCGGCATTCCTTTGAGTCCGCGAAGTCCTTCTCGGACCTCGGTTAGGGTGGCGGCGAGCTCCGGGGCCATGGGAATTGGGGCCCTTTCGCGGTCTGTGATGTAGGCCCCGCCGGGCTCGGCCAGAACGTCGGGGACGTCGGGCGTGAGCCCCGCCGTGACGAACGAGGGCAGGGCCGAGGTGTAGCCGGGGAGATCCGGCGGCGGGAGCTGGGGCGTCGGCCCAGGGGGGGCCTGCCCCGCGGGCTCTCCGCGGCCCGCCCTGGCGAGGTGCCACGCGGCCTCCTCGTCGTCCATGGGCAGGCCCGACTCCTCGGAGGCGAGGGACAGCTTCTCTGGCGTGTCGATGTCCGGGTCTTCGAGGAGTCCGTCCACGGCCTCGAGGTAGGCTTCCCGCTCGGCGTCGTCCATCATCACGATGGAGGGCGGCGGGTTGTCGTAGTACCCCTCTTGCGGTGCGCTGGCAGCTTCCACGATGGCCGCGGCCTGCTCGTCGGTCAGGACCCCGGTGTCGGGAACGCCAGGAACGGGTTGTGGAGGGGCCGCCGGAGGCGCCTCGGGCAGCCCGACAGCCCGCACCCCGGGGGGATAACCAAGGGGAGACGTGTCGGGTGGCGCAACGACTCCGGCGGCCTCGTCCACGAACTGGGGCCGGCGCAGCCGTGAGGCGGCCCCGGCGGCGGGGGTCCCGCCGATGACCTCGGCCAGCGGGCCGGCGTTCCCAGACGGTCCCGTGCCCGGGAACAGATCCTCTCCAACGTCCCCGGCGGCCCTCACGGACTCCGCGGTGGCTGCTCCGGCGGCAGCGGTCGCGGCCTCTGGGCCCGTGGGGGGGCCGCCAGGGCCGACGACGGGCCCTGTGGGGCCGCCGACGCGCACGTCCGACGTTGGGCCTGCCGGAGGCTCTGCGCCGCCTCCTGCGGCCCCTGGGGCCGCCTGGGGGGCCGGTTCCGTAGCGGGGAGGGGGGCCGGTCCCTTGATCTGGCCGGGCTGCCGGAGCTGGGACTCGATTGAGGATGCCACAGCGTCCATCTGCGCGGCGCGGGCGTTGTCCCCGCGGGCGCGGGCGCTATCGGCCTGCTGCTTGAGGCTCGCCTGCAGGCCCAGGAGCTCCAACTGCGACTGCATCCCGGGGGCCTGCTCGGGGCTCCGCTCCATGGACGGGGGCTGATTCTTGACCGAGTACGCCTCGGAGAGGGACTGCCGGAGGCGCGTGAGCTCGGCCACCTCGTTGGGGAGGTTCAGCGCAGACGCCTCCATGATCCGGGCGTCGAGGCCCGCGATCAGGGAATTGACGGCACCCTTGGACATCTGGGAGACGGTGGGCTTCTCGTAGGCCGTCCTGCTGGGTGCCGGCGCTACGTCGCTCGCGGGTGCCGGCGGGGGCGGCGCAGGCGCAGGCGCCACGATGTCCGGGTCCCCGGGGGCGTCCCGGTACATCTTCTCGAGGGCCTTCCGAGTCTCGAGGAGTTCAGCCCGGCGAGCCTGGGCCTGGGCATCCGTACCCCAGGACTTCTCCACGCCCGCGTACACTTCAACGATCTGGCGGTCGATGGCGCGGAGGGCCTGCAGGATGGCACTCTTGGTCGGGCCAGCGGGCGGGGGTGGAGCAGGCGGGGCGCCGGGGCCCGGCGGGCGGGGACGCGCACCAGACGGGGCGGCGCCGCCCGCCTCTCCAGGTTCTCCTCCGGGGCCGATCCGGCGGCGCCCACGAACCCAGGAGTAGTCAACGTTGGGGATGGAATAGTCAACGACCTCCCCTTCGTAGACCTTCCCGCGCAGGGCCAGGGCAGAGCCCGGATCCGGGCCGGGCTTCGGTCCACGCCTCCCGAGGAAGGGGGCGACGGTGAGCCCGGCGTCGATGGCCGTCTCGGTGGCGTGCTCGGAGACGGCGGGGGTCCAGCCCTCCTTCCGGTACTCGGTGTAGGTCTTGTCGGCGGCGTCGTAGGTCGCCTTCGCCATCATCGCAGAGAAGCCCAGGTGCATGGCCTTGCCCACCAGGGCACCGCCGGCACGGGCGGCGAGCCCGCCGCCAACCATCAGGGCGATGTTCGTCGGGTCCGTCGTGACCCCGATGTAGCGCCCCACGGCGCCGCGGGTGGCCCCCTTCGCGTGCTGGACGACCGCGGGCTCTCCGGCTTCGGGGCGGCCCACGTAGGCGTCCTTGGCGAGCTCCTCCGCGGGGACGGGGCGGTACTGCTCCTCCCCCGTCTCCCAGAACTTCTCAGCCCGCTTTCGGAGCGGGGTGGTGGAGAAGTAGTTGACCGGAAGGTCCACCCCGTAGGTCTTCGCGGCCCCCAGGGCGGCGCCGGCACCGGACAGGATCTTGCTGAGGACTCCCGGATCCTCGACCGTCTCGGGCTTCGGGTGCGGGAAGTATTCAGACGTGACGATGTCGCCCGCCGCGCCGTAGGTGGCACGGATACGGGCCATCGCCTCTTCTATGGACCCGGGAGACTTGAAATTAGTCGCCATTCGTTCCTTGACAGTCCTGCGATAGTTCGCTAGTGTCCTCTGGCAGAGGTGGAGAGATGCCCGACGAGGATCAGACCTTGCCGCGTGGCTATCAGCAGAGGGATCCGGTCGATCTCGGGCCCTTCCGGGAGCGACTGAGGAACCGTTACGAAGGGATGGAAGTCGTCGTCACAGATGCCATCCCAAACGCTGGGGTCGCCGCACGGACAGAGGGGGTCGTTGCAGAACGGGGGGCCGGCCTCGAGCTCATCCTCGTACTCCTGCTCTGCGGAGCTATGACGCTTTTCGGGGCGTCCCTCGGAGTCCTCGGGGCCGTGCTTCATCGCCGCCCCCGCTAGTCTTCCTTCGTGGGGGGCGTCGGAGCGGACATCCCGCCGAACATGGCGTAGGGATCGGGCCGGTAGAGTCCGCTCGCCATCTGGGGTCGGAAGATGGCGGCGTAGAGCTTCCTCTCCTCCTCGAGACGCTTGATGTGGGCGTCCCGCTCGGGCCCCGGCGGCATCGTCCTGAGAGCTTCGTTGATCTTGTCGGTGACGACCCCGACATTCCTGACGGCCGCGGCGATCTTCTCGGCTTCGGCCTCCTTCTCGATGATCTCCCCGCCGTACTTCGACTCGGCGGCGATCTTGGCCGCGGCCAGCGGATCCATCGAAGCGATGTACTGCGCCTGACGCGCCTGAGCGACCGTAGCTTCGCGCTGGGCGTCCTGGACTTCGCGGCCCTCCATGCGGGCGGCGGTGTCTCCGGCCACCTCTCCGGCGTACTTGTCGGCCTCGTACTGCTGGATCCTGGGGTCCAGGGCCCGCAGCGTCTCGGTGTTGTGGGTCCCCGTCCGGGCTCGAGACGTGAATCCCTGAATCTCGGGCTGGGCCATCACGGGCGCCGGCCCGGCCTGGGGAGCGTTGTCGGCGAAGGTCCGAACGCCAGGGCGGGAGTTGCGGACGTGGGCCACCGCCGCCTCGTAGTCCATGGCTTCGCCGCCCTTCTCGATGGATCTCGCGGGGACGTTGGTGAAGATCACCTTCCCGTCGGGCATCTTGACAGCCTTGACGCTGGTCCCCGGGGGCTCGGCGGTGGCCTCGGGGGTGGGCTGGGGGGCGTTGAGGGAGGGATCGTTGGTGCCCTGGCCGGCAGCGTCCTCGGCGGCCTTTCCACGGCGGGCTGCCGCTCGGGCCGCCGCTTCCGTTGACATCTTGTCGGCCTGCTTGGGGTCGGCCCCCTGTCCGTAGAGGAAGGTCTGGCTCGCGTCCCACACCTCGCCGGCACGCTCCAGGGGCGCGAGCTCGCGCTCCACGAAGTTGCTCGTGGCCGCCCCGGCCCCGCGCATGGCCGTGCCCAGGACGCCAGCCTGCTTCAGCTCCTCCGGGCTCATCTTGGCGACCTCCTGGCCTCCGGCGATCCCGGCCTCGGCAGCGGAGACGAGGGCGTGGGATCCGCTCTTCGCGGCCAAGCTCCGGGCCACGTCCGCGGCGGCCCGAGCGAACGACCGGGGCTGGGAGCGGTTCGCCACCGACGTCGCCATCTCCCGACTGGGGACTCCCGTCAGGTTCTCGTAGGTGATGGGCTTCGTCGGGTCGTGCGGCGCGATGGGCTCCGGCCTCGGAGCAGGACCCCTCTGGAGCGCGAACTCGTTGGTGGGCGCGTCCTGGTAGAGCTCGCCTCCGAACAGGGACTCCTCCGGCTGGCCCCGGAGGGCGGTCTTCACCCGGCGCCGAGGGTCGCCGTAGATCGGGATGATGCCGGTGGTCGTATCAGACATTTCGATTCTCTTTCAGCAGGGCCTTGAACCCCAGCTTGGCATCCTTCTTCTTGGGCTTTCGGTATCCGTCGATGTAGGTGTCCTTGAGCTCCTCGCTCGGGAACGGCATATGGCGGGTGAACCGGTCCAGCTTCTCGAACGGAGTCTTGAAGTTGCACCAGTTCTTCGTGCTCATGGAGTGTACCCAGCGGGCATCCCCCACTTCCTCGGGTCCCACTCCTGGCCCGCGGCCAGGGCATCAGCGGCAGCCTGGGCACGGTATCGCTGGAACCCGGGGCCGTAGTAGCCGCCCCCCGTCCGAGCCTGGGACTTCGACGTCTCGAACGACACGGAGGGTCCGACTTCGCCGGAGGGGATCTCGAGTTGGCGGTGGGCGTTGTTGGTGAAGTCGCGCTCCATGGTTTCCACCATCTCGGGCGAGAGTCCTGCCTCCATCCACTTCTTCCGCCGGGCGAGCTCCGTCTCGTTGACACCCCCCAGGGCCTCCATCCGGGGACGACCGCCGGCGCCGGAGTTGACGGCGTAGTCGTTCATCGTCCCCCGAAGTGCGGCGCTGGCGTCGAACCCGGAGGGCATCAGTTCAGGCTCCCCGCCGTGCGGTTTCCTGCGGCGCGAGACATATCGACGGCGGGACGCATCCGGTTGTTCTTCCAGTCGGACTGCTGCATCTCGAACATCTTCTTGTTGCGGAGGATCTCGTCCTCCATCATCGTGCGCTCGAGCTGCTTCCGGCGCATCGACTCCGCGAACGCCGTGGGGATCATGTCGCCCATCTGGCCGAGGAGGGCGTCGAAGCCCTGGAAGCCCGAAAAGCCTCCGCGCCCGCCGCCGCGCCCGCCGCCGCCACCAACACCACCGCCCCCGGTGATGACGTATCCGCCCCGATCTCCTCCTGGCATCGTTGCCTCCTTAGAAGTTCACGCTCATGCTGGAGAGCGTGCTGATGAAAGTCGAGAGCTTCTGGAGGGCCATCTGCTGCTCTGCCAGAGCTCTGTTCGTGTTCAACTGCGCCACCGACAGCCCCTCTCCGTGGCGGGCCTGCCGGGACCCCTCCTCGAAGCCAGACGGGCGGGAGATCGCGTCGGTTGCGCCCACCAGGGCGTTCGTGTAGGCGCGAGCGTTTCCGACGGCCTGCTCGGCGGATGCCCGATGGCGACCCTTCGACAGCCGGGCCATGGCCTCCTCGACATTGAAGGGGACCCCCATGCGGGCAGCCTCTTCCTTCATGGACTCGAGCGAGGCCGCGTCGGCGTCGGTCATGTCGGCGCGGAACTGCCGGGCCGCCTCCGTCTCGTTGGCCTGCAAGCTCTCGAGGTTCGCCTCGGTGCGCTTCCGGTGGGCCTCGAGCTCTTCCGGGCGCCAGCCGGTCGCCTTGATGGCGATGTCGCCGCCGCCGCCGCCGCCGCCGCGGCCCCCACCGCGCCCGCCGCCGCCGCCGCCGACCTCGTTGCCCTTGTTGAGCCAGGGGGCCGGCCCGCTGGTCGTTCCGATGGCCTTCGACCGTCCAGGCTGGGCGGGGTTAGGACTGTAGCCACCGCTCCCCCCAAGGACCCCGGCGCCGCTATTCGGGCGGAATGTCGGGCGGGCCCGGCCCGGAGTCGAGGACAAAGTGTTCGTCGCCGCATTCCATGGCATCTTCTTTTGCTCCTGCTGCGCCTATTCTAGAACGGCAAGACCTCGAAGTACGCAATTGCCTCTGACGTGCTCCCATCCGCGTCGAGGAGGATGGCCCGAATCACGTACTCGATGGGTCCGATCTGGTAGGTCACTCCGTCGCTGGTGCTCCCCGAGGCCAGCACCTCGGTGAGGAAATCGGCGTCCTCGTCAGGCCCTCCCTGCTCGTTGATGATGTAGCCGATCCGCACCGGGAGGGTGAACGGGGCAGCCAGATTCGAGCGGAAGAGAAGATCCTTCGGGACCCCGCCCAGCAGGATCGTCGCCCCATCGAGGAGCTCCCAGGTCTGGGTGTCATCGTCGTAGTATTCGAGGGTCGTGACCCAGTCCGAGGCCAGCGGCAGATCCACCTGTTCGATCAGCTTCCGGGTCCCGGGCCCCGCGGTGAAGGCCCCGCCGAACCCACGGTAGACGAACTCGCGGGGCTTCGAGGCATTCAGGCGCAGCGTGATCCCGCGGCCAGACACCCGCTGAGGGAGGAAGGTGTGGACCGTGTCGGGGATGAAGTGCGCGAGCTTGAAGCCCACCCCGGCCACGTAGGTCAGCTTCGGGACGCCGCTGGCATCGAGGTCCACCTTCCAGAAGGCACCCACGTTGTTGGGAGTCAACTGCTTGATGGCCCACTCGTCGCCGCCCAGGGCGTAGAGGGTCCAGTCGTTCCACTCGGATTCCACGTAGGCCCAGAGCTGCACGAAGGTCTTGCCGCTCTGGATGTCGTCGCCCGGCTGCTGGAACTGCCGGTGAGACGTCTCGATCACCAGACGCTTCTCGAGCTCGTCGCCGTCGTCGTCGTTGTCGTCCACATCCTCGACCCGGAGCTTCCCGTCCTCGGACCCGTAGTAGACCTGATTGAGGGACGTGTACTCGCCCACGTAGTCCCGCCGGTAGCGGAGGTCGAGGCTCCACTCCGGCTGGGGGTACTCGCCGCCCAGGCTGCGCTCGAAGTTCAGGTAGGAGGCGACGTAGGCCACCGTCCCAGGAGTCTCGGCCTCGAATTGTGACCGCTCGGCCCGGGGCACCAGGAGGATGTAGTTCTTCCCGATCTGGTCGTCCACCCCGTAGGAGTCCGCGAAGTCGTCCTCGTTGGCGAGGTAGTCCGCGAGCCAGTAGGGGCGGATGTCCTTCGTCACCGAGTAGAACCCCCCACCGTCCCAGATCCAGACCCCGTCGATGCCGGCGAACCACAGCTTGTTGTGGATGTTCCGAATCGACCAATGGGAGATGCACCCGATGGCGTCGTCCACCTTCTCGATGTTGAAGTCGGCGATGCCCCCGTACTCCCGGATCAGGTAGCTCCCGTTCTTGGCGAAGACGATGAGGAAGTTCTTCAGGGCCGCGATCCCGGTGATCTCACGCCGGTCGGGGATGTCCAGGAAATCCGATTGGCTCCGCACCCCGGGCTCGCCCGGCTTCGAGAACCAGACCCGGTAGGGGTGCTCGGAGTTGGCGGCGTAGAACATCCTCCCGAAGGCCGTGGCGCCGTAGAAGACGCCTGCCGGCGGGATGTACTCGCCCAGGAAGCCGGAGAGGGAGAGCCGGGCCCTGGAGGTGTTTTCGTCGTAGGTCGTGGTCCCAAGGGGGGCCAGGAAGGCCCGGCGGAAGTCGCTGCCGGCAACGGACACGTAGCCGGCGATGTGAGTCACCCGGTCGTCGGCGGGCTGGTTCAGGTCGCCCCACAGCCGTCCCGTCCCGGTGAGGACGAGCTCGATGATGTTCGAGGGCCCGCTCTCGGCGAGGACGATGTCCCCTATCCGGTGCTGGAAGGTGATGTAGCAAAGACTGTCCCCCGTGTCCCCTCCAGAACCCGTGAGGGAAGGGACGACGGTGATGACCCCGGGGGGGCGCTTGATGCCGGCGGTGAGCCACCGGGGGTCGATGCGGTGGCGTACCAGGGGGCGAGAGAAGGCCCCGATGCAATAGAGGTCCCCGCGGAACCAGACGAAGACGGGCCGGCGCCCGGTGGCCGTGACCCCCTGGAGCTTGAAGGTTTCAGAGTCGAGCTCGAGGACGTCCGGGTTCCGCCAGAGCTTCACCGAGGGGTTTCCGTTGGGATCCCTCCCCTGGGTGGCGAAGATCAGGTTCTCTGTGAGGACTGTCACTACTTGGGCCCAAAGAAGAGGGTTTGATCCATCGACAAGCCGCGGCGGCCACCTTGCGAGAACGGAAGACCTGCTCTACCGGCTATCGTCCCCTCCCAGACCTGATCCAGGGTCTTAGTTGAATAGGAGAATTGCCAAAGATCACCTTCAAACAGCACAAAGACCCCATCCTCGTGGCCGA
>Ga0307378_10007317_pt1 | contig 14889 bp, 7 predicted proteins | sample UN1MG_FD_202238 | JGI IMG/M metagenome (GOLD analysis project Ga0307378, IMG submission 202238) | Soil microbial communities from Risofladan, Vaasa, Finland - UN-1 | ecosystem: Environmental > Terrestrial > Soil > Coastal area > Acid sulfate soil | place: Finland: Risofladan, Vaasa | collected...
ACCGGCGGGGACGGCCGCTCCCCCGAGATGTCCCAGAAACGCCGATGGCTCGTCTTCGGGTCGAACGTGGCCGTGGCCGTCCTGCTGGCCACGATCCTGGCGGTGGCGGCGGTCTGGTTCTCCGGGACGATCCTCAAGGGCCGGGCCCGGAGCGACCTCACGTCCAGCGGCCGATTCAGCCTGAGTCCGCGCACGAAGGCCCTCCTCGCGGACCTCCCGTACGACGTCACGATCACAAACCTCTACCGACACAGCCCCGAGAGCCCCACCTCCGAGGAGTACTGGCAGCGGATCCAGGACCTCCTCTCGGAGTACGCCGCCGCCAACCCCGCGCGCGTCTCCGTCGAGGCCATTGACCCCGACACGGACCTCGGGGCCGTCGAGAAACTCGTCGCGCGCCTCCGCGACCGCTATGCCAAGGAACTCGAAAAGCCCAAGGCGCTGGCGGAGGACTTCCTCGTCCTCCAGAAGGAACTCGGCGAGTTCCTGGGCGACGAGGCCAAGCACCTGGCGGTGGCCGCCGACAAGTGGAAGAACGCGCCGCCCGACGGACCCAACAACCTCCGGATGGTCGCCCAGAAATGGGCCCAAATGGAAATGGTCGGCGAACTGACGGCCGGGGACGTCCAGACGCTCGGCGAGCAAGCCCTGCCGGCCTACTCGACCGCCGTCTCGCGCGCGAGGGACTACCTCAAGCAGGTCGGCGACCTCTTTGCCGCCCTGCCGGACCTGTACGCCCAGGTGGAGATCATCGCGAAGGCGGCCCCCCCGCCGCCCGAGGTCAAGGCCGTCCTCTCCGGCGCCGCCGCCTATGCCCCGTGGCGCAAGCGCATCGAGGCGTTCAACACGCAGGCCGCCGCCGTCAAGGAGGCGGAACTCGACACCCTCCGCCGCGACATCTCCCAGGGCGAGGTCCTCCTCATCGAGACGCCCGACCGCGTCAAGGCCGTCTCGTTCGACGACGTCTGGACCCGCAACGCCTCGGCGACCGAGGAAACCCCGGCCGCCGAGACCCGCCTCTTTGCCGGCGAATCGGCCGTCTCGAGCGCCCTCGTGGGCCTCGTGAACCCCGAAAAACCGGCCGTCCTCTTTGTCACGTTCGCCGGTCCGGCGGCAACCGCCGGCGGCCAGTTCAGCGAACTGGCGGACCGCATCCGCAAGGCCAACTTCATCGTCGAGGACTGGGACCTGGCGCGCGACCACGAGATGCCGCGCCCCGAACACATGACCAAGGCGATCCTGGTCTTTGCCCCTCCGCCGCCGATGGACCCGCGGCGGCCGATTCCGCCCCCGACGGCCGACCTCTACGCCCCGGCCATCGAAGCCGTCCGGAGCGGGACGCCCGCCATCGTCATGGGCGAACCCGGCGGCATGATGGGCCCGACCATCCCCTACGCCGACCTCTACAGGCTCTTCGGCGTCACGCCGACCTTTAGCGCCATCGCCGTCCACAAGATTCCCGTGGACCTGGCCGGCACGGAACAGGCCATCCTCCAGATCGAGATCGCGCACTACCCGGACACGCCGATCACGCGGACGCTGGGGGGCCTGCCGAGCCTGTTCGTCGCGGCCTGCCCGCTGGAGATCTCCAAGAAGTTGCCCGAAGGGGTAACGGCCGAGCCGATCGTCGAATTGCCCGGCGGCCCCGACTACTGGGGCGACACGAACGTCTTTGCGGCCACGCGACGCCAGGCCAAACGCGATGAGGGCGAGGACATCCCCGGCCCGTTCCCGCTGGCCGTGGCCGCCACACGCCAGGTCGCCGGCGGCGAACAGAAGGCCGTCCTCTTCGGCGGCCACTTCGCCGAGGACCGCATCGCCATGGTCCGCGACGCCCTCGGACGCGACATGTTCCCCGGCAACGCCGAACTCTTTACGAACAGTCTCCTCTGGGTGGCCGGCACGGAGCACCTGATCACCGTCAGCGCCGAGGCCATCCAGGCCCGCCGCATCGGAGACCTCGGCGACTGGTCCCTCGCGCTGAAGATCCTCATCATCGGCGGGTTGCCGGCGATCATCCTGGCGGCGGGGGTCGTCGTCTGGCTGGTGCGAAGGAGGTAAGGAATGCGGTACACGACCACGCTGATCCTCGCCGCCATCGTGATGGCGGCCGGGGTGATCATCTACGCTTACCGGGACCGGCTGACAGGCGAGGCCAAGCCGCCCGAGAAGCCGACCGAGGCCAAGGCGCTCCTCGAGAAGGTCACGCTGGACGACATCGTCTCGGCCACGCTCGAAGAGCGCGCCGCCGACGGTCAGACGAAGGCGAAGTTCGCCTTAAAAAAATCGGAAGGCCAATGGCGGCTCGCGGAGCCGGTGGATTATCCGGCCGACAACTACGAAGTGGACCTCCTGGTGCGCGCGGCCGTGGACGCCAAATACCGCCAGACCGTCGAGGCGGGGACCAGGGACCAGCCGACCCTCGCGGACCTCGGCCTCGACCCGGCCGCCTACCGGCTGACGCTCGCGACATCCGCAAGGGACGACGAACCCGCCCGGTCTATCACGCTGGAGATCGGCAAACGCAGCGCCATCGGCGAAGGATTGTACGTCCGCGTGGACGAGTCGCCGAAGGTCGTCGTCCTCGACAAGGCGGACCTCCTGGAGAGGGCCCGCGAGAAACTCGACACCTACCGCAGCCGCGAACTCCTGGCCCTCGGCCGCGACGAGATCGTCCGGATCTCCCTCGATGGCGCCAAGGGCCAGGCCGAACTCGACCGATCGCCGAGCGACCGCGGCCGGTGGATCATCGGCCAGCCCGTGTCGGCTCGGGCCGACCCGGAGGCGGTCTCCGGACTGACGCGGGCCGTCCTCGGCCTGACGGTGAAGGATTTCATCGAAGACAATCCGAAGGACCTGGCGCGCTACGGCCTGGCCCAGCCGCGACTCGCCGTCACCCTCTGGAAGGAAGGCCCGCCGCCCGAGGCCCCGAAGCCGGAAGGCAAGGCCGCGGGCAAGACCGAAGCCAAGCCCAAGCCTGAGCCGGTCAAGGCCGTCACCTTGAAGTTCGGCGGCTGGGCCGACATCAAGCACGACGCCGTTTACCTCCTGACGAGCGACTCGAAGCACGTCGTCAGCGTGGACGCCGCCGTCCTCAGGGACCTCGCCAAGAGCCCGTCGGACCTGCGCGACAAGCACGTCCTTGCGGCCGACGCGACGCGCGCCACCCAGATCGCCGTCCGCCTGCCGACGCGTCTGGCCACCGCCGGGCACGACGTGGAGTACACGCTCATCCGGGACGGCGACGTGTGGAAAGTTCAGGCCGCCGGCCGGCCCGTGGCCAAGGCCGATGCGGCGTCCGTCGAGGCGCTCCTGAAGGAACTCGGGGACCTCCGGGTGCTCTATTTTGCCGAGGGGGACCGCGCCGACCTGGCCAAAGGCTTCAGCCCCCTGGGGTCGGTCCGCCTGACCATCGAGGGCGAGGTCGCCCCGCAGGGGTTCGAGATCGGCGGCGCGGCGGGCGTTCCGCCGCTCGTCAAGAACGTCCGCGAGGACTGGATCGGCCGCATCAACGAGAAGAGCCTGACGTACCTGCGGAAGGACTGGCTGGACTACCTCGACCGGCAGGTCTTCGCCGTCGAGGCCAGGGACGCCGCCGAGGTCGCCATCCGGACGGCCGACCGCCAGGTCGTCCTCCGCAAAAAGGACGGTCCGTGGCGCCTGGCCGAACCGATCGAGGCCGAGCCCGACCCGACCTACCTGGCGGACCTCTTCAAGGAAATCCAGAACCTGCCATGCGACCGTTACGTGGCGGTCACGAAGGACTTCAAGACCTACGGCCTGGAACCCGGCCAGGTGACGCTCACCGTGACGGCCGCCGCGAAGCCCGGCGAAAAACCCGCCACGAAGACCCTGCGCCTGGCGCATGGGGAGAAGGGGAAGATCGTCGGCCGCGCGGACGATGGGGACCTCGTGTTCGAGGTCGCGCCGGGCGTCTTCAATGCCATCGCCGGCGAGCCGCTCGACCGGAAGATGACGGAACTCGCCTCGCCCGACGTCAGCCGCCTTGAGGTCACCGCGGGCGGCACGACCACCACGCTCATCAAGGTGGACGAAAAGTGGTATCGGGCCGACCCCAAGGGCGCGCCGGCCGATGAAGTGTCGGCCGACATCGTGAGGCCGATCGTGGACGCGGCGTCAGACCTCGCGGCCGCACGCTGGGCCGCCTACGACGCGAAGGACCCGGCCCGCTTCGGCCTCGAGCCGCCCGCCCTCAAGATCAAGGCCGCCACGGAGAAGGCGTCCGCGACGATTCTCATCTCCGACACGGAAGTCCCGGCCGACCTCGCGGAGCTCGCTGACCAGAAGCCGGTCCGGTACGCCATGACGGAGGGCGGTCCGCGGATCGCCGTCCTGGCGGGACGGGCGCTCGACGCGCTCCTCGCGGCGCCGAAAGCCGTCGAGCCGAAGAAGGAAGAGCCCGCGGCACCGAAGTAGACTCTACGCCGTCATGCCAACGAACCGCAGGGCGTTCGCCCACAGCATGCGGCGCCGGAGGTCCTCGGCGATCGGCAGGGCCATGAACTTCGCCAGTTCCTCCTTCTGGTCGGTCCACGGGGCGTCCGTGCCGAACAGGAGAAACTCCGGCGGGTGCTTCGCGAGGATTCGCTCGAGGAGCCTCGGCGGACACCGGCCGAGCGTATAACTGGTTTCTAGATATATCGGAAGTCCGGCTACCTCCTCAAGCACCTGGTCCCAGCATTCCCATCCCCCCAGGTGGGCGGCCGCCATCCGCAGGTCCGGCACGGCCTCGTGCAGCCGCCGGACGCGCGCGGGACTCGCGAGGTCGTCCTTCTCGTACGCCAGGTCGTAGCCCGCGTGGAAGAGCATCGCGAGACCCGCCCCCGCGGCCGCCCGCGCCAACCGGATCACACGCGGGTCGTCCAGCGGGCACCGGGTGTATTGCGGATGGAACTTGAGGCCCTTGAGGCCCGCCGCGGCGATCCGTTCCACCTCAGCCTCGGGCGACGGCGAGTCCGGGTGGACCGACGGAAAGGGGACGATCCGCTCCGAGGCGATCGAGGCGGACCAGGCGGTGATCTTGGCGACCTGCTCCGGCCGCGTCGCCACCGAGCAGACGATGGCCCGGGCGATGCCGGCCCGGTCCATGCTCGCGAGGAGTCCACCGATGGTCCCGTCGAAGGTGGCCTTCGCCTCAAGCCACAGGCCTCCGGCCTCCAACTTGGGGATGGCGGTGGCCGCCACCTTGTCCGGAAAAGCGTGCGTGTGGACGTCAAAGATGCGGCCATCGGGCGGTGAACGGCCCATGTTGATTGTCTCCAGTTCCTGCATCCGACCGCAGAGACACGGCCGACCTCCAGGCAGGTGCGGCCAGCCCGAAACTGCGCGTTTCTGCGCACCCACTGCGCAAAATCACTCACCCGGAGCAATATAAGACGGTATGAGTGTATACCATAACATTCCCCCATCATCATTTTCTGCAATGTTCGATAAGAATATGTTTGGCACGACGTTTGCTTCGTAGTATTATACGGAATATGGGTGTGAAAGACGCATTGTAGACGTTGGCGTTCCAAAACGTGCTATGCCATGCGGGACGGTCCCGCATGAATTAAACAGTGGCCGAATGTCCCCCCGTTCGGCCACTGCATTTTTTCAGGGCTGCGGCGGGGCCTCGCCGCGCAGCCGCCACTCGCCGCCGTCCTCCTCCAGATAACTCTCGCCCGAGGACCAGTCGCCCAGCGTGTAGAGCATCGCCTGTCGGCCGTCAACCACGAGCGGCCACGCTCCCGATTTATGAATATGTCCGCACACGATGATATCGGCGCCCTGGCGGACCCTGGCGGCCACCTCGTCCTCGCACAGGCCGTGCGGCCCGCGGACCGGCGCGCCGGCCCGCCGCCGGCCCAGCCGTGACTTCAGGCGCGAGAACCGGCCGTAGAGGCCGGGGAACCGCTTCTTCAGGTCCGACAGCCACCGGTAGAACCGGGCGCCCGCCTTCTGGACCCGCGTCGGGAGGCGCGTGAAAACGGCCTCGACGGGCCGCGTCCGGATCCATCCCTGGATGCGGAACCCCAGGCCGCGTCGGCCCTCCAGGTAGTCCCCGTGGCACAGGTAGACCCGGCTCGACCCGATGACCCGGTGGTGCTCGATCCGGTCCGGCACCACCTGGACGCCGGTAGTGCGGGCGAAGCGGCGGCGCACATAGAAGTCGCGGTTCCCGAGAAGGAAGAAAACGCGGGTGCCGCCGACGGTCACGCGCCGCAGCGCCTCCAGCGCCGGACGGTAATCCGGCAGCGCGAGGTGCCTCGGGCCGATCCAGTAGTCGAAGAGGTCGCCGAGGATGTAGAGTTCGCCGGTGCGGGGCCCTTCGCGCTCGAGGAAGCGGACGAGGCGCTCCAGCCGCGCCGGGTCGCGCGGGCTGAGGTGAACGTCGGATAGGAACACTCGTCGCATCGCCAGGCGCTTACTTGCGTTGGCCGGCCGTCTCGCGGGCCCGTTGCTCGCGGACCAGCCGGACCAGTTCCCGGAACGGGGCCGTCAGGCTGCTGAGGGTCCGCATCTCGACCTTCGGCTCGGCGAGCGTCCCCGAAACCAGGACGACCACGAGTTGGCGGCGAACCCCCTCCTCCAGTTCCGCGAGCGCTGGGATCAGGGGGTCGTCGTTCTTCTTGCCGGCCAGGAAGGTGAGGTTCAGTTGCCCGTCGGGTTCCAGCAGGCCGGCGCCGTAGAGGCTGAGGGTGCGGCCTTCGAGGCGGATGTCGCCCAGGTAGAGGCGCTGGCCGCGCATGAAATAAAGGATCCTCGCCTTCTCGAAGGCGGCCCGGTCGGGCGGCGCCAGGCGCAGCGCGGCGAGGACCCGCACGACCAGGGGCAACTCATAGAGCCGCGCGTCGGTGACGTCGGCGTAGCCGGAGGCCTCCACGTCGTTCGGGTCGTCGCCGCCGGCCCTCAGGCCCAGCGTGGCCTGGAGGCGGCCGCCGGAGATGTTGTGCTCGATGCGGAACGCCTCGCGCAGGAGCCGCTCGAAGTTCACGCCCGTGGCCGCCAGGTTGAGGGCGTAGCGCGTCGACGGCTCGAAGCGGATGCTGGCGAAGCCTTCGATGCGTCCCTCGTAAAACTCGCCTTCGACCTGGCGGATCGCTATGGTCGAGGCGTCGGCCGGCTTCTCGAAGGCGAACCGCGTGTCGGAGACGACGCGGCCGGCGAACTTGCCTTGCTGGACGCGGACGTGGCCCTTCAAGTCCACGCGCCCGTCGGCCCAGCGGCCGTCCATCGTGGCCGTGCCGACCACGCCGGAGATCTTGACGCCGGGCTCGGCCCCGACCTCGTCCAGGAGGGCGGACGCCGACCAGACGACTTCCGCGCGGTCCGGACCTGTCGTCCGATACGTCAGGCGCGAGATGTTGAGGTCCACGCGACCCACCGGATGGATCGTCTGGAAGGCCTGCTGGATGGGGGCCGGGATGGCCTTCTCCAGGGGGCCCTCGAGCCTCAGGCCCGTGGCCCGGATCGCCAGGTCGAACTGGGGCCCCTCCGGCCCGTAGGCGATCCGTCCCGCGAATCCGAACTCCGTCGGACCGCTCCGCGCCTTCAGGTCCTTCAGGCGCACCTCGTTCCCCTCGAACTCCAGTTGCCCCGACACGTGCTCCAGCGGATACGGAAACACATCGAGCCGGGCCTGGGCGTCGCGGGCGGTCACGAGGACGTGATGCCGGATGATCTGGTCGGTCCCGAGAGCCTTCGTGAGGTGCGCGTTGATGTCCACGCGGCCCTGGGGCGCGAGGTGGCTCCAGACCGAGCGCATCTCGGGCCCGAGCGCCCCGCGCAGGGACTCGCCGAGGATCACGTCCTTGCCCTCCAGGACCAGGTCCATGGCGAAATCGTCCGGCCGCTGCTCGATCCAGCCGCGCGCGTCGATCCGCGCACCGGAGTTGTAGCCGGTGATCGAGTCAATGCGGCAGGTCCCCCGCGCCAGGTGCAGCCGCCCCGTCACCTGCTCGGCCTCCAGCGGGAACGGCTCGTAAACCATGCGGGCGCCCTTGAGCGCCACGTCCAGGTCATAGGCCAACTGGTACTTCGTCTCGGCCGTCGAGGTGACGGTCCCCTCGATGTCGGCGGCGCCCGACAGGTGGAACACCCGCATGACGGCCCGGTCGTTCTCCGGCAAGGCCGCCTCCAGGTCCTCGTCGAGGGGCACGTCCGTCCCGACCACCTTCAGGCGGACGTCGGGCGGGACCTTCACGTCGGGCCAGAGCATCTCGCCCGAGAAGGTCACGGAGGCCGGCCCGTGGCGACCGCGGACGTTCACGATCTCCGTGCGCCCGGGGAAGATATTGACCTGGCCGGTCGTCTCGGTCAGCACGTACGGGAAATTCTCATACCGGAAGCGGCAGTCCAGGAGGTTCAGCCGGACCGTCACCTGGGGCATGGCGTCGGCTTTCGGCTCGCGATAGACCTCGGCGTCCACGTCGGCCAGCCCGCTGGGCGCGTACTGGTCGTAGATGCGGCGCTCGAGGGGGCCCAGGGCCGCACGCAGGTCCTCATCGAGCGGCACGTGGTGGCCGAGGACGCGCACGCGCGATTCCATGAGCGGGGTTCCCAGGTTTTTCCCCCACCCCGTCAGGCGGATCTCCGCCTGGCCATGATACCCCGTCAGGTCGTCGGTCTCGTATCCCTGGGGGCCGAAGCGTATCACTCCGCGCAGCCGCTCCAGCCGGTAAGGAAACGCGACGTACGTCACCTCCGTGTTGCGGAGCAGGCCCGAGCCGGTCACCTCCAGAGGCGCGTCGGCGCCGGCCGTACGGCCCGTCGGGGCGGCCCGATGGACCTTCATGGCCACGTCCATCTGCCCGCTCGGATCGTACCAGTCGTAAAACACCTGGACCGCCGGGGCCAGGGTAACCAGGGACACGCGGCTCTCCTTGAAGTTCACGTGGTCCACCTGGACCGAGAGGTCCAGGCCCAGCCGCTCCGTATCGAAGCCGGTCACGTCACCGTCGAGGCGGACCGGCGTCCCGTTCACCAGGCCCTGGATGCCCGCGAGTTTCATTCCCCCCGGCGCCACCGCGCATCGCCCCGTGAGGTTCTCGAACCGGTACATCACCCCTTTGTACTCGTGCGCGAAACTGACGCCCGTCAGGTCCGTCACCAGCCGGAACCCCTCCTTCTCATCGAAGAGGACCTTGACGTTGACCGAACCGGTCGGCTCGAATCGGTCCCAGATGCGGCGGGCTTCCAGGGGCAGCGCCTCATAGAGGTCCTTTCCGAGGGCGACGTTCGAAGCCTGCCCCTCGAACCGCAGGCTCCCCGTCCGGGCATCCATCAGCCCCGATGCCACCGACAGATGGACCGTCTGGCTCTGGACGTCCGTCTGGAACCGGAACGTGTTGCGCTCCGTCTCGCTCGGCAATAAGAGGCCCGAGACCTGCATCTCGTGCTCGTAGACCGCCACGCCCGCCACCCGGCGCTCGATCCGCAGCGTCCCGTCCTCGAGCGCGACGACTGGCTTCATCGTGAGCGGCACGGCCAGCGGCTTGGTCCGCGCCAGCGACTGGAAGTTCCACGTCTGCTCGTCCCACAGCACCAGGTTGATCCACGGCTGGCGGACGACGATCTCGGTCACCTCGGGCGCGAGCAGGAGGACCGACAGCGGCTTCACCTTCAGGTACACGCGCTGGGCCTTCAGGAGCGGGTCTGTGAACGGCTCGGGCGGGACGATCTGCAAGTCCTCCAGCACCAACCCGTCCGACCAACTGAAACTCGCCCGCGACATCGAGACGTGCGTTCCCAGCAGGTCTTCCAGGTAGGCCTCGGCGAGCGCCTGGATGCGGCCGTCGCTCGTCAGGTAGGAGTACACGCCGATCAGGCTCACGAGGACCAGGATCACAAGGAGGATCACGAGGCGCCGGCGGTGGTGACTGCGGGCGCGCCGGCGGCGGCCGCGCTCGTCCACCGGATGGGCCCAGTGGGCCGGCCGCTCGCGCCCTGCGACGTCATTTCCGCTCGGAGCCGTCTCAGCCATCGCTCGTACCTCGCGCTGCGTCTCTCGTCACTTCAGGGGTGCCACTGGTTGCTTGCCACCAGTGGGCCGCAGCGCCGCGGCCAGCGCGACGCCGCCCAGGATCGCCAGCGCCGGCGCGACCGGCAACCGGTCCATCGGCCCGCCGCCGAGCGCCGCATAGGCGACTGTCATGTAAGCCGGCGCCGCGAGGAGCCACACCAGCATCGCCCGGCGTCGCCGCAGGACCCACACGCCTGCCAAGGCCAGCAGGCCCATCGGCACGAGGCTCGTGTATCCCGCCATCGGCGGCAGGGCCAGCCCCCCGAGCCCCTCGGGCGACCAGATTCCCGCGCCGCGGGCCGCCATCCGCCCGAGCCAAGCCCACGGCTTGCGGGCGATCCGCTCTCCGGCCGACTCCAGATAAGACCCATCCCGGCCGACTTCGTCAAGGCCCTGCTCTTCGCCCGGCCTCGGCGCAAGCGCCGCGACGTCCCAGTGGACGTCATCGCCGCCGGCGCCGCCGGTGCCCAGGTAGAGCCGCTCGCCCAGGCTCGTCACGAGGACCGGCGCGCCCAGGCGGACCACGTTGCGCACGGCCCACGGTGCGAGCGCCACTATAAGCACCGCCGCGCCGAGCGCCCAGCCCGAAAGGAACCGCCTGCGATCCTTCGCGATCAGGGCCGCCACGCCAACCACGACCGCCAGGCCGGCCCATGCGATATCCAGGTACGCCGCCAAGGCCAGCGCCGCGCCGGTCGCCATCGCCCACGGCCACGCCCGGCCGCGCGCCTCGGCCGCCTCGATGAATCGCGCCCCCGCCGCCACCGTCGCCGCGAGCGCAAGGCCCAGCGCGACCTCGGGCAGCGCGAGGCCCGTCGCCCAGACCTGGAACGGATCGAATGCCAAGAGCGCCGCCGCGACCAGCCCCGCCCAGAACCCGGCTCGCCAGGGCGTCGCCGTGGCAAGCCCGGCCAGCCGCCAAGCCGCCGCCATCGCCAGGATCATCGTGGCCACGCCGAGGACCGACTGGATCAACGCCAAGGCCCGCGGCCCCTGGCCCGACGCCTCGGCCGCCGCAATGACCAGCGGATACCCCGGCATCCGGTCCGCGAGGATCGGCTTGCCGTCCATTCCGCCCGGCCGCTCGAAACCTTTCCCGTCGGCGACCGCGAGGCCGACGTCCAGGTACGCCTCCGAGTCGGCCCGCGGGGCCGTCCACTCCGTCCCGAGCACGAGCGCCAGGGCAAGCCGCGCGAGGAGCGCGAGCGCCAGGAGCGCCGCGAGGAGCACCCGGCCCCATCGCGGGACCGCTTCGCCGTGGCGCTCTTTCGCCGCCTCCGACTCGCTCATGGGCCTCCCATCCGCCTCGACAGGCTCGGGGCGGGCCGCGCAGGTTTCAGGTGGCGCATCCTATCGGCGGGGGGCCGCGAAATCAAGGCGAGGCGCGAAGGGCGCATCGGCCTCGGCCGCTTGCTCCGCGTTCCGAGCCTGCCTGCCGGTAGGCAGGTTCCGGGCCTGCCTGCCGGTAGGCAGGTTCCGCGCTACTCATCGTGCCCCGGCACGATCACGCGGCAGGGAGGGACGGCGCGGAGGAACACCCGGCCGTAGGATTTCTTCAGAATGCGAGAATCCAGCACCACGACCATCCCGGTATCTTCCTTCGAGCGGATGAGGCGGCCGAACCCCTGCTTGAACTTGAGGACCGCCTCGGGCAACTGATAGTCGTTGAACGGGTTGCCGCCCGCCGCGCGGATCGCCTCGATGCGGGCCTGAACCAGCGGCCGGTCGGGCACGGCGAACGGCAGGCGCGTGATGATGACGTTCGAGAGTCGCGGTCCCGGCACATCCACGCCCTGCCAGAACGTGTCGGCCCCGAAAAGGACGGAGTGCGAGTCGCGGCGGAAGACGTCGAGCATCTTGCCGCGCGGGAGGCCCTCGCCCTGGACGAGCAGGGTCCACCGGCGCTTTTCGATGTCGGGCCGGAGGACGGTCGCGGCACGATGGAGCATCTCGTGCGACGTGAAGAGGACGAACGCCCGCGCCTCCGAGAGGTCGAGGTAGCGGCGGATGGCTTCGACGGCGGCGTCGAAGTACTCCGGCGAGTTCGGTTCCGGAAGGTCGGCCTCGATGTAGAGGCGGACCTGGCGCTCGTAGTCGAAGGGCGACCCGACGCGGAGGGTTTCGGCGTTCACCAGGCCCAGCCGCTCGCGGATGTAGGCGAACTCGTCGTTCGGCTCGACCGCCAGCGTCGCGCTCGTGAGGACCGCCGCCGGGACCGTCTTCCAGAGGAGCCGGTCGAGCATCGGGCCGACGTGGATGGGCGACGCGCGAAGGTAAACGCGGCGTCGGGCCTTCGGGCCGCCCTCGAGCCCGCCGCGGGAGCGGCGGGGGAATCGGGCATGCGCCGCCGCTTCCGCGGCGGCCTCGGTTGTGGCTCCCGCGACGGCCTCGGATTTTTCCGCGGCCGGTTCGTCCTCGTCCTCGTGATAGGCCGCCGCGCGCCCTCCGGAAACCTCGACCCAATAGACCGCGCCGGGACCCTGGCCGTCGCCGTAGGCCTGCTTGATGAAGGTCTCGACGGAGTCGGCCTGGCCGCGGGCTCGCTCGGCGTAACCGGCGAGTTCGTCGCGGTCCTCGCCTTCGGGCGCCGCCCGCGCGAGGGCCGCCAGTTCCCTCGCGAGCGCCGCGAGGGCCGGCCCGAGCGGGTCATGGACCGCATTCGGGGACCCGATGCGTCCGCTTGATCCCGGAAGGCGCTCGACGTAGGCCACGAGGGACGCGAAGAACTCGTCGGCCGCGCGCGCGGCGTCCTCGCAAGCGCGGCGGGCGGCGTCGGCTCCCATCGGAATGGTCGCGAGGAGCCCTCGCCCGCCTTCGTCCGCCCGAGGTGGACTTCGGCCGGCAGGCCTCTGTTTCGGCCGCCAGAGGGAAGAGAGCAGAAAAGCCACCTGGGTGCTCGACAGGGCGATGCCCAACTGGTCACATGCAACGGACTCGATGTTATGCGCCTCGTCGAAAACGAGGAACTCGAAATCGGGGAGGATGCCGCTCGACTCCGCGGCCCGGATCGCCAGGTCCGAGAAAAACAGGGCGTGGTTCACGACCAGGATCGAGGCCTTGTGGACGCGCCGCCGCGCCCGCTGATAGAAGCAGCGGTCCGTGTGGTCGCACTGGCGGCCGCGGCAGGCGCCGTGCTCGCTTGAGACGCGGTCCCAGACTCGCCAGTCGGGCGCGGGCACGAGGTCCGAGAGACTCCCGTCGCGGGTTTGGAGGGCCCAGTCGGCGATGCGGCGGAGTTCGCGCCGCGTCCGGGCGTCCTCGAAGAGCGTCGCCGCCTGCCGGAGGGCCCGGTCCAGCCGCCGGATGCAGAGGTAATTGGATCGGCCCTTGACGAGGACGGCCGTGAAGTCCTCGCCGGTCGCGGCCTTCAAGGCCGGAAGGTCCTTCTCGATCAACTGTTCCTGGAGGCTGATCGTGTAGGTCGAGATGACGACGCGGCGTTTCTCGCGGGCCGCCTGGCGGATCGCCGGGACGAGATAGGCGAAGGATTTCCCGACGCCGGTGCCGGCCTCGGCCACGAGGTGATGCGGACCGGCGAAGGCGGCCTCGACGGCCCGGGCCATCGCGAGTTGCTCGGGCCGGTCCTCGTAGCCCGGCAGGTGTTTGGCCACCCGGCCGCCGGGACCCAAGACGGTTTCGATGAAGTCGGACACGGGCACCTAGCCTTCGGGAAAAACGCGCCGCACAAGTGCGGCGGCTAACCAGGCACGCCACAATCGCACTCGGCACGGCCGGACAAGCCGGCCGTGGCACACTGCCGGCGGCGGCTAACCGGTCGGGGCGATGGTGCCGGCGGTCGGGCTCGACGGCGTCCCGAATTGGCGTCGCGGGATGCGGCCGGCCAGGTAGGCCAGGCGCCCGGCCTCGACGGCCAGTTTCATCGCGCGGGCCATCGCGACCGGGTCGCGGGCCTTGGCGACGCCAGTATTAAGGAGCACGCCGTCGGCCCCGAGTTCCATGGCTACGCATGAGTCGCTGGCGGTGCCGACGCCGGCGTCCACGATGATCGGCACGCGCGCCCGCTCGATGATGAGGCGGACGTTCTGCGGGTTCAGGATGCCTTGGCCGGAGCCGATGGGCGACCCGAGGGGCATGACGCTCGCGGCGCCGGCTTCCTCCAGGCGCTTCGCCATGACCGGATCGTCGCCGGTATAGGCCAGGACCGAGAACCCTTCCTTGACGAGGACCTTCAGGGCCTCGAGGGTCTGGACCGGTTCCGGCAGAAGCGTTTCGGGGTCGGAGAGGACTTCGAGTTTGACCCACTCCAGGCCGAGGGCCTCCCGCGCGAGGCGCGCGTACCGAAGCGCGTCCTCGGCGCTGAAGCACCCGGCCGTGTTCGGCAGGATCGTGTAACGCTTCCGGTCGATATAATCGAGAAGGCTTTCCTTAGACTTATCGGTCAGGTTCACGCGGCGCACGGCCACCGTGACGACCTGGCAACCGGAGGCCTCCAGGGCCTTGCGCATCAGGGGGAACGTGTCGTACTTGCCGGTGCCGACAAAGAGGCGGCTGGTGAAGGTATAGGGGCCGAGTTTCAGGCTATCGTTTTCGGGCATCGTAAAAACCTCGTAACAACACGCGCCCATCAAGATGGGCGGCTAAGTGTGAAAGGTGGCGGCGCTTCGCGCCGCATTCAACCGCCGCCGACCAGGGTCACGATCTCGACGGCGTCGCCATCGGCCAAGGCCCGCGCGGCGTGCAGGGACCGCGGCACGAGTTCGCGGTTGACCTCGACGGCAGTGGCCTGGCGGGGCACGCCGAGCGAGTCCAGAAGCGACGCCACGGTCGTCCCGGCCGCCACCTGGCGGGTTTCGCCGTTGACGGTGATGCGCACAGCCGCGGTCTTTCCAAGCCCTGGCATCGGG
>Ga0307378_10007320_pt1 | contig 14882 bp, 10 predicted proteins | sample UN1MG_FD_202238 | JGI IMG/M metagenome (GOLD analysis project Ga0307378, IMG submission 202238) | Soil microbial communities from Risofladan, Vaasa, Finland - UN-1 | ecosystem: Environmental > Terrestrial > Soil > Coastal area > Acid sulfate soil | place: Finland: Risofladan, Vaasa | collected...
GCGGCCGGGGCCCGCGGCGGGAGGTTGCTGCTCGTTCCGTCCACCGATCGCGGGAACCGGATCGGAATGCCGCTCGTCTTGCTCTTGTTGGCCTCCTGGGTGAAACTGTCAATGCTGCCGTTGAGTCCGGCCTGCCACGGGCCCACGTATAGAACGGTGACGGGCGACGGGTCGCTCGCGCCGCGCGACTCCAGTTCGGTGAAGATCGGGCGATAGATGCCGCTGGTGATCAAGATGAAGGCGGCGGCGTCGGCGGTGTTGTCAATCTGGTCAATGGTGATCTTGCCGCTTCCGGGGGGGGTGTACGTGAGGGAAATAGACTGGAGACATCCGGTCAGCACATTCGTTTTGGACTTCGTGATGTTGATAGTACAAACATGAACATGATAAGGTGTCGGGGCAAACGACTTGGAGTTGGCGGGCAGGTTGACGGGGTCGGCGGTGGCTCCTGAGTCTGCCACGGGGTTGAATTCTACCGCCATGCCGTCGGTCGTCAAGCCGGCGGTGTCGTCCTGCATGGCGGTATCGTTCAACCACGGAGCGATGACTTGAACTTTCAACACCCAACTGTACGTCGAATTGGCGGTGGGCGGCGATTCCGAGGGTGTGGGTCCCGAGTCCACGACTACCTTGCTGAGGATGGGTTGGCGGGAGGCGGCGGCGGCCTTCGGTTCGGTCCCCAGGTCGTAGCCCTTGATGCCGCAGCCGGTCGTGCCGTCGCGGAAGCCGGCGACGTTGGCGGCGAACTGGCCGCCCCAGGCGGTCTCGCCGTTGATGGGGCAGGTCCGACCGAAGTACAGCGCGCTATAGATCGCTTTCGGGTTGTCGAAGTTGAGGTCGGCCTTTCGGGCGGACCAGACGCCTTCGGTGGAATTGCCTTGCATGGCCGTCAGGTGGCCGGCGCTGAGCCCGTCGCCGCGGGCCTCGCTGGTCCAGCCGACCGTCGTATAGGCCAGCCGCAGTTTCGAGTCGGCGAGGCCGGGGATGATCGGGTTGGATCCCCCGGAGATGCGTGTGGGGAACTTGAGAACGCTGTCGGTGATGCGGCGGAGGTCGAACTCCTCATCGAGGGTGAATGGGTAATCGCCTTCAAGGCCAGCGGTGCGAGGGGTTACGCCGTCCTTCAAGAGTGCGGCGGCGGGGTTCTCGAAGATGATTTCGCCGACGTTCGGATTGCCCGGCGCCTGTTGGCCCTCAGGCTTGCTCCACCGCCCGGGTTGTTTGGCGCCGCTCGGGAGATTACAGCCGTTCAGGAGATACCCCATGTAATCAGGGTTAAAGGGGGGGGCCACGTCGCTGATGAAGTATCCCCGTCCGACCATGTCGGCGTATCGCCAGTAATTCGCATCGGCCCCCCGGTTGCCGTGGGCGTTGAGGTTAATGAGAGAAGCGTGGTCCTGGATCGTGATGCTGGTGCGTATGAGGCCGCCTTCGTAAGGAAACGCCAGTTCGGGAAGCCAGATGCCGTTCCTGGCGTTCGTCAGGCCCGTGCCGAGGTTGTCGGGGGCATCGATCGGCATGGACGTGAACAAGCCGCCGAACGGGATCGAGTAGAAAGCGGAGGTCACCCGGCGGCCGAACGAGAGGTTCTTCGGGGTTAAGCCGGCCGCGGCAGGTTCCACGGTGTCGGCCAGCCAGAGGTCGTTCGCGCCGGTTGCGTTGTTCACGCCGGGTGCGTCCCAGACCTCATTGTTATTGAGGCCCGACATGAGCATCGTGGTATAGTCGCGATTCGAGGGGCTGAGTTCCCACAGGTCCTGGACGAGCGCGTGGCAGGCGAACTCGACGGCGCCGTCGGCGGCCAGGTCGAACTGGGTCTGAAGCGCGAAGTTGGCCGCCGTGCTCCGGTCGATGCTGCTCATCGTCACGAACGTGATCCCGACGACCGCCAGGATGGCCAGCAGGCCGAGGACCACGATCAGGATCGAACCGGGCTGCCTCATGTCGCGATTCCTTGCTCAGAAACCAGGTTAAAACCAAATGTTAGAGCAGTTTAACTTTGCGTATGGACAGCGCGGCGGGTCTCTGACCTGCCGCGCTGCGAGCGGGGCTGTTTCCCCTGCGCGGTGGGTCGGAGACCCACCGCGCTCACCCTGTGCGTACCCAAACTTAAAACGCTCTAAATGGTAAATGCTAAATGACGGAGCGGCCTTCCGGCCGCGACAACATCCATTTGACATTTAACATTTATCATTTAACATTGTCTCTTTCTCAAGGGTCTCCGATCCAGAAGACTTCCTGCATCGCGTAACCCCGGTACCGCGTGCCCGCCGCCAGGGGGGTCGGGCTGCGGTCGTCCGGGTCGTGGATGGCGATGGTCACGCGGATGGCGCGGGGGCATCCGACGGGGTTGCCCGGCCTGCAATCGAGAACACCGCTCTGCCTCTGCCAGTCGTAGTCGCCTTTGGTGGTGTCGTAGGCCAAGTACTCGACGTAGAACTCGCTCACGCGGCAGGCCATGACCCGCTGGAGACTCTGCGGGTGATCCGGCGTACCGGAGGCGGACTTCACCGGCCAGACGACCAAGTCGGACCTCGGGTCTACATAACGGTTGGTTGGACTGGCCACGCCAGGCTGGTTGAACAGGCTGCAAAGCGCGCTGACCTTGGCGTAGTCCTCGGCGTTGCCGGCCGCCCCCCCCTGGCCTCCGAACAGCCATTGGCCGCGACCGAGGATGCCGCAACGCTCGTCGTTCAGGGGCTTGCCGTCGACCGTCAGGCGTGCGTCGGGCGTGAAGACGTTCCTGGTATAGACCACCTCGGCAGCGGGTGCAATCGGCTGGGGCTCCGTGGGAGCCCACACGCCGGACCACAAACCGACGGAGGTCATTGCGAGCGTGTCCGTGCCGTACCAGGCCGTCGTGGTCGCGGGCAAGATCGTTGCCACAGGCTGGGTCGTGGCGGCTTGGGGCACATAACCTTTGACGATGCGAAGGTATCCGTCGCGCGTCAGGCCCTGGACGTCGCGGTGCAGCGTATCGAAGAAGGACCGGCCCTGCTCCATGGCGAACTGGAGGCCCTCGGCGTCGCCGGCCGTCTTGGTGACGATGGCGAAAATCTGGACCACGCCGATCATCATGACCGTCATCAGGGACGCCGCCGTGACGAGTTCCACGAGCGTGAAGGCGCCCGCGGCGCCCGGGTGATGGGTGCGTCGGCAAGGTCGTGAGCCTGGCACGGTTCACTCTCCAATGACGGTATGGAAGACCGCGACGGCCTTCGGCATACTGACCCAGTTCGTCAGCGATGTGACCGGCTGCTCGGCGTTGATGTTGGTGGCGGTGACCCGTGCGGCCAGCGAAATCTGGTCGCCCGCCCCGGTGTTGGCGGCGCCCAGGATAACACGGTCCACCAGGTAAGCCTCGCCGTGAGGATTCGTCGTCTCGGTGGGCCCCCGGCTGTCAATAATGTAGTCGCCCGGGGACCCGCGGTTCGCGTTGTTCCAGGCCGCGAGGTATCGCGGATTGTCGGCGGTGCCGTTCCTAGGGTCCAGCCAATCGGGCAGGTTGCGGTTGGTCGGCGGAGTGGTGCCGGGGATGGTGCCGTAGCTGCCCCCGGCGCGGTAGACGACGATCGTGACCCGCCAGGGACCGAGGCCCGTCAGGGGCAGCGTCCCGATCGGCGAGGCGAACACCACCGGCACGTAGTTGCCGGCCATCCACGTCGGATAGTCGTCAATTTTGCCGGTGTTATCCGTCGTCGAGTACGAGCGGTGCCGGTCCTTGCTCGCGGTGTCGTAGTAGTCGTCGTAGAGGAAGGAGTTGGGATTATAGACCCGGAACTTGCCGGGGAGGCAGCCCTTTAGCAGCCCGCTTGTTGTTGCAATATAGCGGCTCAGTTCGTCCGTCTTGTCTTTGGCGTTCGTGCGGCACCAGGGGACCACTATGTCGCGGCGGGCCTTCATCATGGCCACCACGCTTCGGGCGCACATGGCCGCCATCGTGGATTCGCGGCTCCTGCGGCTCTGATCCACGGCCACCGGAAAGACGGAGGCGACCATCGTCAGGCCGACGCCGAGGATCCCGACCGCCATAAGGATCTCGGTCAGAGTGAAGCCGCGCTCGTGCCGCGCCCTTGTGCTCACAGACTGCTCCTTATTGCTCCGGACCTTACCGCGACGGCTCTGGCCGGTCCATGAGCATTATAGCGGCCGGGCCCCGCGTCAACAACCGTATGGCCGCTCTTTTAGGGCATTTTAAGATTGGATACGCATAGGGTGAGCGCGGTGGGTCTCCGACCTGCCTGCCGGCCGGCAGGCCCACCGCGCAGGGGAAACAGCCCCCTCGCAGCGCGGCAGGTCGGAGACCCGCCGCGCAACCAATCCAACTGAAACCCCGCGCCACATCCAATCATAGCCACGCCACAGACGCACAAATCGTCCTGAATTCCAAATGTCCAAAAGACCAGGACCGGCCCAAGGGCCGGTCCTGGGGGGAAAACCTGATGCTTGGGCTCCGTCAGGCCTTGACGACCTTTTCGCGCCCTTCTTTGACGCCGACGCACGCGTTGCGCGAATCGATGACCAGGCGGCTGTGCTTGACGATCCACGCGTAATCGTACGAGGAATGGTTCGTGGAGATGAGGACGGCGTCCTGGGCGGCCAGGAACTTGGGCGTCAGTTTTTGGCTGACCAGGCCGAGGTTATGTTCGCGCTGCTTCGGGGCCTTCGGAATAAAGGGGTCATTGTAGGTGACCTTGGCGCCGAGGCCTTTAAGTTTCTCGATGAGGACGATCGAGGGGCTCTCGCGCATGTCGTCCACGTCGGGCTTGTACGCGAGGCCAAGGACGCAGACCTTGGCGCCCCGGAGGGCCCGCCCGCGCTGGTTCAGGGCCAGGATGAGTTTCTGGATGACGTAGTCGGGCATGGACGTGTTGATCTCGCCCGCCAGTTCGATGAACCGCGTGGCCACGCCGTAGGCCCGGGCCTTCCAGGTCAGGTAAAACGGGTCGATGGGGATACAGTGGCCGCCGAGGCCCGGCCCGGGCGTGCAGAAGGTCTTATTGGCCTTCGAGCCGAAGCCGAAAGGCTTGGTGGCGGCCGCCTCCAGAACCTCCCACACGTCGATCCCCATCCGGTCATAGATAATCTTCAGTTCGTTCACCAGGGCGATGTTGATGCAGCGGTAGATGTTCTCGGTCACTTTCGTCGCTTCGGCCACCTCGCAACTCGAGACCGGGACGACGCGGTCCACGGCGGCGCCGTACAGGGCGCAGGCCGCCCCCAGGCTCGCCTTGTCCAGGCCGCCGACCACCTTCGGAATGGCCCGCGTGGTGAAGTTCGGGTTGCCGGGGTCCTCGCGTTCCGGGCTGAAGGCCACGAGGAAGTCCTTTCCGGCCCGGAGGCCCGACCGTTCGAGGATCGGGATCATCACGTCGCGCGTCGTGCCGGGATAGGTGGTGCTTTCGAGCACCACGAGTTGCTGGCGCCGGAGGTGCGGGGCGACCGACTCGGACGTGCCGACGATGTAACTCATGTCCGGCTCGCGTTCCTTCGTCAGCGGCGTCGGCACGCAGATGATGATGGCGTCCACGCGGCGGATGCGGCGGAAATCGGTCGTGGCCGTGAAGCCCTCGCCCTCCCGCATCTTGACGATGGTTGCGGCCGGGATGTGCTTGATGTAGGACCGGCCGGCCATGAGGGCCTTGACCTTCTCGGAATCAATGTCGAATCCCACGACCGGAAACCCGGACGCTCGGAACGTCTGGGCCAGGGGCAGGCCGACATAGCCCATCCCGATGATGCCCACGACGGCCGTGCGGCTCTTGATCCGTTTCATTAACGCTTGCATGAACGTGTTACTCCTTTCATTGGTCGGAATCTGTCGCGAAGGCGGCCCGCCAGATCGCACCGGCGAGGGGCCTTGCTTATAGCGGCATGTTTTAATCGGCTCTCAGGGACCTCTTCCTTGACAGGGGCCGGCCCCGCCCTAAAATACCGGCGGTTTTGCTGTACGACGAGCATTTTTCCGGCCGATGCTTCTGAGGGATACGATTCCGCGTCCGCGAGATTGATATCGGACAGGGTCGCCGGCCAGGCGAACCTGCCTGCCGGCAGCCTGCTCGCCGTGGCGAGGCAGGTCCGTCGGCCGGCGAACCAGGATGCGGGGGGCGGCACGAGAGAGGAGAGCGGTGCGTGATTACCGTGGCGGTGGTCGGCGGCGGCGGCTGGGGAAGGAACCTCATCCGCAACTTCTCGGAAATCCCATCCTGTCGCTTGAAGACCATCTGTGACCTGAACGAGAAGGCCCTCGCCGGATTCAAGGCCGCCTACAAGGGCGTCGAGGTCACCACCGAGGTCTCCCGGGTTTTCGCCGACCGCGACGTGGACGCCGTCGTGATTGCGACGGATGCCCCGAGCCATTACCGCCTGACCCGTGAGGCGCTCGACGCCGGCAAGCACGTCCTCGTGGAAAAGCCGATGACCCTGGCGCCGGCCGATGCGGAGGACCTGCTCCGGCGGGCGGACAAGGCCGGCCGCACCCTCATGGTCGGCCATCTCCTCGAATACCATCCGTGCGTACTTCAACTCAAGGGCCTCGTGGACCAGGGGCAACTGGGCATGCTCCGATACATTTACTGCCAGCGCCTGAACCTCGGCGTCATCCGCAAGGACGAGAACGCCTGGTGGAGCCTCGCGCCTCACGACGTCTCCATCGTCCTGTTTATCTTCCAGGCCGAGCCGGTCGCGGTGACGGCCCAGGGCCAGGCGTACCTTCAGAAGGGCGTGCCGGACGTGGTCTTCGCCCAACTGAAGTTTGCCGACGGGCGCATGGCCCACATCCACGTCTCGTGGTTCGACCCGCACAAGATCCGCAAGGTGACGCTGGTCGGGTCCAACAAGATGGCCACGTTCGACGACATGGAGGCCTCCGAGAAGATCCGCATCTACGACAAGGGCGTCAGCGCCGCGGGGTCCGTCGTGGGCTACGAGCAGGCCCTGAGCATACGCACGGGCGACATCCTCATACCCAAGACTCCCGGCGGCGAGCCCCTGCGGATCGAGTGCCTGCACTTCCTGGAGTGCGTCGAAAAAGGCACGACCCCTCGAAGCGACGGGCGGGACGGCCTCCGCGTGGTCCGCGTCCTGGAAGCCGCCAGCCGCAGCCTGGCCGCCGGCGGCGCGCCGGTGAACCTGTAACCTGGTTAGCCGCCCGCCTTGGCGGGCGCGTTTCCGTCGAACGTCGTACAACGCGAAAGGTTGTCAATGGCCACCCCCGACTACTTCGCGCACGAATCGTCCTATGTCGACGAGGGCGCCCGCATCGGCAAGGGCACCAAGATCTGGCATTTCTCCCACATCATGCCCGGCGCCCAGATCGGCGACGGCGTCTCGATCGGCCAGAACGTGAACGTCGGCGGCAAGGCCAAGATCGGAAACCGCTGCAAAATTCAGAACAACATCAGCGTCTACGACGACGTGGAACTGGAGGACGACGTCTTCTGCGGGCCAAGCATGGTATTCACAAACGTCTATAACCCGCGGGCCTTCATCGTCCGAAAGCACGAATACCGCAAGACCCTGGTCCGCCGCGGGGCGACGATCGGCGCCAACTCGACGCTGGTCTGCGGCATCACGATCGGCCGCTACGCCTTCATCGGCGCCGGAGCGGTGGTCACGAAGGACGTGCCCGACTTCGCCCTGATGCTCGGCGTCCCCGCCAAGCCGAAGGGCTGGATGTGCAAGTGCGCCGTCCAACTGAAGTTCGTCGGCGCCAAGGCCGCGTGTGAGGCCTGCGGCGAGTCGTACGTTCTTGACAAGGGCGTCGTCCGGGAGGCATGAGGCCGAATGTCTAATGCCTAATGTCTAACCAAACGACAATGACGAATGCCCAATGGACCGGAGGCGTGCCCGCATTAGACATTAGTAGTTTTGGCGATCCCAGCCGCACGGCGAAAAAAGGAATTGCAACGAAAAGCCCGCTGAGGCTAGAAGGAGAAACTATGGCCGTTCCGATGTTGGACCTGGTGGCGCAGTACAAGAAGATCCGGGACGACGTACGGGCCGCGATGGACGGCGTGCTCGATTCTCAGGTCTGCATCGGCGGGCCCAAGGTGGCGGAGTGCGAGAAGGCCATCGCCGCCTACTCGGACTCGAAGTTCGCCGTCGGCGCCTCCAGCGGCACCGACGCGATCCTGAATACGCTGATGAGCCTCGGCGTCGGCCGCGGCGACGAGGTCATCACGACGCCGTTCACGTTCTTCGCCACGGCCGGGTGCATCGTCCGCACGGGGGCCAAACCCGTCTTCGTTGACATAGATCCTCGGACATATAACATTGCCCCGAAACTCATCGCCAAGGCCGTGACGAAGAAGACCAAGGCGATCCTGCCGGTCCACCTGTTCGGCCAGATGGCCGACATGGACCCGATCATGGACATCGCCCGCGAAGCCAAGATTGCGGTCGTCGAGGACGCCGCCCAGGCCATCGGCGCCACCTACAAAGGCCGCAAGGCCGGCTCCATCGGCGCGGCCGGATGCTTCTCGTTCTTCCCCTCGAAGAACCTCGGCGGCGTCGGCGACGGCGGCATGATCACCACGAGCGACGCGGCGCTGGCCGAGAGGTGCAACATCATGCGCAACCACGGTTCCAAGCCGAAGTATTACCATTCATTCGTCGGCGGGAACTTCCGGCTCGACCCGATCCAGGCCGTCGTCATCTCCGTAAAACTCAAATATCTCGAACAGTGGCACGAGGCCCGCCGCGCCAACGCCGCCTCCTATGACCGCCGGTTCGCCGGACATGCGGCCATCGTGACGCCCTGCGTCGAACCCCACAACCGGATGATTTATAACCAGTACGTCCTGCGCTTCCGGGCCGGCGAGGGCGCTTCCCGCGACAAGGTGGAGGCCCACCTGAATGAGAAGAAAATCGGCAACGCCATCTATTACCCGGTGCCGCTCCATCTCCAGCAGTGCTTCGCCGACCTGGGATATAAGGAAGGCGCCATGCCGCACGCCGAGCAGGCCGCCAAGGAAGTCCTCGCCATCCCGATCTATCCGGAACTGACCGAGGCCCAGAAGGACGAGGTGGTGGGGGCGGTTCTGGAGGCCGCAGGCTGAGCCGGGCCGCCGGCGGTGGCTCGGGATGGAGGATGCGAGGCGAGGCGCGGCGGGGGGTGTGGTGAATCTTACCGTCCTCCTCGCCCTTCTGCCGGTGATCGGTCTTCCCGCGGCCGCGCTGGGGGTCGTGGGAAACCACGTCGTGATCACGGCCATTCTGGCGGTGGCGTTTCACCGATGCAGCAGCCAGGGCGTCTGGGCATCGTGGCGTCCGCGGCGCGCCGTGGGACCTGCTGTGGAGCGCGCTCGTTCGCCTGCGCGGCAGACTGGCCGTTGTGGGACGTTCCTAGACGTGTCAGGCCTCCGCGCCGCGGAGGCTATAGCAGTTTAAGATTGCGTGTTCTCATAAGCCAAAACCCGAGGGTGGCACCCCCCCTGGCTGGGCGCCGTGGCGACCGCAAGCGAAATCGCTTGGGGGTGGCACTCTTTAGCGCAGTTCACGATGATTCGCAGCGGGGTGCCATGCTTTCGCTAGCGAAAGCATGCCCTCGGATGGGAAACATGCTTTCCCTCACGGGAAAGCATGGCACCCCAGGTGCTACAGTTTATCGTGAAATGCTCTAGCCGTCAGATTTCGGCCCAGGCTATGCGGAAAACCGTACCGTCGGCCCTCCGCCGCCGAGGCCTTTCTAGCGTTGTAGTACTAGAGCGAGCGCGGGCGATAGCGGGAAGCATACGGGGTGAACGGAGACGGCCGGTTATTTCAGTTCCGGCCGTTTCATCTGGGCCAACACTTCGGCCAGGTTCTCGTAAGTGAGTTTCGCGCGGTCCGCCTCCAGTTTAGTCGCCATCTGGTCGGCCTCTCTGTAGAACACCTTGTACCTCTCCACGAGACTCGAGGGGATGTCTTCCTTCTCAAACCGGACGGCCTGATCCAACCACTCGCGGCGGGCCCAATGCCAGGCCCCGACGGCCTCGCGCAGCGCGTCCATGCCTTCGGCGAAGTGCTTACGGGCGTCGGCCTCGCGACCCGTCTGCCGCGCGTCGAGGCCGGCCTGAAACGCGTCGTACGAGTCCTGGGTCAGTTCAACGGCGTAGTAGGACACGGCGTGGCAGGCCCCGCTGGAGGCCACCGCCTTTGAAAGTCCGTAGCCGCTCGACCCGTACCGTTCCCGGATCGTCCTCGCGCGGTCGAACCACTCATAGGCTATAAGGAAAGTGCTGTGGCCCTCGTCCTCACGGACGCGACGCCGGTAGTACGACGATTCCTGGGCGAGACCCAGTTTGTTCATGTAGAAAGAACCGATGTCGTAGAGAATCTCGGGACTGTGCGTATTCCGGCGGTTGCCTTCTATGAGAAACTCCGTGCCCCGACGGACCCACTGGTACTTTCGCTCCGGCGATTGCCACTGGACGGAGAGGTTATAGGCCATGTTCCACGCCAGGAACTGCCACACGGCCGGATAATCGTGCTGGATCATGGCGATCTTGGTGTAGCGGTCAACCAGGTCGAAGTGGACCTTCTTCTGCTTCTCCTCTTCGGCCTTGACCCAGAGCCACGCCACGTAGGGGCCTCGGAAACCGCCCAGGATCAGCGTGACCGCCTCGGTCGCGAGATCGCTCAACTCATACGCCGGGGCGCCCGGGACAATCCGGACGGAGTATCCGGCGACCGTGTCAAACGCGAACTGGGACGCCAGCGCGAGTTGCCGGCCCGGCGGCTCCGTGCGACCCAGCAGTTCCTGCCGGCGCGGTTCGACCACATAGCGGCGGAGCGGATGGATCACCCCGGCGACCACCACGGCCAGGACGATCCCATAGAGGACCGTCCGCTGCCACTGGCCGCGAGGCCGATCGGCCACCTCCGCCCTGGGGCTCTCCGTCATCGTGCCACCTCTCGGTGCCGCAGAATCCACGCTCCCACCAGGACGAACACCGCCACGCTCAGGGCGGCCCAGCCGAAGGCTTCGCCCAGATCGGCCAACGTCATCACCTGGCCCATGCTGACGCTCTCGGCAGGGATAAGGGATCGAAGGTCGGGCAGCGGTACGACCACGTGCTCCACCACCGACCTCCACCCCGCCCACGGGTGCCACCCGTTGGCGGCGTCATACAGTTGCCTGGCCAGGCCGCCGAGCGGCGTGGCTTCGAGGACAAAACCGCGCACCAGGCTTACCAGCACCAGCACGATCGTCAGGAGGATGCTGACGAACCAACTCAGGAACGTGCTGCAGCACACGCCGATGGCCGAAAGGACCGTCCCGAACAGCCAGACCCGAAGGACCGCCTTCGCGTAGTTCCAGGCGAACGGCCCGCCGCCGAGGCGCAACCGCACGCTGTCGGGGACCAGCCACAGAAAATCGTCGTCGGTCAGGCATTCCACCTGGACCACAAGCGGGCCGCCGTGCCAGAACTCGCGGTCCAGGTACAGGATCGCCGAATGGTGGCTTTCCGGGCTGAAGCGGACCGTTTTCGTCTGACCGTCGGATCGGATGAAGACAACCTGGGCGGCGGCCTGGACCATCGCCGAGCTCCAGGCATCCAGCGAGAAGCCGGCCTCGACGGGCGTATCGCCCTGGCCAAGGACATCGCCCGGCACATTATCGAACCGGAATACGGCCAACTCGCGCGGCGTCTTCGCGCGGCCGGCCAGAGCCAGACGCTGCCGCTGGCGGGCGCTCGCCACGGCCGGCGCCTCGGCCATCGCGTACTCCTGTCCGGCGGGGCCGACGAGCGTGAGCGCGCCGGGACCGGCGCCCACCAGGGTTCCCGACTGAAGCGCCACGACGTAGAGTACGAGGTCGCCCGCCCCGGGTACGTTGATCGCACCCGCGGGCGGCCGGACGTTGGGCCCGACCACCGCGATCTCCAACTCGCCCGACGGCGGGACGCTCATCGTCACCTGGTAGACAGGACCTTGGCCTCCGGGCTGGCGGTTCTCGCGGGTCAGTTCAACGCCGGCCGACCCTAGCGCCACCAGCACCTGGACGGGGGCCTTCGGCTCCTCCGGCGGGGGGGTGACCGAAAGGCGGAGGCGGAGTCGCCCGGGGGCGGACGCTACCCATTCCCGAAGCGGCGTATTCGCCAGGCTCCACACCAGGCGCATGCCGGTCTCCCCGAGGATCCAGCGCACGTTGGGCGAAGCGGCCGCTTCGAGTCCCACGTCAATGTCAATCTCCGGGCCGCTCGTGGCGGCGTAATAGCGGTAGGTCTCGAGCGGGCCGTTTGTCGCGACGGCCTGAAGCGCGTTCAGGTCCGCCGGATAGGCCGCGCGCGGCGTCGCCTCGGCCAGTCGCTCGCCGGCCAGCGACTGAATGCTCGAGGCCCGGACAAGCGTGTAGGCGTAGCCGGCGACCCCGACGCACCCGACCATCAGAAGCACCACGAGGGACATGCCGAGGGTTTTCCCGCCGACGATCTCGGCGCGGCCGACGGGCTTGGTGACCACGCTCTGGGCGACCTTGGATTCCAGTTCGGCCGGGAGCGAATAGGTGGCAAAGAAGGTCCCCACGATGAACGCCAGGACCGCCATCACAAGGAGGCTCATGCTGATGGTCGCGGGAACCGCCTCGAAGACCGGATCGAACCGCGGCGACGACAGGTCGGCCAGGATCATCACCAGGATGGCCGGCGGCACGAGGACCCACAGCCGCGTCCGGAGGCCCTGGCGAAAGGTCACCAGCGCGATCGCCCAGAGGCGCGACAGGGTCCACCGCCGGCGCTCGCGCGGCGCGGACGGCTGAGGATGGGCAGGGCGCTTAGCCATGATCGTCCGTGGCGGCCGGCGATCCGGAGACCTGGTTGCCGCCTGCGGCGCCGGGCTTCGCCCCGGCGTAGCCGGGCTCCGCCCTGGCGGCGCCGGGCGCCGCGCCGGGACCCTGGGCGGCCGGTCGGCCTTTGACCTCGGCGCCGACCACCCGCAGGAACAGGTCTTCCAGCGTGGTGGTCGGATGCTCGGCGGCCACGATGTCGGCCCCGGCCCTTCGGACGGCCGCCAGGATGGTTTCCCTGGCCTGGGGCGTCACGCCTCGGGCCTGAAGTTGGAAGACGTCGCGCACCAGCAGGAGGTCCCTCACGCGGCCGATCTTCTTGAGGTGGCCGCGGTCGAGGATACCGATGCGGTCGCACACGTCCTGCACGTCGGCCAGAAGGTGCGACGACAGCAGGATGGTCTTGCCCTGGCCCTTGAGGCGAAGGATGAGGTCCTTTATCTCCCGGGTCCCGATCGGGTCGAGGCCCGAGGTCGGTTCGTCCAGCAACAGGAGTTCGGGATCGTTGACCAGGGCCTGCGCGAGGCCGATGCGTCGGCTCATGCCCTTGGAATACTCCCGAAGTTGGCGGGCGCGAGCCCGGGCGTCCAGGCCCACGAGGTCCAGGAGTTCCTCGGTCCGGCGGCGGCGCTGGCGCCGGTCCAGGCCGAAGAGGCGGCCGTAGAAGTCAACCGTTTCGCTGCCCGTCAGGAACCGGTGCAGGTAGGACTCTTCGGGCAGGTAACCGATCCGCTGGTTGACCGCGGGCGTCCCGGGTGTCAGGCCGAGAACGCGGGCCCTGCCGGCCGTCGGAAAGATCAACCCCAGGAGGAGTTTAATGGTGGTGCTTTTGCCGGAACCGTTTGGCCCGAGGAGACCGAAGATCTCCCCCCGCTCCAGTCCCAGGTCGAGTCCGACGAGGGCGTGTACCTTCTGGCGCCCCCAGAAATCCCGGTAAATCTTCGTCAAGCCCTCGGTGACGATTGGCCTTGGTTCCGCCATACGTGACTCTCGCACAGGGCTGGTGCCGGGCGGCAGACCGCCCGGCGGCCGGGGCTAACGGGCACCGAAAAGTTGTTTGCGCAGCGTCTGGCGGACGCTCTTGCGCATCTGGCGGCGCCGACGCTCGCTGGGCTTCTCGTAGTAACTGTTGCGCTTGACCTCTTTCGTCAGCCCTTCTTTCTCGCACAACTTCTTGAACCGCTTGAGCATCTGCTCGACGCTCTCATTGCCCCTGGATCGAATCTTCAGCATGTTCCTTGTCGCGCTCCTTTCATCCTGGTCACGATGGTCCCACGGCCCAACCGGGACACCAAACTATATCGCCGTCTCCACCGGCAGGCAAGCGCAATCGCCGGCGGGTCCTGGGAACCGCCCGATGCTGGCGATGCGGGCGCGGCAGCAGTACATTCACCCGCGCAGGACCGGCGCCTCCCTCGAAACAAAAAGGCTTCATATTTTTTTTTTTGATATTTCGCTTCCACGCCCGTATAATCATACGGATCGGAAGCCGACCGTCGGCTTCCGCGTGCAACGTGACAACCAACAAGACATACCCGCTGAGGGGGGGCCCATGCGACCGCACCTGCAAGGGCTGTGTGGTTTCGTTCTCTGCATCGCGGCCATGGCGTCTTCCACCGTTTGGGCCCTTGAACCCTTGCGGACTTCGCCGCGCGCGGCATCGCCCGCAAAGCCTGCTATTCCCAACCCATCGAAGCCCGGTCCGGCCGCAGCCCCTGTCGCAGCCCCGACGGCGCCGCTGCCGCCCACGGTCGTCCCCGCCGCCGACCTTGTCGTCTCTCGCTCGACCGACCTCATCGCCGCCGGCAAGCACCGCGAGGCGTTCCCCATTCTGATGGAGGCCCGCGCCCGCCTCGATAAGGTCCGCGACGTGCGCATCGAGGCACTCCTGGGTCGCGTGGCCCTGGCCGAGAAGGTTCCCGAGAAGGCCCTGGAATTCGTCGGCCCTTACACCGCGGCGCTTGATAAGTTCGACGCCTATGCGGCCGAGGCGTACCTCGTGGCGGGCGACGCCTACCTCGCCCTCGGCAAGAATCAGCAGGCCCTTGAAACTTTTGACTGGCTGGCCGGCAAGGCCGACGGCAAGACGCTCATCCTGGCCGCCGAGGGTTGC